>Ga0265797_10007439_pt1 | contig 14999 bp, 12 predicted proteins | sample P2T30metagenome_FD_192433 | JGI IMG/M metagenome (GOLD analysis project Ga0265797, IMG submission 192433) | Plant litter microbial communities from East Loma Ridge, Irvine, California - P2 T30 | ecosystem: Environmental > Terrestrial > Plant litter > Unclassified | place: USA: California... | reverse complement strand
TAACCGTCGCGTAGAAGCAGCGGTTGAAGCTCAAGCTAAGTAATTAGCCGAGCTTCACAAAAAAGCCCGGCTTAGGCCGGGCTTTTTTTCGCCTGCGATTTGCCTCAGGCGCTGGCCGCCGTCGTGACGCAAGCCAGCTGTGCCGCGCTGGCAACACGACCGATCACCAGGATTGCCGGGCTCTTCAATGCAAAAGCCCGTGCGTCTTCATGCATCGAGGCGAGGTTGCTGCGGCATTCGCGCTGCTCGGGCAACGACGCATTTTCGATCATCGCCACCGGCATATCCGCAGCCATTCCGCCTTCCAGCAACTGTTGGCGAATCTCTTCCAGCTTGGCTACGCCCATATACACCACCAGCGTCGTTCCCCCCTCAGCCAGTGCGCGCCAGTTCAGGCTGCTGTCATCCTGGGTATGCGCCGTGACCAGCGTCACGCCCCGGCTCACACCGCGCAACGTCAACGGGATATCGCAATTGGTCGCCCCGGCCAGTCCTGAAGTGATCCCATTGACCAACTCCACCTCGATCCCATGCTCGCGCAGCCACGTTGCTTCCTCGCCGCCCCGGCCGAAAATGCACGGGTCACCCCCTTTAAGCCGCACCACGCATTTGCCCTGGCGCGCATAGCGCAGCATCAGGCGGTGAATGAAATCCTGCGGCGTTGAGCGACAGCCGCCTCGTTTTCCAACGGTGATCACTCGCGCATCGCCACAGTGTTCCAGCACTGCCGGGTTGACCAGGTCGTCGATCAGCACCACATCCGCTTCATGCAGCGCCCTTACCGCCTTGAGGGTGAGCAACTCCGGATCACCAGGCCCTGCGCCTACCAGCCAAACTTTTGCGCTCATGTTTTTGCCTCACACACTGATTGCAATTGGCTGCGTGCTGGCGGCCAAAAGACGTTTGATTTCGGGCACGCAGGAACCGCATTGCGTACCGCATTCCAATTCCTGTTTGAGTCTATTCAGGTCCAGGCCGCGGGCAATTCCGGCGCACACCGCGCTTTCGCTGACGTTCTTGCAATTGCACAGCACCTTGTTGCCGGCTGCCGCGCCACCCGGTGGCGCGCTCAAAGGCGCCAACAGCCAGCGGCGCAGTTGATCGTCGGCACGGCCTTCCAGCCAGAGGCTTTGCAGCCAATGACGGGCGAGGGTTTCGCCGGCCAGGCGTAACGCGGTGATGCGGCCTTTCTCGATTTTCACGCGTTTACCGATGGAGCGGCGCGGGTCGTCATAAGCCATCACCGGGCCGTCATTGAGCCCCAGCAACTGGTCGATGCGGTTCAATAACGTCAGATCGGGTGCTTCGCTATGGGCTGCGCGTACCACCAGCGCGGGTCGCTCACGGCCGCACAGGCTCAGGCTGACATAGGCAAACCCCTCACAGAGCGGACGCAGGGCTTCGAAATGTCGCTGCACGTCGCCCTCGATCAGCGCAAACAGCTGCCACGGCAGTTGCACCGCTTCCAGGCGTACACCGCTGTGTTTGAGTTCCGGCTGTTTGGACAACGGATCGAACGCGGGCTGGGTGAGTACGTTGACGCCGCCTTTGAGAAAACGGTCGCCCCAATGCATCGGCAGGAACGCTTGGCCAGGACGCACGCTGTCATCGCTGGTGACCGCCACCACCACATGGCCTCGACGACTTTTCAGGCTGACCAGATCGCCTTCCTTGAAGCGGTGACGGCGCAACTCGTCCGGATGCAGGCTCAACAGCGCCTCGCTGACATGCCCGAACAACTGCGCCGCCGTGCCGGTGCGGCTCATGCCGTGCCACTGGTCGCGCAGGCGGCCGGTGATCAGGGTTAGCGGGAAGCGCGCGTCACGCTGCTCCTTGGCGGCGCGATAAGGGTCGGCGACAAACTGCGCACGGCCATTTTCGGTGGGGAATATACCGTCGACGTAGAGCCGTGGCGTCCCGGCCTGCGCGCCCATGGGGAACGGCCACTGCTGCGGGCCGAGTCGGTCGAGCAGGGCGTGGCTGATGCCTGACATATCCAAATCGCGGTCGCGCGTCAGCAGCTTGAATTCGTCAAAAATCTGCGCAGGGTGCTCAAAGGCAAACAGGCTGCCCAGCCCTGGCCGCAGGCGACGCTCCAGTCGTTGAGCGAAATCCACGGTAATCGCCCAGTCCGGCCGCGCTTCTCCCGGTGCGCTGATGGCGCGCCGCACGTGGGAAATACGCCGTTCGGAGTTGGTCACCGTGCCTTCCTTTTCGCCCCAACTGGCGGCGGGCAGCAGCAGGTCGGCGTAGGCGGCGGTCTCGGTGGTTCGAAAAGCTTCCTGCAACACCACAAAAGGGCACGTCGCCAGGGCGGCACGCACGGCATTCTGGTCCGGCAACGATTGGGCAGGGTTGGTGCAGGCGATCCACAATGCTTTGATCTTGCCCGCCTGCACCTGTTCGAACAGTTCGATGGCCGTGAGGCCGGTGGTCGCGGGCAGTTGGTCGACGCCCCAAAAAGCGGCGACTTCTGCGCGGTGTTCGGGGTTGGCGGCGTCGCGATGCCCAGGCAGCAAGTTCGACAAGCTGCCGGTCTCGCGCCCGCCCATGGCATTGGGTTGACCAGTCAGGGAAAACGGCCCGCAGCCTGGCCGGCCAATGGTCCCGGTGGCCAGGTGCAGGTTGATCAGTGCGCTGTTTTTTGCGCTGCCGGCGGTGGATTGGTTAAGCCCCATGCACCACAGCGACAAAAAACTGCTGGAGGTGCCCACCCATTGCGCGCACAGGCGCAATTGCTCGACGCTGATTCCGCACAGCTGCGTGACCATCTGAGGCGTGTAGTCGTGCACCAGGCGCTTCAATTCGGCCAGGCCGTCGGTGTGCGCCTGGATAAAATCGCGGTCGATCCAGTTTTCCCACAGCAGCAGATGCAAAATCCCATGGAACAGCGCGACGTCCGTCCCCGGCAAGATCGCGAGGTGCAGGTCGGCCACGTCGCAGGTGTCTGTGCGCCGAGGGTCGATCACCACCACTTTCATGTGTGGCCGTCGCGCCTTGGCTTCCTCCAGGCGTCGGAACAGTACCGGGTGCGCGTAGGCCATGTTGCTGCCGACGATCATCACGCAGTCGCTGGTTTCCAGATCTTCATAGCTGCACGGCGGCGCATCCGCGCCCAGGCTGCGTTTGTAGCCCACCACGGCCGATGACATGCACAGCCGTGAGTTGCTGTCGATATTGTTGGTGCCCACCAGCGCCCGCGCCAGTTTGTTGAAGCTGTAGTAGTCCTCGGTCAGCAGTTGCCCGGAGATATAGAACGCCACGCTGTCGGGGCCGTGTTCGGCGATGGTGGCGGCGAACACATTGGCGGCATGTTCCAGCGCCGTATCCCAGTCCGTGCGACTGCGGGCCATGCCTTTGCCCAAACGCAATTGCGGGTAGAGGGCGCGGGCGTCGAGGTCACCGGTCAGGTGCAGGCTGGCGCCCTTGCTGCACAGCTTGCCGAAGTTGGCCGGGTGGTCCGGATCGCCTTGCACGCCGAGAATCCGGGTGCCGTCATGCTCAATCAGCACGCCGCAGCCCACCCCGCAATAGCAGCAGGTGGACGCCGTGACCTGGCGGTTCATCACCCTGCGTCCCGCAGAGCCAGCATCACTCGGCCGTTTTCCACGCGGGCGAGGTGATGATGGGCGCAACCGATATCCGGCGCCTGGGCTTCGCCGGATGCCAGATCGATCTGCCAATTGTGCAGCGGGCAGGCCACGCGTTTGCCATAGATCAAGCCCTGTGACAGCGGCCCGCCTTTGTGCGGACAACGGTCATCCAGTGCGAAGACTTCATCGTCGCTGGTACGAAAAATCGCAATGTCGCCCTTGGGGCCGTTGATGATGCGCGAGCCCAACGTGTTGATCTCTTCCAGGGCGCAGATATCCAGCCAGTTCATGCTGGCACCTCCAGTTGCTTGACCGGGATGACGTCGAATTCTTTTTTCAGCAGCGGCTGTTCCAAGCGTTCTTTCCAAGGGTCTTGCTCGAACGACAGCGAAAACTGCAGGCGCTCGTTGAGGGCCTGGCGCCGGGCCGGGTCTTCCAGCACGGCTTTCTTGATATGGTCCATACCGACGCGCTGCAGGTAATGCACGGTGCGCTCCAGGTAGAAGGCTTCTTCGCGGTACAGCTGCAGGAAGGCGCCGTTGTATTCGCGCACCTCTTCGGCGGTCTTGAGCTTGACGAAGAACTCCGCGACTTCGGTCTTGATCCCTCCGTTGCCGCCGATATACATCTCCCAGCCTGAATCCACGCCGATAATTCCCACGTCCTTGATGCCCGCTTCCGAGCAATTGCGTGGGCAACCGGACACCGCCAGCTTGACCTTGTGCGGCGACCACATATTGAACAGGTCGTGCTCCAGCTCGATGCCCAGTTGCGTAGAGTTCTGCGTACCGAAGCGGCAGAACTCGCTGCCCACGCAGGTCTTCACGGTACGGATGGATTTGCCGTAGGCATGCCCGGACGGCATATCGAGGTCTTTCCAAACCCCAGGCAAATCCTGCTTCTTGATGCCGAGCAAGTCGATGCGCTGGCCGCCGGTTACCTTGACCATCGGTACGTTGTACTTGTCGGCCACGTCGGCGATACGGCGCAGCTCCGACGGATTGGTCACGCCGCCCCACATCCGTGGGACTACGGAGTAGGTACCGTCTTTCTGAATGTTGGCGTGGGCACGCTCGTTGATCAGGCGCGATTGAGGGTCGTCCTTGGCTTCGCCAGGCCAGGTGGAAATCAGGTAGTAGTTCAGCGCTGGGCGGCAGGTGGCGCAACCGTTGGGCGTGCGCCAGTTCAGGTAGCTTATGGTGCCGGCGATGGTCAGCAGGTGCTGGTCGCGAATGGCCTGACGGATTTGCCCGTGGTTGAGGTCGCTGCAACCGCAAATGGCTTTTTCGCTCTTGGGTTTGACGTCGGCGGCACCGCCCACGGTGTTGATCAGGATCTGCTCCACCAACCCCGCGCAGGAGCCGCACGAGCTGGCGGCCTTGGTGTGCTTTTTCACCTCATCGACGCTGAACAGCCCCTGTTCCTGGATTGCCTTGACGATGGTGCCCTTGCACACGCCATTGCAGCCGCAGACCTCGGCGTTGTCGGCCATGCTCATGGCTTTGTCCTGGCCTTGGTGGCCGACGTCGCCCAACGCATTTTCGCCAAACATCAAATGATCGCGGATTTCGCCGATGGCATGGTTCTCACGAATCTGACGGAAATACCAACCGCCATCGGCGGTATCGCCGTACAGGCAGGCGCCGACCAGGATGTCGTCCTTGATCACCAGTTTCTTGTACACGCCGCCGATGGGGTCGGAGAGGGTGATGGTCTCAGTGCCTTCGCCGCCCATGAAATCGCCGGCGGAGAACAGGTCGATGCCGGTGACTTTCAGCTTGGTGGAGGTCACGGAACCTTTATAGGTGGCGAAACCCAACTGGGCGAGGTGGTTGGCGCAGACCTTGGCCTGTTCGAACAGCGGTGCCACCAGGCCGTAGGCGATCCCACGGTGGCTGGCGCACTCACCAATCGCGTAGATGCGCGGGTCGTAGGTTTGCATCGTATCGTTGACCAGAATCCCACGGTTGCAGGGGATGCCGGACTTTTCCGCCAGTTCGGTGTTGGGGCGGATACCGGCGGCCATCACCACCAGATCGGCAGGGATGATGTCGCCATTTTTGAACTGCACCGAGCCGACCCGGCCATTGCCGGCATCGTGCAGGGCCTGGGTCTGTTCGCACAGACGGAACACCAGGCCACGGCTTTCCAGTTCGGTTTGCAGCAGTTGGCCGCTGGTCTTGTCCAGTTGTCGTTCCAGCAGCCATTCACCGATATGCACCACGGTCACGTGCATGCCGCGCAGCATCAAGCCGTTGGCGGCCTCCAGCCCGAGCAGGCCGCCACCGATGACCACGGCGTGGGTGTGGGTCTTGGCGGTGTCGATCATGGCCTGGGTGTCGGCGATGTCGCGGTAGCCGATCACGCCCTGCAAGGTGTTGCCGGGGATGGGCAGGATAAACGGCGTGGAACCGGTGGCGATCAGCAGGCGGTCGTACTCGGCTTCGGTACCGTCCTCGGCGATGACGCGGCGCTTGACCCGGTCGATCTGCACCACCTTGCGGTTGAGCAGCAGCTTGACGTTGTTATCCAGGTACCAGTCCAGGTCGTTGAGCACGATCTCTTCGAAGGTCTGCTCGCCGGCCAGTACCGGCGACAGCAGGATGCGGTTGTAGTTGGTGTGGGGCTCGGCGCCGAACACCGTGATGTCATAGAGCTCGCTGCTGAGCTTGAGCAATTCTTCCAGGGTGCGAACCCCGGCCATGCCGTTGCCGATCATCACCAGTTTGAGTTTTTTCATGTCGCTCTCCGACCAATCACGCGCAAACAAAAAAAGGCGTCCCCGCTAGTTACCTAGCGAGGACGCCTTTGTCCTGGTCCCGTTCTCTCGGGAAGCTCGATCCTTCGACGTTGAAGGCGCGGCTGTATGTGGGTTGTTGGGATAGCTAATGCAGCAGCTGTGCCAAGTGTTGATATCCGCTGTTTTATTGGGGATTCAATGGCGATGCCGAAAAATTCTGCCCGTTAGTGGTGCAATAGCCAGAACAGCAGCACCAGATTGATCAGCAGTGAAACCACCGCCAGGGTTTGCCAGACCTTGAGCGGTTCACGCTCCAGCAAGGGGCGCGGACGCACGCTCAGCTCGCGGCGGTCGGCCTGTTCGAGCACCAGCAACCATTCCTCTGCGGTTTCATAACGTTGTTCCGGTTGCGCAGCCACGGCCCGTTCGAGGCTTGCGGGCAGCCAGTCCGGCAAATCGGGACGGTAGCGACTGGCGCTGACCGCATGAGTGAAGCGCGGGCGTTGGAAGGCTTCGATTTCGCCGTAGGGATAATGGCCGGTGAGCAGGTAATAAAGCGTGACGCCGACGCTGTACAAATCCTGTTGCGGCGTAGGACGCTCGCCGTTGAACGACTCAGGCGCGATAAAGCTCGGCGTGCCGGGCAGCACACTGGCGCGGTCTTCGGAGAGCCCTGGGCAGTAGGCCAGGCCGAAATCCAGCACGCGCAGTTCGCCGTCGTCCCCCAGCAACAGGTTTTCCGGCTTGATGTCACGGTGCAGGATCTGTCGCCGGTGCAGCAGGCCGACCGCACGCAGCAAACGTTCGGCGATGGACTGCCATTGCGCCAGGGGCAATGGGCCCTGGCGCTTGAACAGTTCGGCCAGGGTCTGCCCCGGATATTCACGCATCACGTAATACAGATGCTGGCGCCCACTGGCGGCATGCACTTCAGGAAACGCGCGGCCGGCGACCCGGCGCAGAAACCATTCTTCCGAGAGCAAGGCCTGGGCGGCGTCAGCATCTTCGTCACGATTCAACGGCAAGGTTTTCAACAACCAGGGCCGCTGTTGATCATCCTGTACCCGATACAGCATTGACTGCCGGCTCTGCGCCAGCAGGCTTTGCACGTGCCAACCTTCGAAACGTTGTCCTGCTTTGAGCAATGGTGGCAGCGGCCACTGCTGCAACTGCGCCAGTGCATCACCGAGCGTGGCGGCGCCGAGGGCATCGATACGCACCAGCAAGGCGCTGGCATTGTCCTGGCTGCCTGCCAGGTGGGCGGCAGCGACCAGCGTGTTGACCGCCAGGTCCAGGTCGCTTTGCTCGCGCAGAATCGCGCTGATGCTGTGATCGCCCAGCGTGGCCCAGACCCCGTCACTGAGCAGCAGGAAACACTCGCCTGCGCGCAGTTCACCGTCGAGAAAATCCAGCACCAAGTGTTGGTCCAAGCCGAGGGCGCGCTTGAGCACATGCTGCATGCCCGGCTGCTCCCACACATGGTCCTCGCTGATGCGCTGCAACTCGCCGTCCAGCCAGCGATAGGCCCGGCAGTCACCGACATGGGCCAGGGTGAAACGCTGGCCGCGAAACACCAGGGCACTGAGGGTGGTCAGCAAAGGCTGGCCGCCGCCATTGGCTTGCAACCAGCGATTCTGTGCGACCAACAAGCGTTCCAGCGCCTGGGCCACGCCCCAGGTCTGCGGCGTGGCGTAGTAGTCCAGGGCCAGGGCCTGCAAGGTCGAGCGCGCGGCCAGGCCGCCGTCCGCGCATTGGCTGACACCGTCGGCCAAGGCACACAGGTAGCCTTTGCTCGCGGCCAGTTCCGCCACGGGCGTGACCACCCGCAAGGCATCCTGATTTTCTGCCCGTGGGCCGATCGCACTGGCCTGGGCGACGCTCAGTTGCAGGCTCATCAGACGCGCGCGGCGGTCACGGCAGCCGAACCCCAAGTGGTTCTCCAGCGCCGCTTGACGCCGTGCAGGCCAAACCAGGCCAACACGCCGAGACTGGCGAACAACCACAGGGCCAACTGGTAACTGCCGGTACTCTGTTTGATCGCGCCCATGCCGGCGGCCAGGGCAAAGCCGCCGATCCCGCCGGCCATGCCGATCAGGCCGGTCATGACGCCGATTTCACTGCGAAAACGCTGCGGCACCAACTGGAATACCGCGCCGTTGCCGGCGCCAAGGCCGAGCATGGTGCACACGAAAAGCGCCAGCGCAGCGTAGGAACTGGGCAGGTTGAAACCCACCGCTGCAATGCAGATCACCGCCACGCTGTACATGCCGAGCAGGGTCTTGATCCCACCGAAACGGTCCGCCAGGGCACCGCCCAACGGGCGCATCAGGCTGCCACCGAAGACGCAGGCCGCGGTGTAATAGCCGGCGGTCACCGGGCTCAGGCCGTACTGGTCGTTGAAGTAGCCGGGCAGGGCGCTGGCCAGGCCGATGAAGCCGCCGAAGGTCACGCTGTAGAAGAACATGAACCACCAGCTGTCGCGATCGCCCAGGGCCTTGAAGTAGTCGGCCATCGACTTGGCTTTCGGGCGTTGCGGGGCATTGCGGGCGAGCCAGGCGAACACGAACAGGGTGAGGATCAGCGGAATCAAGGCGAAGCCGAACACATTGCTCCAGCCAAAGGCCGCCGCCAGTACCGGCGCCAGCAAGGCGGCAAACACGGTGCCGGAGTTGCCGGCGCCGGCGATGCCCATGGCTTTGCCCTGGTGCTCGGCCGGGTACCACTGCGAAGCCAACGGCAGCGCAACGGCAAAAGACGCACCGGCCATGCCGAGGAACATGCCCAGCAGCAGGGCTTGCTCGTAGCTGTGAATCCCCAGTTTCCAGGCGCAGAACAACGCGACGATCACGATCACCTGGCCGATCAGCCCGGCGGTCTTGGGCGACAGCTTGTCGGCCAGCATGCCCATCAGAAAGCGCAACACCGCGCCCGCCAGGATCGGCGTGGCCACCACCAGGCCGCGCTGTTGAGTGGTCAGGTGCAGGTCGGCGGCAATCTGTACCGCCAGTGGGCCCAGCAGGTACCAGACCATGAAGCTCAGGTCAAAATACAGGAACGCGGCAAACAGGGTCGGGGTGTGCCCGGATTTCCAGAAGCTTGATTTCATCACGCACCTCAACGGTTGGGGGTCTAAAACGAAAAAACGCCGCCACCGGGTTCGCGAGGGCAAACCGGGTGTGCGACGTCTTTGTCGTGGGTGGGGCAACCGCCGTTGGCTACCTGTGAAGGTTGTTTAGCAAGAGCCGCGCCAGATCAGCCGAGCAATTCGCTCATGGCAATAATCTGTTCGGCTACCTGAATCAGTTTCTGCTGGCGACTCATGGCCTGGCGGCGCATCAGGGTGTAGGCCTCTTCCTCATTGCAGTCCTTCATTTTCATCAGCAGACCTTTGGCCAGCTCGATGCGCTTGCGCTCCGCCAACTGCTGATCGCGGGCGTGGAGCTGGGCGCGCAGGGCCTGGTCGCTTTCGAAGCGCGCCATGGCCACATCGAGGATTGGCTGCAAGCGCTGGGCCTGGATGCCTTCGACAATGTAGGCACTGACTCCGGACTTGATCGCCTGGCGCATGACATTCGGGTCGTGCTCATCGGTAAACATCACGATAGGGCGGGGTTGGTCGCGGCTGACCAGCACCACCTGTTCCATCACATCGCGGCCGGGTGACTCGGTATCGATCAGGATGACGTCGGGGCGCACCGTTTCGACGCGCGCGGGCAAGTCGATGGTCAGGCCGGACTCATCGATCACTTCAAAGCCGGCCTCGGTCAGCGCGGCCTTGAGCCGGCCGACTTTGCGCGGGGTGTCGTTGATCAACAGGATTCGCAACATGCTCGTGCTCCTGTCAGCGCAGCGCTTGGCGGCTGATGTCGTCCGCCATGGCGTGCAGGCGGAAGCTGCGCGCATAGCCGGCGGGGTCTGAGCCGTCCCAGATCTTGCCGTCGATCAACTGGCTGCTGCGCATGTCCTGAGCGTTGGTCGGGACGCCGATGGCCGTGGCGGCTTGACGATATAAGTCCAGTTGTTGCACCTGGCGGGCGACCTCAAGGTAGTCCGGGTCTTCGCGCAGCAGGCCCCAGCGGCGAAATTGAGTCATGAACCACATGCCGTCACAGAGATAGGGCAGGTTGACCGCGCCGTCGGCAAAAAAACGCAGGGCGTGCGGGTCCTGCCACTGGTTGCCCAGGCCATCGTCGTAGTTGCCCAGCAGGCGCGGTTCGATGCAGTCCAGCGGTGCGTCAAGGTACTCACCGGCGCTGAGCAATTGGGCGGTGGAGCGACGGTTTTGCGCGCTGGCCTCGATAAAACGACTGGCTTCGAGAATCGCCATCACCAATACACGGGCGGTGTTGGGGTATTGGTCGACGAAGGCCTGGGTGCAGCCCAACACTTTTTCCGGATGGTTCGGCCAGATCGACTGGCTGGTTGCCAGGGTGAACCCCTGGTTCTGTTTCACTGCGCTGGCGCACCAGGGTTCGCCGACACACAGCCCGTCGATACGACCCGCTTGCAGGTGCGCAACCATTTGCGGCGGGGGCACCACCACACTGTCCACGTCCCGCAGCGGGTGGATGCCCTGGCTCGCCAACCAGTAATACAGCCACATGGCGTGGGTGCCGGTCGGAAAGGTCTGGGCGAAGGTGAGTTTTGTGCGGCTTTGGTGCACGTGACGGTCCAATGCTTCAGGAGTGACCACGCCTTGCTGTTGCAGCCCACGGGACAGGTTGATGCTCTGCCCGTTCTGGTTCAGCCCCATCAGCACCGCCATCGGGCTCGCAGCAACGCCACCGATGCCCAAATGCACCGCATAAATCAGCCCGTAGAGACTGTGGGCGGCGTCCAGCTCGCCGCTGACCAGTTTGTCGCGCAGGTTGGCCCAGGACGATTGGCGCTTGAGGTTCAGCGTAAGGCCATAGGGTTGCGCGAACCCCTGGGTAGCCGCTACCACCAGTGAGGCGCAGTCAGTCAAGGCCATGAATCCCAGGTCGAGGCTGCTCTTTTCCGGGGCGTCACTGCCGTTTACCCAGGCCAGCGCGGCGTTCACCGGGCTGTTGCCGACCGAATCGTTCATCAACACCTACCTTTTCGCTCAAAAAAAAACGCCGTGCCCTCGGATGGCGATACCAGCCATTGCAGGGAAACGACGCCTTTGTCCGTAGGCCCGCTCCGTCGCTGGCGCGCGCCCTGATAAAGAGTGCGTAGCAAGGCACATGCCACGGGTCAGCCGTCAGCTTTTCATCATGATTGAACCTCGCCCGCCTTTCAGTATGGCCGCTCTTTGCGTCCTACTCCCTCAGGAAACCCAAGGTGCCTGCTGATTTTCTCATTACGACCCACCGCCACTGGCTCGGTAGCCTGCTGTTATGGGTTGTGCTGTTGCTGGTCGGCCGCGTTGCCTGGGGCGAGCCGTATCAGGCCAGGGATGAAAGCCTGGAAAGGTTTTTCACTGCGCTCTCGGTGCCGTTGGGGATGCCTGTGGTTGTCAGTCGGGAGGCGGCGCACAAGCGAATCAGCGGCACATTCGACTTCGAGGCGCCCCAGCAAGTGCTCGAAGCGCTGGCCCGGCAGGAAGACCTGATCTGGCACAGCGACGGGCAAGCAGTGCACCTCTACAACGCGGCCGAGGCGAGAACCTCTGCAGTGGCCCTGCGCTACATCTCGGTCAACCGGCTGCGCGGCATCATGCGTCGCACGGGGCTGGATGAGTCGCGCTATCCGCTGCGCGACAGCGGGGCGCGCACGTTCTATGTGTCCGGGCCGCCCAGCTATGTCGGCCAGGTGCTGCGGCTGGCGCAGTTGACGGACCGGCAACGCAGTGAGCTGCGTGTGGGTGCCCAGGCCTTTGGCGTGGTGCAGGTGTTCAATACCCATGTCGAGGATCGGCAGTATGGAACCGGTGCAGCCAAGGTCAACGTGCCGGGGATGGTATCCATCGTTCAAAGCCTGCTGGCCAGTGAGCACAAGGGCGTTCTGGCGGACAAGAACCTCACGCTGATCGCCTATCCGGATACCAACAGCCTCTTGATCAAAGGTAAGCCTGCCCAGGTCAGCCTGATCGAACAACTGGTGGAGCAATTGGATGTACCCAAGCAACCGAATGAAATCTCGTCATGGCGGGTGGAAGTGGGTCATGACGAATCGAAGCACCCGGCTGGGCCGCCGCCGTTGACGGCTGCGCAATACGAACGTGTGCAACGTGCGTTTGTGACGCCGGGTCGCGAGCGTTCCCCCTGACTAAAGGCGTTTGTCCATGTACCTGGAAGTACTGTTGCAGGAGCAACTGATCAGCCCCAAGCGTTTGGCTGCATTTGCGCCGGGGAAAGTGTTGCCTTTGGCGCCTGACGTCATCCATTGCGTGGAAGTGCGGGTCAATGGGCAATTGATGGCGGTGGGTGAGTTGGTGCAGCTGGAGGACCGGCTAGGGGTTGAGCTGCATGAGGTGTATCAGGAGTGGGTATCTCATTCCAGTTGAGTCCTGAATTGTCTTACAGGAGAAGGCTGAAAAGCGCTGACTGAATAGGGCTTTTCCTAGCGTTAAAGGCAACACAGGTTTTTATAGTCACGGCATCGGGCGAGTGGGCCGTCACTGGAAGAAGGGATTTGGATGTCAGCAGTCGAATATGCAGGTGCGCGATGGCCGTGGTGATTGAAGAATCGACAAACTCCTTCGTCTTCGCTCACTGGACCTTGCATGGCGATGGTCGGCTGACGGGGCGGGAAACCGATATTCAACTGCCGCCTAAAGAAGGGCGGGTGCTTCGACTGTTGCTGGCTTCCGGTGGTTCGTTGATGACCAAGGACCGCCTGTTGGCGCTCGCCTGGCCCAGGGGCGAGGTGGCCGATGAATCATTGACGCGATGTATCTACGCGTTGCGCAAACACTTGAGAGCCGACAAAGGCTTTATCAAGACCGTGTATGGCAAGGGCTATCGATTTACCTGCCCCGTGCGGGTCGAAGACCCGGCGTCAAAGCAAGTCAGGCACCTGTGTTCGGCGTGCGGGCAGATCAGCAATGTTTAAGGGGTGGGACAAGGCCCTGATACTGAGCGCGCTGATGAACAGCAACCACGCCCTGGCCTACTGTTGGGATGAAGTAGCGCGTCGCTACGACTTCGAACCCGAGTTACTGCAGGCCATCGCCGCGGTAGAGTCGGGGTACCGTGCGGAGGCGATCAACCATGCCAACGGTAATGGCACGCGTGATATCGGTTTGATGCAAATCAACAGCAGTCACTTGCCCCGCCTGCTCAAGCTGGGCATTACGGAAGAACGGCTGTTGAACGAGCCGTGTTTGTCGGTGGAAGTCGGCGCCTCGATTCTTGCCGAGTTTGTCCAGCGTTTCGGCTACAACTGGACGGCGGTGGGCTCCTACAATGCAGGGCCGGGCGCCGGCGCGCTGCGTGAGGCATTGCGCATGCGCTACGCCGAAAAAGTCTGGGCGCGTTATGAGGCATTAATGGCACATCGTAATTGACGATTGGGCGGCGCGCCTCGCATGCAGCCCGACTCCCCGGCTATAATCGCGCCACCTTTCGCCGCCATCCGAGTCTAGCCCGCCCATGTATACCCTGGCCCGCCAGCTGTTGTTCAAACTCTCTCCGGAAACCTCCCACGATCTGTCCCTGGACCTGATCGGTGCCGGCGGCCGCCTGGGGCTCAATGGCCTGGTATGCAAGGCACCGGCGAAAATGCCGGTGTCGGTGATGGGGCTGAACTTCCCCAACCCGGTCGGGTTGGCTGCCGGGCTGGACAAGAACGGTGCGGCCATCGACGGGTTTGCGCAGTTGGGGTTCGGTTTCGTCGAAATCGGCACCGTGACCCCTCGGCCGCAACCGGGTAACCCCAAGCCCCGGATCTTCCGCCTGCCGGACGCCGAGGCGATCATCAATCGTATGGGCTTCAACAACCTGGGGGTGGACCATCTGCTCTCGCGGGTTGAAGCGGCGAAGTACAAGGGCATCCTGGGTATCAACATCGGCAAGAATTTCGACACGCCGGTGGAGCGTGCGGTGGACGATTACCTGATCTGCCTGGATAAGGTCTATGCCCACGCCAGCTATGTCACCGTCAACGTCAGCTCGCCCAACACCCCGGGCTTGCGCAGCCTGCAGTTCGGTGACTCGCTCAAGCAATTGCTCGAAGCGTTGCGCCAGCGCCAGGAAGACCTGGCGGTGCGCCACGGCAAACGAGTGCCGCTGGCAATCAAGATAGCACCCGATATGAGCGATGAAGAAACCGTGCTGGTGGCCCAGGCCCTGGTGGACTCGGGCATGGATGCGGTCATCGCGACCAACACCACCCTCAGCCGTGTGGGCGTCGAAGGCCTGGCTCACGGTGATGAAGCGGGCGGTCTGTCCGGCGCACCGGTGCGCGACAAGAGCACCCATATCGTCAAGGTGCTGGCGGCCGAACTGGCGGGGCGCCTGCCGATCATCGCCGTAGGCGGGATCACCGAAGGCAAGCACGCCGCTGAAAAAATCGCGGCGGGCGCAAGCCTGGTGCAGTTGTACTCCGGCTTTATCTACAAAGGCCCCGCGCTTATTCGCGAATCGGTGGACGCGATCGCTGCGCTGCGCTGATGCTCAGTTGAAACTACTGGTTCAAGAGGCAATAAAAAGGGCTCCATAAAGGAGCCCCTGGGCCGAAGCCCGCCGTCCGGATAGGACGTG
>Ga0265797_10007437_pt1 | contig 15001 bp, 9 predicted proteins | sample P2T30metagenome_FD_192433 | JGI IMG/M metagenome (GOLD analysis project Ga0265797, IMG submission 192433) | Plant litter microbial communities from East Loma Ridge, Irvine, California - P2 T30 | ecosystem: Environmental > Terrestrial > Plant litter > Unclassified | place: USA: California... | reverse complement strand
ACCTCTCTATCTCTTTGAGCTTCTCTACACTGAAATCTTCATCCCAGCCAACATCGATCAAGATTTGTATGCCTCCATCGAACTCCAGCAATGACTGCGACGCGGGTGAGGAGCTCTGTGCGCCCAGTAGGGGCGTGAAGTTGAACATAGTTGCAGCCGCTACTCAGTGTGATTTAGGCGACTCTAAGTCTCTGTACGCATGGTGCTCGCACGCTGGTTGATATGGTGAGGCGGTGATGTTGTCTCGTTAGTTGATGCTTGAGCAGTGACAACATGGCCGAACGCGTCTAAGCGCGTCGGAGCTCGGGGACCAATTGATCCGCGCGTCTGATCCCAGATCACGTGAACATTACCACCCTGCTGTCCGTACCACGAAAAGGCACCACGAGCGACGTATCGCCTACCTCATAACAATTTGCAACGTGGGCGATACAAGCTGCTGTTTTTGGAGCTACGACACAATACCTGCTGCGGCAGAGCTCGTCAATCACCTAGGTAAGCCCGAAACACATCCACCCAACCCTCGCAGCACCACCTGCCGTTAGAAGCATTTCTACACCCACATCGTTTCCGTCTACTGGGTTTGTTTTGGTGTGGTTCATTAGCTCCTGCCTATGTATGTATGCAACTTTTACTGCAGGTCAACCCTAGAAGAGTCAAGCAGGCCCCGCCGCATACGTGTTCGCAGACAGCGGCAACAAACAGTCCCGTACTTTTCGAATTTAGTCGATCACCCGCCCGCGCCTGCATCCGCTGGGAAATCTAGGGAGCCGTGGGTTCCTTATGGTAAGCAAACATGCACTGTATCGGCCAGGTAGAAGTCTTGTGACGGCGTTACGAGGCACACCGAACACTATCAGGATATAATTGTGAGTAGCAACTCGGAATCTTCGTATGAGGCTGCAAATGAAGTCGCGTTAGCACCCAAGGCGGAACTTCGGAACGAGACCGGCATGCAAAGCACTCAGCCCGCGCCACAAACATGCAGGAGTCGCACTGCGCATTCAACAAACCTCATCCTGGCTCATGTACAGCAGACACGGGTGGCCTCCAGGGCAAGAACACGTCTGATCATCTCCTGATATTGTACCCACGCAAGTACCGGACAAGACGTCATGACAGATGTCAAACGGAATGGTCGGTGGTTTTCACGAACCGTTCATGGAACCCTTGATACTACTACTGCGAGTCGCCCAACTCCAGACCAGACCTGTCTTGATCATGGCTCAACACTTGCTGCATATGCAGCCGTCTGCACCTGTTGTCTGCGTCAACAGTGTTGGCGAATGGGACGGGAAGTGACCCCGCAGCCAAAGCACGCAGCTAAGGTCCTTATGCAAGTCATTCGCCTGTCCCCTTCGGCTGCATACGTCCGTCATTTTCGTTACGCAAAAACGGGCTAATCACGGTCAGCCATCGGGGCGCCGCTATCACCACGCAGGGACAATTGTCTGACCCATCTTTCTTGAGTTCATCTGATCTCTGTGTCGGTTGTCAGAATACTGTGCAACGAGTCGTGTGCTACGTCATGCACTCGTCGAGACGGGCATTTACTTTAGAGAAGACCACTGCTGATTCCAAATTGGGGACGGTAAGATCGAGAATGGAAACTAGGCTCCACCTTGCGATGAGACGGCGGGTCCGAGACATGATACTTTTCATCGAATCATGCCAAATGAGGAGCTTCGACAACTTGATTCACGGTCATCTGCCGGTGATGGGTCTAGGCACTTGCGAGCGGTTGTCGAAGAACGCCGTAGCATGCTGCCCAAATCACATTTCGACGCGACTCAAGACTGCAAAAACCTTGGTCCTTCAGAGCATGCCTGACCATCTCGTCACGCAAGGAGAGGCGGCTTGTTATCGGGCTCTGCACTCGAGTCCGTCAAAGCTTTCGGCTGGGACCGAAGTCAGGGTACTGCGGAAACCCGCCCTGGAGCCAGCTTTGGGAGCGTGCCTTTGTGCCCGTCGTCCCGCTCCGGCCGCAAAGTAACCAGATCCTCAGCACGCAGGGAAGTCCACCGTGCGACACCACGGTTTCGAAAGCACGAAGTTCAAAAAGCGGAAGCCCTTGCTTGAAAATTGACATCTATACTGCTTGCGAAAAAAATGCCCAACCCAACGACAAAATATTGCAGTGCTCTGATCGCGACCTGCTGATAGGCTTACCAATTGCGGGGAGGGTGTATGCGAGCTTATGACATCTCAAACAAACTTTGGCCGGCCGTTAATCGCTGGACCTACCAGACGCTGCTGTCATTATTGTGATGATCTCCAGGCCTCGCAATCCCTGACGTGCCAGGTGTGGCTTGATGCTGGAAACACTCGATGCGGCCTGGTCGGGATGTCAGCATGTTAAGATCGTCTTGCCGGCTGCGCTCAATAACTCTCTATAACCAGATGACAAGGTCCGATTCGACCGGATCGCAAAGGTGGAGAAGTAGTGTCGTCAGGTCACACACACAAGACATCGCGGAGATGTAGCACGATGGGCTGGGCATCCTAGCGTGGGGCTGATTATCGGCTAGGGGCGCCTCAAGTATCGCGTACCGACTAGCCATTTGCGTGCGCGGCCGTGAAATGATGGCGTTTGTGTGGTGATGATGGATAGCACATGGAGCAATTCAAATACATGGCGAACCGAATCTGATTGTCAGCGATTGAGCGATCAAAGTAGTGCATCGCCGGGAAAGGTGTCCTACGGCGTTTGCACAAGACCTGCTGCTGATCCTGAATTGTCCGCCTTGAGCTGAAGACGGTGCAGCCAACGAGATCTGAGGAGTGGCTAGGCCTGCGAACCAAGATATGAAGCCGCTCGAAAGCGATTCATGCACCATTCGATACATACACTAGGAACATCACGTTTCAATGCTCCACGAGGTTTACAGCCTCCAGACGACTTAGCGCTCACACCGGCGACTGTTCACGAAGCCAACTGCAGCCCTCGCTACGTCTTGGGTTGTCGTCAACACTGTCCTTCGCCTGCCCGGTGCTTCAAATCGAGCGTCGGCCTACTCACTGTTTTAAGTCGACGGCGGCCCAGGGCGATGGTTACAGCGGGACCAGTGGACTCGTTCTAGGATTATCCTCCATTACCATCATTAGAGGCGAATTGGTGTCGTCGCTGCGACGCTACTTGAACACACTATATCCTCTCGCCTTTACCTTGCTGCGCAACCCGGTTCGAAGCTATCCACGCTGCACTTAATACCTAGCGACAAATCCCACTCGTTCAAGCAGATCTCCTCTCACACACTTTCTGTCGCTTCTCCGCAAGCCCACGCTACTCACAACCCCCCTGGGTGTACGACATCGACATCGACCGCTTACCCTGTTGCAATTCCAACATAACTGGCTTTCGCCCACCCCTGCTCTCGCACCGGGTCTGTGTTCAGCTCAGCCGTTCATCTCGGAACGACGCAGTTTTGCCGTTAGTTCCACCCAGATCCTATTGGACGTTCCGCGGACGCCCACGACTCGCTAAAGACGCATTCCCCCGCTCTCACGCAACCTACCGTGCGATCGCTCGAGGCATCAGGAGCGGACCGCTTGGACCCCTCTGCGACACTCTGCTCTACTCTCGTTGGAACAGCTGCCGCGTCGTTCTACCACTTGTACTATTCTGCTTAGCATTGAACGGCAGAAGTACAAGACACCCCCTGGTTGCCACTCGTTGCTTTGAATCGTGCTCGGCTCCGACGCATCTAGAGGAACATCACTCTTTCGTGTTACCACTCGCGCGCAGAACGGACTGGACATCCAATGCGCGCTTCTTCCCACCAGTAGTCCAACAACCTTCCCAACTCTGGCTCGAATGATCTCGACCGTTTCCTTCGGCCCTTCGCCGCCAGGCGCTCGCAACCGCTTGAGCACAAGCTCATCGCCCCAGCCCTCCATGTCGTCCGCTAGCGACTCCCCGTTTACCACTCCCAACTTCGATTCGAACATATTTAGCCCGTCGGAATCACAATCAGAGGAGCGATCAGATGTACGAACGGGTTCCCTCGAAGTAGTGCCCAAGGTGGAAGAGACGGAACTTCAGTTGGCCGATGTCAAGGAAGAGGCGTCTCCGGAAGACACGCCCATCTCCCCAACCGAACCTGTACGGATTCGCCGCGCCCGCGGCCGACCCAGGATACACCCTCCTCGCTCACCTACCACTCTTGCTAAGCAAGCAAAAGCCCGATCGAAGACGGGGTGCACGACATGTCGGAAAAGGAAGAAGAAGTGCGACGAGACCAAGCCATTCTGTAATTGTGCCCCGGCATCGTGGTCATGAAATAGGTACTAATGCTGTCCAGGCTTGTCGTGTCAGAAGAACAACATCCATTGCGAAGGCTACAAGCCCGTCGAAATATGGAAGAGCGGCAAGGAACGGGCCGCAGAAGGTATGTGATCTTGCTTGTTTGCTTTTTGGTAGTGGGCCAAGCTAACCATCCAACAGCTCGGAAGCGAAGTTCGGATGTCAAGTTCGACCTCCCGCCTCTCATGGAAGGTGTCGAGAATGATCTTGACCGTCAGCTTTTGCAACATTTCTCCAGCAGAGCGAGTGCTGTTCTAACGTTACACGGGGACAAGTCGTCGAACCCCTTCACCAAGATCCTCCTGCCTATGGCGCTCCAACACGAAGGCCTGATGCACTCCGTGCTGTGCCTTTCGGCTTCCCACATGTACTCGGTCACTCCATTACAGGAGTACGAGGACAGACAGGTCTTTCACCGGGGCAAGGCTTTGCAGCTTCTCAAGCACGACATCGAACGGCAAAAAGCTGGTGAAGGTGGTGTCATGGTCTATGAGGACTCTAACGTTGCTCAGATATTACTGCACCTTCTGCATTCCATCTGCGATGGTAACACCTCCGGCGAATACCGGATGCACATGATTGCAGCAAAACAGATCGCGATGACACAGAAGTCTTCTAACCCGGAGTTCCAGACACTGTTCGACGAGTTTTTCTACTACCACTGGATCGCCAGTCAGATCACATCCCTTGACGGCACCGAGGTCCCCATGATGGACGACTTCAACCTCCCTTTCAAGATCAGCCCGGAGACCGCGGGATTGATCGGTGTTTCTGACGGACTCTTCGGCTTCATATCCAAGATCAGCAACCTGCGACGAAAAATACGCAGTCGCATTGATGACAAAGAGGAGCCTGTCATGGACTACGAGGCATTGCTCGCCGCCCACGCCATCGACGCCGGCCTTCGCGGATGGGTATGCCCCCATCCACCCGGATCTCCGCGCTACACCATCTCGATGCTCTATCGCCAGGCAACATGGGTCTATCTCTACCGCACAACGAAAGACTCGAAACCACATCCATTCATCAAGAGCGCTGTCGACGACGGCATCCGATACATCAACGAACTGCCAGCGGAAGGGTGGGTTCAAAGTAACGTTTTACTTCCCCTGTTCTTAATCGGGTGCGCGGCATTCGAGGAAGAGCAACGTGTGGAGATCAACCGGGCGTTCAACGGCCTCATTGCTTGCACAGGCCTAGGCAACATCGGCTTCGCGAAAGAAGTCGTCGACCAGGTCTGGGAGCTGATGTCATCCCCCGACCCAGAGGTGCAAAAGGAGAGCTGGGATTGGGAGAGGCTGATAAAACTCCGGGGCTGGGACTTTCTCGCTACGTGAGCCCTGCAGGACGCACGAAAGAGTTTTTCTTTGCCAACACTCGGATTGTGAACGTTCCGCATGGGATCTTCACTCACCAATTTCGGCTCATCACCATAGGAGAGTCGTTATCACGTCGCTTGTTGGCTTGGTCGGCGTGGGACTCGGGTCCTTGCGCACGGCTCTCATGGCGATGCCACAACGTCGGCATGTGGAGGTACAACACGACCTTTGAGGTTCAGACTTGGCATTTAGGGTTCCTTATTCAATCGGTGTTTCTACGGGCGCAAAAAGGAGTCATGATATCTGGTGGGTCGTCGGAGGGCGGTTTACAAGGCTCGGACCGGCAACGACGCACTACGGCCTTACGATTAGGTTGCATTGGCTGGGTGTGCTCCCGACGGTATTGTGTTATTGGTATGGGAAAACGGCACTGCATGTCTTCGCATTTACTTCGGATTGGATTTTTCATGGGGCACAGTTTTGTTCTTGGCAATGTTTTGTCTCGCACACAGCCCGTGTGTTCAGCCGGGCGGCGTTTGGCTTTGGGCGGTGCATGTCAGATCGCGATGCACTCAACCCTGCATGGGCTAGGCATGCTCGTACACATGGCATTGCAGCACTTGTTGAAATAGGTCCGATAGCAGGCCGGCATTCTCTTATTTCTCAGTACGATGACGACACGTATATATGCAGGTAGCCTCACGGCACAGAAATGCACGCTGGTACCCACTCCGCTCACAGAGCTCTCATGGCAACGTCGCAGGGAACGCATGGCTTAATGGGCGATCACGATCTGCCTCGGTGATAAGGTGAGGAGCTATAGTGCGGCGCTGGTGCACACGGTAACCGTAAGCACCAACCGTGCCACAGCATCTAGATTCCTGCGGGCACGTTCTTCCTCCAATCCGCTTACCAGCAATCAAACGCTTTGGCGAGCTTCCTCCGCGACCTCGTTGGAGCGAACTCGTCGCCTGGCGTCGCTGTGGGATTCATGACTCGAGCGCGCAGCATGCAGCCGCAACTCAGAAAGTCCATGTGCATGTAACCGGGCGATGATCATCAACATCTTTTCAGAAGCGAGTAAAGTAAGCATCCACAATAAGAAGAGTAATCCTTCATCGCACTGCCGGAGCCCACTGTAAAGCGACACAAGCCGTTAGGCAGATCGGCCCAGGGTACTAGGTTCAAAAAACGGCATGCGTGGGGTGTTGTCGCACATCTCTGTTTCGCGGCTTGGGAGGGCGGTTACGGTTACGTTCGTCCGGCCCAAACCCGCATCCGATGGGACCGGTACACTTTCCCCAGCGGCGCAATGACGAACGTTGATACCAGCTATGCGGATTCAACAGCGACAAAGCAGGAAAGCCACGGCACGCCATCGGTCCTTCTGACCTGGACGATCTGGAATGCAACCCCCCACGCTTCTTAGGCAGAGTTGGGGGGTATAATCCGAAAGGCCCGGTGGAAGGGTCTGAATATATAGCCTGATTCGAGGGAACGCGCCGTCGGTACCTGACACTAGGTCTCAATGGATGGACGAGAGGAGCAGAGAGCATGGTCCTGAGACGATGCCGATTTCTTTTCATGGTTCAGTGTAGGACCGATGTCGTGAAATCTTGCGCGACGTTGCGCACATGGCCTGACACCCAACCGCGTGGGTTACTCAACGTCACAGATCGAGGGTATACGTAGTCACACACGCAAGGCGAATATCGAGAGGGCAATTTCTGACACCTTCCGTCATCTATTCCAGCCTGACCCGATGTCCCCTACAACCACATGACCCCAGCGATAAGCCCGGGGACGACAATAGGGTTACAGCAGCTACCCGTTGACTCCAGAATTCAGAGTCTAGAGCCATCAGACCGTTCGCATCTGAGTCGTAAATAGGTCTCTGATTATTTCCGAGGCCACCCACCGATCTACCTTCCACTTACTCACTTGGTGATGTACTGTATTCATCTTACCGGTACATACCGGATCTGGGAACGTACTTCGCATATAGCTGTCGTCTGAACATGGATATAAGTCCGACCCTGAGGGATACATGCGCGACTCGCGATGCAACACAAAAGCCATGAACCACTACTCGTACGATGGTGCCTGCATATGCAACCTGCATGGAACGTCCTTCATCCTGATAATGCCGGTGAAAATGCCAGATTTCGGGGTGCATCACTGGTTTCGTGGGATGTAGACGTCAAACCCTACACCGTTATTCGCGAAGAATCTCACACCGATGTCAGCGCAGCTAGCTGGACCCAGTCCACGAGGCAGGACGCGCGTGGCGGTTGACGCAAGCCATCAATATTCCCAGTCTAGTCGGCGTAGGATAACGTGATTGCTTGTCCATGCGAACTAGATGTCCGGATAGGGTCATATGCAGCCTTGTTGGCTGACGTCCTTCAACGGACCTGCAGCTGACACGAAGAGCGAGGTTGTGTCAGCATTCCACGGCATCGCGTGGCTTTCGGCCATCAAAGCCGCCCATGGCGAGTGTCAGATAGAAAGTAGGGCATTCACTAGGATGCAGCTTGTTGTCGTGAATCGGAAAGCGGCAGGGTGCCAGGTGGTGATGGGTGTAAGATATCCACTATGCAAAAGCTGGTTAATGGCCAAGGGCGTGATATGTGCCTAATGGCGATCATATGAGCCGCAAAACCGTTGCGACAAGCGACGGCGTCGTAAGTGAAGGCTGTCAATAATCGTGGAATGGAGGTGGCGGAGTGCCAGTGACAGGCTTGGAAGCAACGTCCGGCGCGCCAAAACTTTAGGATTCAAATCTTTCTGCCCAACGCGCTGCCTATACGGATTCGACATTTGACAATATTGTGGCTGTCCAAAAAGCGAAATATCCTCAGAACGCACCCATAAAGCTCAAGACATCATTGGTGATCCTACGTATGTAGAGATTCGGCATTAGAAGCCGTAGTCTCGGTCTTAGTACACATTGGAGAAGCAAGATGGTACATCTCCCGCTGTCTTCGCACCTGCATTCCATCAAGACGACAAGATCTGGGACTAGCCGGTCCGTTGGCGCATCTCCGCGCATTGCAAACTTGGAAACGACAGCGGATTTATTTACCGTCCGCAAATCAGGCCTTCAAGATCGATGTGAATAATGGGTTGGTGGAACTTCCTTGGAATGCAACTCGGAAAGTTGGCCCTGCCCAATAGGACGCCGCATCGAGCGAAATACAAAAGGGTGTTCCGACGCAAGACACAGGGGGCAGCTGTCAATTGCAGACTCCCGAGGCTGTTCTGCTTTCTTTATCCAGGTGGATACCATTCTTTCTGGAGATCGAACAATCCTCCCGCTGCCGCTACTGATTCCGCAAACTTTGTTGCTGGCCCACTCGTCGCCGAAAGCTAGATATGAGATTTCGGAAGCGATGTGGAGTTCACTCGTAATCGGGCCGTGAGACGCAGCCCCTCGCTCAGGTAGGGAGGCCGTCCCGAATCTTTATCGTGTGAAGAGTCTCGCGTAAGGCGTGGTACGTATCGAGGTACGTACTGTCGGTAAGTGAACAGTGGCTCTCAGCGTCTCACGCGTATACTATCGAAGTCTATCGTTCACACTGAATCGGGTTTTGCTCGGTAATCACTCTTTTGGCCCTGGCTCTATATCTCATACGGGGTTCCACATGTTCAAGGCCGTCCGCGTTTTAGATCACCTGCATCCTCAATGTCTTCTAATGCGGGGTGGTTGGCATCACCGGGCCCTCCGAAGCAGACGCGCACTATCGAGAGGTCCTCCGAGGAGCCAGCACCACGCAATGCAACGAACTGTAGAACAGAGAGGAGGCCTAACCAACACAAACCCTGAGCAATCGCCTCGGAGTCTATATTTGTACCCTTTCTACTGGATGTTCGAAGGTTTGATTGGCAGCGTCGTTTATTTTGCTTGCTCAAATTCCATTTGCATAAGGATGCATCTCGCGCAGGATTCCGCTACCCAAGATTGGCAAGTTAGCTGGAACGCTGCTCATCCGAACTGGGGTTTTGCCCGCCCCCGGTCTGAACAGCTCTGCGAGGTTGAACCCTCTTCCATGCTGTCAGCCGTAGCCATGCTCGTCGAACAACACCACTTCTTCGCGATGTGAGTTGCTAACATACTGCAAGCCATCGAATTGGTTTTGCAAGTGAAAAAGAAGGAGCTGCGAACTATAGAAAAGTAAGAATGAGACCTGTAGGAGAAGCGTCCGGCCAAGCCCCTGCATGCAGGTCGGCTGGCAAGCGAGGCGGGCGTGTTTGAACAACGTCGTATCGCGCCAAAGAATCTCCGTCTTGACATGTGAGCGGCGACTGAAGAAATCCATGCGCGCTGCGCGCTTCATCCTTTGCGTCTGCATCATCATGAACATTTAACCAAACCCCAGGTATGGAGTCACTAGAGACGATGGAGCCAGGGCCTATGCAGGGAAACGAGGAAGGGCGACCCTCGGCGTCAGCTGGCGCTCCGCCCGGCCCCAAAGAAGAAGCGGCGCCTGCAACACCTCCCACAGCACTCCGCGGAGACTCCACAACTACCGATCTCAGCGACGACCACGGCATCTCGTTGCGCGCAGTTGACCCGGTTTCTGTGCGATTGGAACACCTCACAGTTTCAGTCGATGAATCGCCAACGGCACTTGCTCGCGCCTTCTCCAAGAAGAAGGCGTCACCAGAGACCAACCATGTCAAGACTATACTTGACGACATTTCGGCGGACATGCCGAGTGGAAGCCTCACAGCCATAATAGGCGGAAGCGGAAGCGGAAAGACATCGTTACTCAACTCCATGAGTGGACGTTTGGCAGTAGGAAACCGACTTGCCACTTCAGGAAGGACCCTATTCAACGGTAGCGAGGATGTATCCGGCATCAGGAGCGCATATGTTATACAGCAAGATATCCTTCTGCCGACGTTGACTGTCCGAGAGACTCTGACGTATGCTGCCCAACTGCGACTACCCTCTTCTGTTGACGCAAAAGAGAGGAAGCAGCTGGTTGAAGAAGTCATCTTGGAGCTGAGCTTGAAAGAAGCTGCAGACACCAGGATCGGTAACAACGCGCACAAGGGCTGCAGTGGTGGAGAGAAGAGGAGGACGAGTATTGGCGTCCAGCTCTTATCAAATCCTTCGCTTTTGTGGCTGGATGAGCCGACCACTGGATTAGACTCAACAAGCGCCCACCAGGTGGTGAAAACCCTCCAGACTCTTGCTCGAAAAGGACGGACCATCATCGTCACCATCCATCAACCGCGTTCTGAGATCTGGGATCTTTTCGACAATGTCATCCTCCTATCACGGGGCAGTCCTGCGTATGCTGGCAGCGCAAAAGACTGCCTTCCGTATTTTGCTAAGCTTGGTCATGAAATGCCTCCGTTTACAAATCCAGCGGAGTATCTCATCGACGTTGTCAGTGTCGACAATCGGAGTGTGGAAGCAGAGAAGGCGGCTCAGGATCGAGTCGGTCGCGTGATAGAAGCATGGAGGTCTCATTGCAGCAGTAGCCTTCAAGAGAAGCCTGAAGCACCAGCTCCGGCCACTACGATGACGCACGACCAACGAAAGAAGCAACGTGCCAGTAAAACATCACTCATGCAGCAGACTCGCGTACTGACCGCACGAACTTGGACTGTGACGATTCGTGACCCAATGGGTAAGACGTTCAATATGAGCTCTATAGATCGAACGCACGCTGACTTGGTTGATCCTAGGCTTGTTTGGAAGTCTTGTCGAAGCCATCGGTATGGCGGTTATCACAGGGTGGATCTTCTTACAGCTCGATGGCTCACTATCTGGTATACGATCCCGACAAGGAGCATTGTACAATGCAGCGGCGCTGCAGGGCTATCTAATCTTGCTCTACGAGACATATCGACTTACGACCGACATCCAACTCTTCGACGAAGAGGCACGACAAGGTGTCGTCAGCATACCAGCCTTTCTCATCTCCAGACGACTAGCCAGAATTCTGCTCGAGGATGTACCAGTGCCTCTCATCTTCTCATTGATCTACTACTTCTTCTGCGGATTTCGCGCGGACGGAGGCCAGTTTCTCACGTTCTTCGGTATCATACTATTACACCAGTATATTGCCGTATGCTTCGCTATGACCTGTGTCGCGTGCTCAAGACACTTCGCTGGAGCGAGTTTGGTGGCTAATCTAGCCTATACCTTGCAGTCTATGGCTTGCGGTTACTTTATCCAGTCGAACACGATCCCCATCTATGTACGCTGGACGAAGTGGACAGCCTATGTCTTCTACGCTTTTGGAGCATTATGCGCCAACGAATTCTCAGGCTCTTTCTACGATTGTCCATACGAGGGCGGACGGTCAAACCCAGCCTGCAAAGAGTACGACGGAGAGTTCATCATGGACTCTCTTGGCTTCCCAAATAACTGGGTTTGGAGGCCTATACTTGCTCTTCTCGGGTTCGCCATCGCCTTCTATGTTGGAGCGGGAGTTTTGCTCAAGTTCTGGAACGCCGAGATCGCCATGGCTCGTGCCAGGCCGTCAAACATGGACGCCTCTGCTGGCAAAGAAAAGATGAGCGAGCGTGTGGCAGATAATGTCCGGACGATCGACATCCGTTTAGAGGGCTATGGAATGGACGTGGAGAAACGGTCACTACGGAAGCGCTGGACCAAGAATATCATCAAGCCTCTTACCGCCGACTTCTTCCCTGGATCGCTGAACGTCATCATGGGACCTTCGGGCAGCGGGAAGACTTCTCTGCTAAACAGCATGGCGATGAGACTCAAAGACGACACATCCACGCGGTACAAGCAGTACGGTACCATGAGCTACAACGGCCTCATCCCGGCTAAAGAGGTCGTCCACTCCATCTGTTCTTTCGTGACCCAGGATGACGACGCACTGCTGGCGTCGCTGACAGTGCGCGAGACGCTTCGTTATGCAGCCGGTCTACGACTTCCGAAGTGGATGTCGAAAGAGCAAAAGATCCAGAAAGCTGAGGAGATCTTGCTGAAGATGGGCCTCAAAGACTGTGCGGACAATCTCATAGGCAACGATCTTGTCAAAGGCATCAGTGGTGGCGAGAAGCGCCGAGTGACGATCGCTGTGCAGGTACTCACAGAACCTAGAGTACTGTTGCTTGATGAGCCTTTGTCGGGATTGGATGCGTTCACGGCACTGTCCATCGTGGACGTACTTCGTGGTCTAGCACAAGAAGGTCGCACACTCATCGTCACCATCCACCAACCTCGTAGCGATCTTTTCGCGCATTTTGGTAACATTCTGCTCCTGGCCCGTGGCGGACATCCCATCTATGCCGGCCCTGCCGACAACATGTTAGGCCATTTCGCCAACTTGGGCTACGAATGTCCTCGTCACGTCAACCCAGCGGATTTTGCTCTCGATTTGATCACTGTTGACCTTCAGCATGAGAGACGTGAGGCCGCCAGTCGGAAGAAGGTACGCAAGTTGGTCGAGTCGTGGAACGCTGATGTCTACCCTGTCGCTCGAACTGGGTCAATAACTACGCCGGCTGAGCTGGGAAGTATGGCACGAGAACCATCGTCTTTCGCCGCAGCATATTCGATTCTGATCCGGCGTGCGACGAAGAACATGTTCCGGCAGCCAGACATTCTGATCGCGCGCGTCATGCAAGTTGTCGGATTGGGTATCGTGCTTGCGCTCTACTTCGCACCGTTGAAGACCGACTACGAATACGTGCAAAATAGAATGGGATTCCTTGTTGAGATCGCCCCGCTCTACTTCGTCGGCAGTATGTAGCCTTCCTTCCCATATCCTCTTACCATGCTAACCTCAGTCAGTGCTCAACAACATCGCCGTCTACCCAATCGAGAGAGACGTCTTCTACCGCGACTACGACGACCGCATCTACGGCGTCGAAGCCTTCTTCCTGACCTACATCTCCATCACCACGCCCTTCGAAATCATAAGCTGCCTCGTCTTCTCCGTCCTCGCTGTGTTTGCCGTTGGTCTAGAACGCAACGCGCAAACGTACTTCATCATCACCTTCAACGCCTTCTGCATCACCAGCTGCGGCGAGAGTCTCGGTATCGCTTTCAACACGCTCTTCACCCATACTGGCTTCTCAGTGAACTGCATGTCGGTTTTCCTGAGTGTTGCGCAGGTCATGGGTGGTGTGTTGTCGCTCGACGTTCCAGACTTTTTGCAGGCATGGAATCATCTTTCGCCTGTGAAGTGGGCTGTTGGCAATATGGCGCCGTATACGCTACGTGGCCTGGAGTTCACGTGTGAAGACTGGCAGAAGGTGAATGGGCAGTGTCCGATCCAAACTGGAGAGCAGGTGCTGGACTTGTACAAACTGAACAAGAACCCGGAGATGAACCTCATGGCTCTGGGGATTTGCGCTATCGTTTATCGGTTTCTTGCCTATGTGGTTCTGAAGATGGTGAAGGAACGCTGGATAAACAAGCTATGGAGAAAGTTGGGTGGCGGTAAGAAGGAGCAGGCGAATCCGGCACCGTCGTCAGCATAGTTGATGTGCGCTTATGCATTACGACATTAAAAAGTGGCTCGAGAATTGATTCACCAAGATTTATAAACATGTTCATACACCGTTCACTCATTCGTTGTTAAAGATAGTTAAAGTGATGCAGTATGATCAACATCATCCAGTAACAACAAATAAACCCAGCGCCTATCATGCATGCAAAAGAACACTAGACTATCACAAGCCGCAATTCATGCCAGCAGCGAGAAAACCACAAGGACTGCCAAGTCTAGAAGACTTCTTCGGCACCATACAAAACACCCAATCAGCGTCTAGAGACGGTGGCCCCAAAGATGAAGGCTGTTACCGTTCCCCCTGTTTCTCGTATTGTCCCAACCAGCATCCTTCATGGTCAAAACCCTAGAAACAGCATCGTTATACTTGAAAGTCTGACCCTTCTCCCACAAACCGTTACCCAACTCAATACACTCCGTAACCGCACAGTGCTCCAACTCGTCTTCCGGCGTGCCATCGTTGCAGATCTGGATGAGGCGGTTGAGGCCGGTGGTACTAGCCGCAGCAAGCGGTTCCAACGGCAGTGTTGAGCCAGGAGAAAGCCAAGGGCAGAGATTGCCCGTGATGCGATAGAAGATTGTGTGTTCGGCCGACTCGACGAGCATGACTCCAGGGGGGATGCCGCCAGCGATCTGGCCGACGTCTTGCTGCGCAGGCTGGTTTGGGTGTCCGTGGTTTCCGTCATGGAACATGGGTGCGGGGCGGAAGTGCTGGGCGCCTGCCATACCAGGAGCCACCATGCCAGGCATCATACCGCCGCCCATCATCATACCAGGCATGACTCCACCAACAACCCCACCCATGGCAGGTACATTACCGAAAGCGAGACCGCCTCCCGCCCATAGAGGCGCTGCTGGAGCGAATGGAGGCACGA
>Ga0265797_10007436_pt1 | contig 15001 bp, 20 predicted proteins | sample P2T30metagenome_FD_192433 | JGI IMG/M metagenome (GOLD analysis project Ga0265797, IMG submission 192433) | Plant litter microbial communities from East Loma Ridge, Irvine, California - P2 T30 | ecosystem: Environmental > Terrestrial > Plant litter > Unclassified | place: USA: California... | reverse complement strand
AGACTGTTGTACTTGTCACGCCGTCTGAGATGAGCGACGATATGGAAGACGCGCCCTGTTTAACTGCGAGATCGGACTTTCGATCCAGTTTGATTACGCTGAATGTGAAGATCATTGGCGTTGGGGTGATGAGCCTTGGGAGGAGGCAGCTGAGAATAATAGCGTGATTAGACTTTACGGAGAGAATCCGGGGGCGAATACATGAGCGGTGGGGGTATAGGCGTTTGTGTTTGAGCTATATCGAGAGGATTATCCAGAAGTATTTGACTGTCACAGAGCTGCGACGTGTTGTGTGAGAAATCTCAACAATGCCATTCTGCCAGCTAAGCCGTTCCTGATAGCCAGTAGCATACAATTTCTTATCAAATTTCTTCTTTGGTTTCATGTTGCGGAATGACATCATGGACTAAAGCCCGTCAAGTGGTGGAGGCAGTGACTCTAGGTTCCATATGGCTTATCATATCATGATCAAGGATCGGATACTATGAGACTCCTACAGGGGCAGTATTTGTTGTTCAAAGCCTTATGAGGATAGAAAAAGGCCGAATACCTAAACATATCAATATCATGTGCCAAATATAGACATACAATTAGCATTACCATGGCAGCCATCTCACCTCCAGCAACATCCAAGTTAGACATAAACCCCGCCCAAGGTATATTCAGCGATATATTCCCATATGATCTTCTAACATCACTACCAAGCTATACTACTCTTCAAAAAGATTATTCTTACATTATCAACCCCCATATACACAAATCTATAACAGCCATGAAGTCAGCGATACTCCTTATTCTCATCTCTGTCTTCACCCTCTCAAGTCTCATTCTTAATTTCTTCAAATAATAAGATAATGCATGGCCCTTCACCATATATCAAATCATCGGATCCTCAGATAACTACAGCGGTAACGAATCTTCAAAAATGTACTGCCGATATTCGGAACAGGTCCTTCATCATGGACAATGTTCGAGAGGGTTGTTTGATTGGGCTTTACAGTGGTAGTACTTGTGATCTAGACACACTAATTAATGTGTCGACAAGCGAGACGGCCTTGACTTGTTTGCAAGGCGCGGATGAAACGGTGAATATTCCAGCTCTTGATGTGATTTTTGTTTGAATGGGAGAGATACCTGGAAAGGAGTTGGAAAGAAAGCCGAATAAAAGGAAATGCTTTTACGACAGACGATCTCGTAGCCTAGGCGAAGTATGAAGGTTCTTCACATGATATTGTCGACTCCAATTGTAACACAGTATTGGTTCGCTATTTTTTTATATGAAACAACAAACAAGTGATTGCCTTCCACGAGTTCTTCTGCCCCGCCATCACGATTATGCCAGCCCCTCGAGAGACCTAACATTAAATCCTATAACTAGACTCGTTCAAGAAGCAGTGGTTATCTAACCTGCTCATAAACAATTACACACTGCACTATTCTTCCTCGTTTCCTATTTCATCAATATGACCTCATGAATCTCAAAGTCCGGTCGGTTAAACTCGAATCTCGCAGCAGTTCGTATATCCGCAATGCATGGATCGCAAGATAACACATGAATTCTAACGTACACATGCTGGAGGTGAGGGAATAAACCGGTGAGGGAATAAACCGGTGAGGGAATAAACCGGTGAGGGAATGGCGGTGTTTCAATGTGCCTCCATGAGTCTGGACCATCATCCATAAGGCTGCGTCGAAGCTGATCTCAATCTTCTCAATGAACAGGTGATTGTCAATTTGGAAAAGTTTGTGGATGCGATTTTCGTCGAATAATTGGTCTAGGCTAAGGTCCAAGATGTAATGCTGGTAGAAAAACTATTCGGACTAGTAACGAGTTTGACGGCAAGTGGCCCGGAGAGATAGCCCGGCCGCTGTTTGTTCGATATGGACATTGTCCGCCCAGAGATATTCTTTACTCATTCTAATAATGCTATTGGAGAAGGCTGCTTCGTAGATGCTATTGCGAAGCTCAGTAGGCAGACGCAAGAGTAGCGACTGAAGCTAGTTCTGAACTGTTCTACAGAAAGGTCAATTTCAGTGAGCAAAAGGGAGTGCATTATGTTTAATTACTTCTGTTATTGTGAATCAACCATGTTGGGAGCTGAGTCTGTGTTCATAGTTGCCTCTCCAATCTTTTTCTGGTGATTGGTTTTGCTGGAGTTTTAGGAGTGTAATGAAGCTCCGGAACATCCACTACTCTTGCTCTCAGCCTCTTTTAGTACCCTAGTTTGAGCATCCAGGAGCTTTCACAATACCACAACCAACCATGTTACGTATTTGCAGAAGCATGTTGAAGTATTATGATGCTCATCCTTAGCGCATCGGCAAAATTGAATAAAGTTCGCTTACCCGATTTGCTGGAATGCTGCATTGAATTCTTTCTACTCATCTCCTCAAAGCCAACTAGAACAGAACGGGAGATCTAAGATGAAAAGGCACAAGCTACACTTAAAAGTCACAGCAAAAATTTCGAGGTTACAACTTACACACACCTCCGTATTAAATATAAATATATTTCATTGATTTCTGGTACTATTTATCCTTTTTTTTTGCATGGTACGACATCTTGGTGAAGACGACAAAGCACTTACGCTACAGTAAAGGTTTCTGCAAGAATGAACTGGACTACCTCAACCCCCAAACGCTCGTCTCTAAACGCTCGGAACCACATCAAAATCAAGGTCCTGTATTCCGAAGTTGCTTTTCACAGTACTCAAGTTTCTTCTCGACTATCTAGGAAAGGCGTAATAGCAGAGTCACTGAATGTATCGAACCTTGGGAAGTAGGTCATGAGGTTGGAGTAGGTGAAACCCAGTCCATCTCCCATTCGAAGAACGTGTGGTAGAAATGCTCGACGTTGAACCAGATCAGTGAAGTCGCTTTGCAGGGTCTTGTGTAGCGCGTGGAAATATCATCATACAACAGCCGCCAAAGGTGCCTCTCTCCGACTTCTATAATGCTGAATTGGTGGAAGAAGGGCCTGGCGCTAATTCCAGGGTCCACTACCAACTCCCCGAAACCAAGGTTCCCCACAAACGTCATCCGCTCCCCCGATCCTGCGAACCATCAAAGCAAACTGGTGCCTGGCACGCGCGCCCAGAAAGCCACCTTGATACATTCTTGCACAGGCAGTCCCATCTGGCTACGCCTACTATATCTGGCTTAACAGCCAACGATCCCATACACCTGCTACAAGACGCGACCGGCAAGAAAAGAAATGGAGAAGCTCAAAGAAGCGGAAACAGTAGCTGCGCAACGCCTGCGCAAAACATTCAAGTACCCCTCTGAATCCGACGACGAAAACACAGTAGAAGCAGGAATGGACGAACAGGGCATGCCTCTCCCCCTCCTCCTACGTAGCCCATAAATTCGCCAGCTAACGCAACACCCCCGCCCTCCAGATCGCGCCGCACTTCTCGAAACCCTAAGCACCCACGACAGCTCCACCACACACAAATACACGCTCTTCCTCCTCGCCTTCCCTCTCGTTCCTACCCTCCTCTACATCCCGCGCCTCTTCTCACTCAACACCATACTACCCAGTCTCGTCGCCATCGCAAGCTTCCTAGCAACAGCGTACACGCTATACTTCCTCCCGCTGCCGCCTACGCAGATGGAGCCCATAGACGGCGTTGATGTAACGCCCTCTGTAATTAAACAGAACAAGGCCAAGGGCAAGAAACCGGCTGGTGGTTATGGTTTAAACACGAAAACGCCACCATGGGAACAGCCGACTGAGAAATCTGTCAGGCGGCCTGTACCATACATCTCCGAGGACATGGCGGATGTGATTGGCGACCATATCATCACCGTCAATCGCGCAGTATGCGGACTTTTAGCTTTGTACGAAGTCTGGCTATCACGGGAATGGAGTGAGGGATTTGCGTTGGGAGGTGGTTTCCTACCAGGATTCGTGTGCCTCGTCATACTATGGGCGAGGACCGAGTTAAGACTCATCGATATGCAAGCACTGGAGAAGATGGACGTGGGTGCGCAAGGCAAGACCAGGTGATGAGAGTTTGGGAGAGCAAGGAGCAGGAGTTCTGGCACTTATGATATTGGTTGAGATACCCACTCATGTACTAGTAATGAAACCGAAAACCGAGCTGGTTGTCCTATCTGACAAGTGATACAAACGCTGCAACAAGGAGAGACCATTATCCCGAGACCGGGGGGTCTAGGTATCATGTACGTAAAAACGCCGTCGCTATGTCGAAACCCACATGAACGCCGCATACCGAGAAAAAAAAGCCATTCCACATGTAGATTTTGTCCTCACGTCTCGTCATCAGAGCAGCATGCTCTTCCTCCTGCTGGCCGCGCGTTCAGCCCGCATCGTGCTCGTCTCCCTCTCTCGCGCCTTTGCCTCTTCAACACCATCGACCTTGGTCCTCAGATCGGTGCTACCACTGGCGGGCAACCCCTCCGCACTTGGATGTTTCCTATCCCTTACACTTATTGGCCGAGCACTCGACGTACCCCTAGCAATACCATTAGTACTGGTACTCTTCCCAAAGCTAGTAGTGCTTGTACTCTTTACGTTTCCACTCCCAGTCCGCTTATGCAAAGAAGGAAGCGCACCTTCCACCTTCTCCCTTTCTACGTGGCGCTCTTCCGAACCAGAAGACGAACCGTTTGGAACGGACATGGCCGAGTGACGACGCGCAGTTCGCGCAGCTTTAGCAGCTTCCAGAATTCGATTGCGTGGATTGGTAGCGATATCAACAGGCGAGTCTGTAAAATCGAAAACGGCAAGGTTATCCTTGGGCAGTTCTTGCTTGGCAACTATAGTGTCCTTCGATAGAACGGGGAGATCCTGTGATGTTGCCCCAGACTGAAGTGTAGGTTTCGTTGTAGATGTAGTCACCTTCCTCTTAGCGGTACTTGTTTCGGTAATGAGTGCGGAGATTGCCTTAGAGGTCGTCGACCGTTCTTCCGTCTCGGTTGATGGGGGTGAAGTTTTGGAATCCTGATCTCTTCGATCAAGCTTCTGTCTCAATGGGCTCCCTACTTCTGCCTCTTCCTCGCCTCCTTGTCCGGATACTGTCGAAACGGGCTTCCAGGCAATCTCGCCATTAGGATCACGTTTAACTGCAGTTGAAGGTGGGTTCTGAGTGTCCACACTCGTCCTACGATCAATTACCGCATCGACCAACTTTGCATCTGGGCGTCGCATCTTCACGTTCAAGCTAGGCTCCTTATAGCTGACCTGGGGACGGGCCCGCCGCCCAGGTCTGCCTGCTTGTCCAGTCTGGTCGGATGAGGTAAGGTCCCCAGGCGGTGGTGTGTCCTTGTTATCTGGTCGTTGTGTTGAGGGCTCGGTTGAAGGCGGTGAGAAGACAGCTTCCACAGCGGGTGTCTTAGGTGGGAGAGAATCGAGAACAATATCGGCAGTGGGAATAGGTTCGGGTATGGGTGGTGGCGCAAGCTCAGGAGCAGCGTTGCGGGTAATGTTCAGCCGAGGGCGGCTACGAGGCTTAGGTGCTGGCTTCTCAGGCTTTTCAGGCTTGGATTGGAGTGAAGAGCGTTGTTTCTTGGGCGACAAGACTGGGTCTGTATTGACAGGTTCTATTCGAATTAGTTCTGCTTCGAGAGAAAACTACGAGAAACTTACTAGATAAAAGGACAGGCCGACGGGGCGAGGAAGGCCTGGGTTCCTCGTTTGATGCTTCGGTCTCTGGAGCGCCTGGAGCATTACGACGACTAAATCTGAACGCGTCTGGTTTCGATTGATTAACATCTTCATCCTCCTGAACACTGAACTTGCGCTTAGCACCAGTGCGTGTGGGCTTCGCGACAGCCTCTTCTGTTTCTTCTGGCGATTCAAAGAGAGACAAACGACGTATGCTCAGCTTCGGTCCGCTCTCTCGTCGCTTCTTACGCGTCTCGAGATTTACCGATAGCGAAGGTTCGCCATCTTCACCTGTCTCCTCTCGTGGCTCTTCTATGGTGGGGCCAGGATCGAAACCGATTGGGTCTTCACTCTCGAAGCGAGATACAGGTGGTGGCCCAATGTCTGGGGATTGGCTTTCGGGTCCTTCTAGAACTTGCTCAAGCTCGTCCGCGCTACAACAAGTTAGCATATTACAATCTGGCGACATTTCGTGGCTTGGACAGCAATCTCGACATACGCAATAGTCCTTCGAGGATAGAATTTGCCCTCCGCAATGGTAGGCAGCATTGCGTTCTCAACCTCCTGTAGTCCCAGCCCACTCCTCCACTGCCTCTCCTCTCCGCTTTTCCTCTTCGCTATCATTTGGCTCTTCCTCCTTCCTTTGTCTTGCTGGTTGCCATTTTTCATTTGCGCTAGGCCTGCTACTAAGCCTCCAAGCTCCTGTAGCTTGGCTTCAAGCTGTGTCTTGACAGCATCGATGTGGTCGAGTCCCGGACGCGATTCGATCTTGTTGTGAAGGCTTAATACTTGTTCGCGCAACGCTAGGTTTTCGGCGAGAAGTCGCGAGCAGTCGTTTTCGAGGCTGCGTATGCGAATGGATTGCGTTGAGTTGGTCTTGGCGAGTTCGCGGTTCTGCCTGAGAAACCGTCGCTTGACAGCTTCGATCGTTTCCGCCGATGGCTGGGGTGCAATCGGCGGCTCATTGAGTCGCGCCATATGCGCAGATAGATATTTCGGATTCGGCTATAAATTGGTGCGAGGACTGGGTTATGGAGATTGATGGTATTGCGTTGTTCGTTCTTGCTGTCCGAAGTCATGACGCTCGGAGGCCGTTGCTGTGCGCATGTGTAAACAAACACGAGAGCTCTCGGCATAAGCTAGGCTATAACCAGCTAGATCAACAGCGTGTCCACGTGACTGGAGGGGCACCGACGCGCTCCCCATCTGGGCCACGACCAGAAGGCCGACTTGTATCCAGTTTAGGGATTGGGACCGGGCAGCATAAGGCGAACATCTCTTAGCTAGGATTTCATCTCACGCTCCACCAAAGAGAAATTCGTCCAACCAACCAACGCAACCCCTCACACGCCAAACATCTACATTACTTTGTGCCATTGACTCCGCCGGTAATACCTTTAAGAGAAAGAGCTGGATATATATTTCGAACAAAAAATGACCAGCTATGGACGCCCTCTCCCCACCCATCTCCGCAATCAGTCCTTGGGCGGCGCTCAACAACAGTCACCGGTCTTGCTCGCTCGCATCGAAGAAAAGAAGGCCGAACTAGCCAGTCTCAAAGACCTACAGGCCTTGAGCGGGGGACTTGCAGATCAGATGCAAATGCTTGCCGACAAGCTGATGACTCTATCAGACGGCACGGAAGGTATTTCACCATTTTGCCGTCACTATGTATGAGGGGGTCAATCTAGGCTAACCCGTGAGTGTAGCGGTCGCAGCAGTGTTGTCTAACTGGCACAATGTGCTGAGGGCTATTAACATGGCGTCCAGTAAGCCACCCCTGTATATGGCAAAGTCAAAACTGCTCACGCGCTTCAGCAAAACTGCCCAAACCCAAGGATGAGGAAGACACAGAAAAGAAACCGGAGGATGGACCACCGTTGCCACAGACACTTGTCCGCATCCCCACACAACATGCGCCTGCAGTGATGGAGCAAGCCAACGCAGCTACCGCCGAAGATTGAGAGCATGTACGTCTTATGCATATCTGTGCCCACGTGCTCTTTGCGCGAAAAGACTTCATGCAAGGGGCTGGATATGGACTAGAAGAGGTGTTATTATCCGTGTGCAGTCGAGCACGCGTCTACTCAGCTCCGATTCGCGAGATATGGCGAATAGGAACTACCGGCATGATATATTCCTGCACGGGAGCCCAACATCAAAAGCAATTCGCTCAATGGTGCAGTCATGCAAGCGACCTGCGAGCGAGTGAATAAGGCTTTTGTTCAAGACGCAAAGAGATGGATTTGAACATTACAATGCATCAGGTTGGGGAGAGAAAGAGAAAATTGAGATGCAATGCAGACTGCTGCATGCTTTCGTCTACTGCTATGTGATGCAAACCTCAACAAGTTATTGATAACAGACGCCGTGATGCATGTACATTCTAGCATCGAAAAAAAACGAAAGTTTTACGGACTTTCCATGTCCTTTGTTATCGCTATGCAGTGATGCAGTAACGCGGTCCCAAAAACTCCAAACTCCGTGCGGCCAAAAACACGCAAAAAATCAACAAGGCGGTAGTCGGGTCGTACAGGCACAAGTTCCACCAAGGCATCGTAGATACGTCAAAAAAGCACTGTGGCCCTACTTCTTCTGCTTCGGCATCTTCTCATACGCATTTGGGCTGGGCTTCCTTCGCTGCCTACGGTGTTTTTGCGGCTGGCTCGGTCCCTCGCCGTGATCGTGGACATCCCCGCAATCGTCATGATCGTGTTGGTGTGGTCGTCGTCCGCGCGCACTACCAATCCTTCCTGCAGGTCTGGCAGTGCTGTTGTCGGGCTCAGAACCGGAGTCGGAGTCAGAAGAAGAATCGGAAGAGTCGTCATCGGAAGATTCGTCGGCAGCGCGGGGCTTGTGGTAGATGCAGCAGACTATGCTTTTGTTAGCAGGTTACGCAGTATGACGTGATGGCAGAGGCGCAAGTACCTTTGGATGACTTCTTGCCCATGCCTTCGTTGTCGATTACATCCTCTGCCCACTGGATGTGTCGGCGCTCCGACGGCTCTGCTCGCAGGCGCAGCACGCCCGAGGGCGCTGATAGACGCAGGACAGGCTGAGGGCGGCCCTCCATTGTTCTACTACCTGATGGTGGTGTCGCAGTGCGTGAAGACATGGTTTGAGGGCTGGCCATGGTGTTGAAATGTGCCATGTTGTCGGATTTGTGCAGTGTGAAGAGCAGGAAGATCGGACCCTTAAAAGGCTGGGGGCGGGGACGGTACTGCGCAGGGACCGGAGGAATCGCGGATTGCAAAGGTTCAAAGAAGCCGCCTTCACGTAGTTCAAAGTCAATTGCTGAGGAATGCTGTTTGCGGTCACGTTGGAAGGCAGGAAGAAGGAAAGAGGGGACCCGTAGCGAATTGGTAGCAGGTGGAAGGTGGTGTGCATGTACATGTACGTCTTCGCTGGCCGGTGATGATTTGTCTCGTGAGGGTGAGAGGGTGCTGGCCAGTGCATCCCACCCCTGCCAATCGGTCGGTTCTACTTGCCTCCACCACACTGCCGTAGCCACGTTTGTACCCCACGATCGCTCGTGACGCCTTCCATCGGCTTCTTCACCATACTACCGATGTAGTGCATTCTTCTTCAGGTCACGCTGCATATTCACGGCTGGTGCGGTCCGCGTGCGACTATGCGGTCATGGTCTTCCACCGCCCCGTCATCAACACACCCGCGCGACTGTGACGATGCAGGACATTGTGAGCAAACTCCAACTTACTGCCAGTTACGCATGTGGCCACAGTGCTGCGACGGCCAAATGCCATTTGCGTGAAGACCGGTGGGTATGAACAATTGACAATTGCAGCATGCCACAGAGCCAAACCACTGGAAACAAGCTGAACGCTTTGCTGAGAATTGTAAAACATCAACAGATACACATCCTTCTCAATGACCCCACGCAGAACCCATATCTGCCACCACCACGACACACACACACACACACACACACACACACACATGACAACAGCGACAACAAATTTTAGTCGCAGCAGAGGCCGCATGTCCACCCCCAAGGACGCGGGGTCTAACACCCACTACGCTTCTTAGCTTTACCCTGAAAGATCCTGGACGAGATGTGCTTTTTCGCTCCCGGTGTGTAACGTTCCCTGGCCCGGCTTTTAGCCCACGACTGCAACACAAGACCATTCGCCTTGACAGCATACCACTGTTTCCAACGTTCAACCCAAATACTCCTCATCGTACAAATGCTGGCCACGTTCAACCTAAATACTCTTCATTGTACAGATGCCGGCCACGTTCAACCATGATTTCGACCACACAAAAGTGTTTCTGCATCGAAGCCTGGATTCAGGGTACATTGCAAATAATACGCCGATGGAACCGTTGGGCGTGCTTCTCGGAAAGACCCAGCGGCAATGCTCACCATGCGTTTCCCGCCATTCGTACCGTCTAACAAGCAGATACCACGGTCCGACGTACCGGCCCGGATCTGCATACAACGCATTGTAGGCTTCAATGGTATTCAGAAGCGCCGAAGCCAGTTCATGCTATTTATTCTTTTGAAAGACGATACCATGTCCTTTCCAAGAAGCATCTAGTTGTTCGGGCTCCGGTTCTTAAGTATTGTAGAGTTTGCACGGCAGACCACCGAGAAGGTCCAGTATGTTGGGATGAAGCATTTTCATACCGAGATCCTGCTATCACCAAGCGACCATTGCCGTGCGGAGGTTGTCGAGAACTCCAAATGGTATGCCAAGAACTGGGCGCAGGATCTTATCGTATCCCAGAATTGACCAAGATGCGATGCTTCTGGAAAGTCGAACGGATCCCAAGTCAACGTGATGATGCAATCTATCCAAGACAGTGGAGCTTGGTAGCAGCGAATCTGAGAAGGGGTTTGCTTGCTGCATCGAGCGTGGATAAAGGCAGTGCGAACATTTGAAAAAGAGAGATGACACATGCATCCACACGTCATTATCGCTATCGGCAACAAGCACAAGCAGGGACAAGTGAAGGTTGCACCCGGTCATGTATACCGGTACAACCGCTCAGCCTTGACACGGCATGTTAAAGGCATAATTCTATAGCAGGGCGCGGCGATAGATGCCGAAGAGCAAAAGCATGGTGTATTCCAGCAGAGTTATTCTGCTCTCGAGTCGGGTCGCGACGAAGAAGTAATTTTACGGATAATGAAGGGATCCTGCACGGCGATCCTCGGTGGCGGTCAGCAAGATTTGGGCGGCCCCTTCGCGTGCTCGCATAAAAAGAATCAAGTGTTGAAAAGGACGGGGACGGTGCAAAGTACGTGTGCACCGGTGAGGCTTAGACGTGCTAGCGGAAGCTATGGGAGAGGGCTCTCTGAAAAGGAGAGGAAAACAAAGCGCGCGGATGAACAGCACAACATCAATACATGGCGGGTGACAAGCGGAAGCGGGCTCGGGGATGGCCCACATGGAGAGCACGGCTCCGCCGAGTCGTGCACAATCTGTACGCCCGGCCGCCATGGGCGCGGGAAATGAAGACGACGGAGCCGGAAGTTCTGGACCGACATGAGGTCCACCACGGCCAAGAAAGGAGAGGAATGCATTTCGGCCGGCCGTGGCCCCGAGTACAGCGGATGCTATTGTGGGGAGGGTAGGGTGATGCAGCAGAGATGCTGTGCCATGTATGCATGTAGCCTGGGGCCAACACGCTGTTTAGGCGTGGAGGTCCAATTGATGTCTGGGTGCAGAGTGCGGTTCAGGGGTCGTGGGCGCGTCTGACCATGTCGGCTGGTCTGGAACGGACAAACAGGCGCCCTTGTCGACAATCTGACGGTGACGAATCAAGGGGATTTGCGAATGGGTTCCTGCATTAGCGAGGCCCAGTACGGCCTAGTGCCGTCCCCATCAGGGTCGAGCGGCGCTGTGCGGTAAGAAACACGACCTCCTGAACTTGCGTTGGCGCTCTCGTGTAGCGGGCGATAGATGCACCCTGGGGCGGGATACGAAGGCTGCTCTATCGATTGCGTGACTCTGTACACATGTGAGGAGAGAGGGAGGGAGATGCTGTGGTGTGCCGCTTGCACGGGTTCATGTGGATGGAATGCAATTAGCGGGCCAACACTACCTGGGCAGATCAAACGCCGTGGCTGCGCCTGTCCCCCAAGCTCCAGGAGCCCTTCACTCTACTCGGCGCGACAGGCGTGATCCGTGCAAGGCTCGAGCCACCGCCCAATAGGAAGGCCTGTCAGATATAGACGGAGATCGAGCTCCTGTGCGCCGCCTCATCTACCTTTCGCGCCCGTCCGTCTTCTTTCCTTCAACTCACCTCTTCGTGGGCCAGCTGCCGCTCTTTTAGCAACCCGTCGCCCTCACCAACGACTTCCGTTGCTCGCTGCTATCTTACCCCAGTCATTCTTTTTTGGGCCGGATATCGTTTGTTTTGTGTTGCTTAAAATAACCCTCACTCCTTTACCGCACCATACCAAGTCCTGCATATACCGCCTGTCAATTCGCAGTCACGACTGAATTACGACCTCACGCTGTTAATATCTACCCCGGAGCCTCCCCCGCACGCTGCCGCATCGACTGTATATCTGGGACAAGCTTCCGTTTGGAAACATAATTAGCGCTACCGGTTGGAAGGTCTATCTGAGACATTGGTACTGGAGCCATGCCGCACTCGCACCACCTTCACCAGCATATGCGCAACCATGTGCGACATGAAAACCACCTGGGCTCTTCCAACACCGGGAGCAAGACCATGCACGTTTTCGAGAGGGCCACCCGCGTCCTCGTAGCCCGCGCCGCATCAGAATGCACAAACGATAGCGATCCAGGATGCACAAAGCCAACAGAGGTTCCCACAATCGCCATTGTGCTGGCCATCATGTAGGCAGTTCCCCTCTACCAAGCTGAACCCGCTAATCAACCGTAGCGTACCTGTCGTCGGTGTATCCATTGTACTCTGTTTCCTCCACCGCCGTAACAAGAGGAAGCTGGCCGAGGAGGACTCAAAGGACCAGTACAAGTCAAACGATTGGGGTATGGAGGGAGTCTCCAAGACGAACAAAAAGGGCCGTCCGGAAATGAGTCTCTCGGAAAAGGACGGCCCTGGGGGCCACGATCGCGGACTGTCCATTGAGACTGGAAGCCCCTACATCCTGCCGGTTGGTCTCCATGGCTCTCGCGAGTCTTTCCATTCGCTTTCGCGCTCCCAACATGATCCTCACGACCCCTACGGACCTGTCGCTTTCCTGAAGGATGACCAGAGCATTCGCAGCTCAGGCACCCGCGGCCCCTACCGCAATGAAACTGGATCCATGTACACAACTTCGAGCGGCGGAACCAGGAAAGAAGGCCTGCAAGCTGGTCTGCTTCAAAACGCACAGAGAATGTCGACGTCCAACCCTGTCCGCGGCGATTCCCTATCCCCAGACAGCACCTCATCTCCAGACAGCAAGTTCCCCGACCCAGGCATTCCTCTAAGCCCCCTCAACCCTCGATTTGAGAACCAGTCTCCTATCTCGCCGCCCGCCGCATCGCCTTCTGCATCCTTCAAACCTAATCCTGTTCCTACCATCTCGATCCCTGAGCCCGGCGTCACCGAGAAGCAAGTCAACAAGTCGCCCGTACAGACCTCGAATGAAATCCCCACGTTGCCTCGAATCAAGTCCCAGGCCGTTGTACTAGAGAACACGAACACGCACAGTATCATCAGCACATCCAGCTATGGTGAAGGCTTCCAGGTCACACCGCCTTCTCCTTCTCATGACAGCCAGCAGCCCAAGATTGTAGCCCCCAAGCCCCGCTACTCCACTGGCCCTCAGAATGTCGGTCTTGGAGTAGAAGACTATAGCCAGAACACCAACCGTCTATCAATGAGCTTACGTCCCATGCCTCCGTCTGATGACCCTCAGGAGAACCCCGAGGAGCGTGCTAACCGCATTCGATCTTTTTACAAGGAATACTTTGATGATTCGAAGCCCGAGCCGGCCGGTGGCCATATCTACAGTGACTACGTCGAGGACTATGGCTCGGAATACCAGGATGGCACCGTGTTCGACCCTCGCACTGGTAACTTTGTTGTCGCTCAGCCCAACGCTCCGTTTGCCGAACCCATCACTCGTCGTGCCATGACACCCCCGCCGCGAGCACCTCCTCGGTTCCGAAGCAATACTGCCACTGGTCCTCGTGGTGCTCACACGTCCAACAGCTCCGTGGCTTCATCCCAATACCCACCACCGCGTGGCATGTCTTCGATGAGCGGACGCTTGCCCGCGCCCATGAAGAAGCCCCTGCCCCCGCCCTCTGCTCTGTCATCGCTACCAACACCAGCCAAGCTCAATGAGCAGTCCATGATCTTCGACGCCGCCGACTTTGCCCCACCCGTCTCATACCGCGAGAGGCAAAATGGTGCGCGTCCAGACAGTCCATTGGGTAACCTCCGGCCCTACAGCCCAGCTGTGCGCCCGCATACTCCTCTAGTCGGCTCATACGACGAACTGCCAGCCCTTCCCAGCCCTTACCTCATGCGCAAGTCTGGTACATTCACTGCACTCGACTTCGCACCACCCGGTCGTATCCGTGATCCAGCTGGATCGGGTACTTCCGATGCTGGGTCCATCCGCTCCAATCACTCGGGCATTTCGGCCGCTGGTCGATTTGCCGTCCGCAGTGGAGCTAACCGTGTCAGTCGGATACCACGGGATGTTCTTGGTACGAAGGATGACTTTGCTCTCCAACTAAAGCCTAGGATGAACTTGGTAATGGGCGCCTAAACTACTTGTGACGCCTTCAGCATATCAATGATGATGGATATACCCGCTGGCCTGCTGACAGAGGCTGTTCTGTACCGCATTGGCCAATTTCAAAAGCTCACATCATGTCAACTCCTTTACACAACGCTGCTTTTGGCGGACATGACGATTTCCTTGGTATCGTGGTTCAACCACAGCACGCCTTGGCTGCCCTCCATGCCTCTTTCTTGCAACCGCAATAGATGTGCAAGCTTGTTTTCTTTATCATTTCTACATCTCAGTTGTAACTTCACGGGCAGATCACTTTTTTTCTAGGGCAGTTTAGCGAGGCACTGGCGTTCCCAATGTCTAATATATATTCTTCGTTGCAAGTGTAGGTCAAAGAGAGAGGGTGTGCTAGAGAGGAGACGATGGATTAGAGAGAGAGAGTGTGTGTGCAGGCTTGGTGGTAGAAGTGAAGCGTGATGTTGTGGCATCTGTTGGGGCGTGAGATGTCTGGATAAAGCATATAGAGCAGTGGAATGAAGAGGTACTACTTAAACTATACCATTGTATGCACACCGCTACAGTGTCTGCGGTGATGCTGACTGTGCCCTGCTATTTCGAGCTGCGCAGATCCCAAGCCTAGCGGGATTTCCATTTTGTTCCGCGCCCGTCACCCCCCCATCACT
>Ga0265797_10007435_pt1 | contig 15003 bp, 11 predicted proteins | sample P2T30metagenome_FD_192433 | JGI IMG/M metagenome (GOLD analysis project Ga0265797, IMG submission 192433) | Plant litter microbial communities from East Loma Ridge, Irvine, California - P2 T30 | ecosystem: Environmental > Terrestrial > Plant litter > Unclassified | place: USA: California... | reverse complement strand
TCCTCATCGTATCCCTCGGGGACGGCTTCAACGTCACGATACAAGCATACGTGACAACCATCATCGACCCGACCAAGGCCGCTCAAATCTGTAGCTGGATGGCGATGCTTGGGTCCGCTGGAACGATCGCCGGCTGGCCGGTGATGATGGGAGCCTATCGATATGGTTTAAGAAAGTCCGAATCGGCTCATGGACTACCGTACGGGCTATCAGTGGTAAGTTCTCCGCATCATTTGCCGTGAAAGGAGTTCAGGCTAAATTTTGTCAGCTCTTGAACCTGTGCGCTCTTGTTTGAGTCCGCCATCGAGCGCCGTATACAATGTCTGTTGCACGGAGTCGTAGGCCTCACCCTTCTGATGGACCAACAGGTACTTGCATTGTTCCTGTGAATGGTCAGCGGGCTCGAAAAATCTTCTTCTTTCGGCGAGAACGTACAATGAAGATATCACAGAAGTCGCGGACCCAGAATTGGTGCAAAATCGTGGTGCAACGGCCGAACGCTCTCTTCGCCAGCGCATCATTCATGTCCAAGGCAGCGGTGGTCAACCTGTGCAGGATCCATCTCTCCGCCAGCGACTCATGGCCTGTCTTTGTGGCTGTCGCCTTTGGAACAAAGTCGGTGCCCAATGAACGCAGAGTGTACTTCGCTGCTTGGTAGATCTTGTTGCAGAATTTGCGCCAGGCAAACATGACTTTGGTGTCGAAATCAACATCGGTGACTGTGGCTTGTTAGCATCAGCTTTGTGTGACGGTGTGATTTACATACCTCCAGTGGAATATGCAGCGAGAGAGAAACGGAGGGCGTCCGTGCCGCATTGCGGGATACCGTCTGGGAATGCAGTCTTCTGGTATTTCATACCTCGCTGTAGCTCCTTGGGGTCCAGATTGCCCTGTTCGAGCTTCTTATGCAAGTCCTCGAGGGATATGCCGTTGACGACGTCGAGGGGGTCAATGACGTTTCCCAGGGACTTCGACATTTTCCTTCCTTCGGAGTCTCGCACGATAGGATGACAATAGACTTCGCTGAAAGGAATGGCGTCGCTCAACTTGAGGCCCATGATGATCATGCGCGCAACCCAAAAGAAAATGATGTCCCAAGCAGTCATTAGCAGGGAAGTCGGATAGAAACGAGCAAGGTCTGCAGTGTCGTGGGGCCACCCCAAGGTGGAAAAAGGCCAGAGACCTGACGAGAACCAGGCATCGAAGACATCCTCGTCCTGTTCCAATGTGAAAGTCTTGTCTGGAAACTTGGACTCGGCGATCTGCCTTGCCTCAGCTTCATTGCGCGCAACGAACCACCGAGATTCGTCGCTACCAAACGCGGATTGATCATTGTCGAAAACCACGTACTACAGGAAATAGGTCAGCATCTCACGTGGCCGGGCAGCTGTTAGGTAGCACAGGGACGAAGACTCACGTAAGCTGGGATCCTGTGGCCCCACCACAACTGCCTCGATAAACACCAGTCTTCGATGTCGTTCATCCATCGGTAGTATTTCTTTTCCTCAGACGCAGGGAATATTGTGATTTTGCCTGACTCGACAGCTCTCACGGCCTCTTTTCCAACATCTTTCATCCTCATCCACCACTGTGGCTTCATCATTGGCTCGATCACGTCTTTTGATCTCTCAGACAGCTTCAAGACCATGGCGTTATCCTCTTCTTTCAAGTACAAGCCTCTTTCTTTGAGCGCAGCGACAACGCTGTACCGTGCATCGTAGCGTCTTTGCCCGGCGAATGGGCCTGCGTTGCTGTTCAAGGTCCCGTCGTCATTGGAGATGTTAATGAAAGGGAGCTGATGGCGCTTGCCGATGGCAAAGTCATTCTGGTCGTGAGCAGGTGTGATCTTGACGATGCCAGTGCCGAAGTCGCGGTCGACATGTTCATCAGCGACAATGCGAAGAAGCCTGCCCTCTACAAATGGGTGGCGAGCGTTCTTGCCGACAAGGTGACGATACCTCTCGTCTTGTGGGTTGACTGCCAAACCTGTATCGCCGAGCATTGTCTCCGGCCGTGTTGTTGCAATTGCGACTTTATCCTCGCTACCGTCGATCTCGTATTGGAAGAACGTCATGACGCCGAAATCGATCTTCCTCTCGTACCCGGGCACAGATAGTTTGGTGCGACCTTTCAATTCGACGTTGTCCACTTCAATGCTTGAGACAGCTGTGCATAGCTGCGTATCCCAATGGACAATGCGGTTGGCGCGATATACCGTGCCGTCACGGTGCAGTCTGACGAAAGCTTCGGTAACAGCTTCGCGGCGTGGCTGATCCATGGTGAAGGCCTCACGGGCCCAGTCGACAGAGAGTCCCATGCGGCGTTTGGTCGCGCTGATCTTGCTGTGATAGCTGGAACACATGGTCAATGACTGTTTGCGACCACGCGATGAGTAGATGGCTCACCTTTCTTTCCACTCCATGGCGATCTCGAAGAATTTTGACCGGCCAATGTCGTGACGGGTTTTTTGCTGTGTCCGCCAAAGCATTTTTTCCACGACCGTCTGCGTTGCAATACCTGCGTGGTCGCAGCCCGGTAACCAAAGCACAGTCTTACCTTGCATCCGGTGGCTGTACTTACGTGTCAGTGATGCGGTCATAGGAATAGACAGATGCAATGCTCGAGACTTACTATCGGATCATGATGTCCTGTAGTGTACCACTCAAGGCGTGACCCATGTGAAGAGCTCCAGTGACGTTGGGCGGCGGCTCTATGATGACGAAGGGTTATGTCGGCGCTGGACTTGTCGGTGACCTCGGGCGAGGGTGCGAAGAAGTTCATCTTCTCCCACCAAGCGTAGTGAGAGGACTCTACGGCTGCAGGATTGTATGCTCTCAAGCTGGCGTGGTCGAGATCGAGTAAGATCTTCTTCTCCCCAGGAGTGGTCGGATCATTGTAGACCGGCACATCCGAAATCGTCTTTGATTTCGTCTTCTCAGGTTTCGAGGTAGCTTGCGAGGCCGCACGCTTTGCATTCTTCTCTTCGAACTTGCGTAGCTTCTCGGCTTTCTTACGCTCCTTCTCCTCATCTTTGGCTTTGTTGAGGCTGCCATCAGCGCTCGGGTGGGATTGACTGTCTGACATGGTAAAACGGACGAAGCTGCGAGGCACTCGGCTTGATGAGATGGTAGTGAGCCTAGTGGCTCGCGCGATCAGGTTGCCAGAACGGATGGCGGATGATGTGATAGCGGAAGGCGATGTTGCTGCAATAGGTAGCAGATTGAGGAGTTAAGAGCTGAGGGTGGCGTCTGCGGACATGGAGGCGGAGACGGTCAATGCTGGATCAATGGTGTCTGAAGCCCAGAGTCATTCGTAGAGTCATATCCCCTGACGCGTTTACACACCACAGTCACAGTCACTTTCACAGCTCGCCAACGAGCGGCTGCAGTGCCCTGAATGTGGGTCTTGGCGCGCGGGGAGCAGCGAAAGAGTCACGACCAGGGAAATTGGATGGCTGCATATCTGTGCCGTGTAGCAGGTCTCACTCCTCCCTGGGTTACACTGCATGTCAGCGTGCGAGCTTTTAAGCTTGAGTGAAGTTTTAGCAGCGGAAGAGTGAAAGCGAGTGGGCACAAAAGAGCGACAAGCGTAAGCGCAAGCGCCATGTGGATCGTGAAGTCGTTTAGACTTTGCTTGGTGCCCTTTAGCGTGGACGTGAAGTGATGTATAATACTAACATTTCTCCACCGAGCTTTGGATTTGTGTCTTGATACAAGGCTTCTATATGCTCACAACTTTGCTGTATGGAAATGATATTTGCGGAGAACATCCAGAAGGGCAGCATCGAGATAACAATGCTACACACAACCACATTACACTCTCTATCAGACACGCCTGGTCTCCATTCGACGCGCTTTTGCACGAGTATTTTATAAGGTATACAAATTATTGAACTAAAACGAATAGGACATACGACCATAGGTCAGTGAAATCTGGGCATCCCGTTCGAAATCCCTCATCCTCACCGTCGCTCGTAGTTCCAGGATCCTAGATGATGCTCTCTCAGCGAACCGCGCCCGGGCGTCTAAGTCCTGGCTTATGCTCCAAGTTAGATTCTTGTATTGGCGACATAGATCTGGAAAACGAACTTCGAATCCGTAGTTCCGGGGCTAAAATCCTGAAGTGACTTTGTCTATGTCTATGGCTGGAAATCCTCTCATTGGAAGCGCACACGAAGATCCGGTCTGATAAACCATACCGTACATTAAAGATGGACGGTAACAACATCCAGCTTGCCTCTGATGATTCCCAAGTCTTGCCTCCTGGTTCTTGCTATGATTTCTGCATTCTGATTCCTAGTTCGCCTCTGCCGACCCCTGACAGTCATTCTCGACCGATGAACCTCGGTCCTGGCTCGTCAACACTTCTGCAGTCTGCTTAGAATACGTCATTTGGTGGTAAAGTTGTGCGAATGTCTTTGAACTAGCATTCTCAACTACTCACCACTAGTCAAAGAGTTATGGCCATGCCTGAATCATACCTCTACTGTCATGTTGTGTTCAAGTTCATAGCATTCACTCTCACTCTCTCATGTTGACTTTGTAGGCGGGAGCTGATATACTGCGACGAAGCGAAATTGCGAGTGAAAAATAATCAAGATGTCGGTGTAGGATAGTAGAGTCAGTTATGTTGTCCGATATTCTGAAGCTTGTTGATTGATGCTGATGAGATGTTCCAGGTAATAATCGGGGGAAAGTCAACTTCTTATACATCGTCTTTTCCGAGCTCACCTTCAGCCTTCAGTATCTCAGTGTAAGATTCTGTTCAGCTTTCGCTCTCTAATCTCAGGAGCTGCGATTGTGTAAGGCCTCCAGTACAGTGGTTGCTCACAGGCATCGAGCCAGAGTTGGGTCTGTCGTCGCATTGGGTTAACAACACGAGCAATACTAATAGTAATGCCGTGCAAACACCTCCAATAGTTCATAGTACAAAGACATAGTGGATCATTGTTATTACTGCTGAGCTTTTAGTAGGCTTGGTGTTCTAAAGCGAGCTGATGCATGGGTCCAGAACATCTTGACTTGGTCCTCATTAGATGACTCTCTGTTCCTTGGCTCCAACGGCTAAACATATCACAATATTAGCTCGAATTATTGTAAGCAAACAAGGTAAAGCATTACTAGGGCATTGTTCATATGGGGCGAAACTGTGGAGAGCTTCGCAGGTCTCTTCGTATTCACCTCTGCCTCAGCTGAGACGTCGTACTTAGTGTCCTCCGGCTCAACCGTTCCAAGAAGGGCTATGCTACCAACATCAGCCCTATGCATATTACAAGCCGCTCCAGCAGCTCGTAGATGCGGACTCGAGCACAATGGGAGATGATCTAGGCCGGATTAGCCGTCTCTGAGCCTAGCCAGATGCAATCACGCCGTCTGTGGTATTGTGTCTGTATAGAGCAGAGATACACTCAGGATATTGCGTCTCATCGGAAAACAGATCAATTTCTGAGCCAGAAGTAGATATTATTGTGTCCCTTGGTCTGTCCAGACAGCGAGCGGGTGAGGTTGCGGCGCACGCTCGGAAGAGCCTCGTTCCCACTTTGCGCCTTCTCCACGGTTTGGCTTCTTCAAGGCTATTTTAGCGTGTGTACTGCGCGTAGACATGGGATGAACTGATGTCCAGCGGTTAGTGAAGAACAATCACGACACCTTATGCTAAGCGTAGCACTACGCGATCCACAAATTCAAGATCGCAATGTCTGCTGTAGAAGAGCAGCATCGAGATAAAAATGCTACACACAACCACAGAACACTCTCTATAACACAGGCCTGGTTTCCATTTGATGCGCCTTTGCGTTGATCATGTTTAGGTATATAAGGTATTGCGTTATGAAAAAGATACATACGACCATAGGTCAGTGAAAACTGGGCATCCCGTCCGCTCTGCCATACATAAGCACTGAACCGGGCGACTAGTACTAGAGTGGGTGACCATCTGGGAATCCCGCCTGTTGTATGTTTTTGTTTCTGGAGTCCATGGTATCCTTTTTCCCTAACCTCCTTAATCTTATATCAGATGCAACACCTTACACTTATATCAATCAAATATGCTAATGATTGTGGAAAGACTCTATTCTTTGGATGTCAGATCTCGATGATCGACTCCACAACAGAACTCCCCGCACGCAGCTCCACATTCTACGCGCCTCAACTCGACCAAGTACAGCGCCGCATGTACCAGAAACAACGAAGATCCATTCGAAATGACCAGTCAAATGATGTAACTAGATACTCAAGGCTCACGCGAGCGCAACTGACACGGCAAAGATGTGCTTTTGCTCGGATGCCAGCTCGTCCACCTCTGAACCACTTCCCACTTGACCGCCACCATTGCTTCTTCTCGTCGTCAATCAACCAACGATGACTTCCGAGCCTGCCAAAACTCCGCTAATAGCTCTGGTCTTCGGTGCATCCGGTGTGACAGGCCACGGCATAATCAAAGCCCTCCTCTCCTACCCAAACGCCACCACATTCTCCCGCGTCATCGGCCTCACCAATCGTCCGCTCTCGAGCTCTGTCGCCCGTCTACCAGACGATGACCGTTTGGAACTATACTCAGAGATCAACCTCCTCGAGCGCGAAAAGTCACTCTTGCAATTGCAACATGTTCCGGAAATCCAACAAGTCACGCACGTCTACTACGCCGCCTACGCAGGCCACGGCTCAAGCTTCGAAGAGCTAAAACGCATCAACAACGAACTGTTAACGAACGCCATCGGCGGCGTCGAAATCTGCTGTCCGGCTCTGCAATTCGTCACGCTGAACACAGGCGGCAAAGTACGCGACCTTCCCTACCCGACCCAACTATCCCTCTCAAATCGACATACACTAACAGCAGGCCCCAGGCCTACGGCATCGAATTCACCCCCCACGTCCCCTTCAACCCACCCCTCCACGAGTCCACCCCTCGCATCCCCGAGCCCTACGCCAACAACATCTTCTACTACACCCAAGCCGACATCCTCTCCCGCGCCAGTGCCAACAAGCCCTGGTCCCACTGCGAGATCCGCCCCGACGTGATCGTGGGCTTCGTGCCGCAGAACAACTTCATGAACATGGCGCAAGGACTCGCGCTGTTCTTCAGCCTGTACCGCGAAGTCGAGGGCGAAGGGGCTGAGGTTGTGTTCCCGTATGGCGAAAAGGCGTGGACGGCGCTGCATACGGATTCGAGTGCGGATGTGTTGGGGCGGTTCCATGTGTTTGCTTCGCTGGTGCCGGAGAGGGTGAAGGGGAGGGCGTTTAATGTTGTTGATGGGGAGGCGTTTGCGTGGAGGGACTTGTGGCCTAGGTTGGCGGCGTATTTTGGTCTTGTTGGGATTGGGCCGGGGAAGAGTGAGAAGGGGAATGTGAAGAAGTATGTGCATGGTCGCAAGGGTGAATGGGAGGGATGGGTGGCGAAGAGAGGGTTGATTGACGGAGCGCTTGAAGGAACTGGGTTTGAGTTTGTGGATGATGTGATGGGTATCCCAATTAGGCGTGATTATGATTCGAGTTCGAGGAAGGAGGTTGGATTCACGGAAGAGAGGGACCCGTTCGAGGGGTACAGGATTGCGTTTGACGAAATGCGGGCTGCAAGGATCATTCCGTGATGCTAAAAAGACGGAGGATGCAAATTTTGAATGAACAACAACATCGCACTAGGCGTATGGTTTATATGCTACGCTAATATCGATACCTTACTCCGCAACTCTCTGACGATCATCGCTATACTCAGCGATCATCCGAGGGCTATACATGCATTCCGGGATTGAAACCCCGGTTCATAGTACAACGCAGCTTTAGCAGCAGCGTATCATGCTGACGGTCAGCCTTCACATTACTTCTTGAAAGTCATGGTCTTTCCTGCCCTCTCCTTCTGGGCCCTCGCCTGTCCCTTCGGAGCATCCATACTCTTCTTGTACGGATCCTTGACCTTACTAGCCTTCCTCTCAGCCTTAAGCTCCTGGATAGTCTTCCTGGGTGGGTTGAGGATCGATGGGGCAGATGCGTAGTCAAATGCTTCCTCGTCCTCGATGGGTGCAGAAACGTCCTGTCTCGCTTTGGCTTCCTTCTTAAGGCGCTTGCGTTCGGCTTTCTGCTGTGCGCGATCAATTGCCGGGTCAATGGTAACTTCGTCTGTTTGGGTGGCAAGGGCATCGGACTCGGCAGGCGCCGAAGCTGAGTCGTCGAGTTTGCGCTTCTTGTTGCGGCCGAGTCGTTTGAGAATGAAGGTGTCGTCTTGAGGCTCTTCTGGAGGTGGTTGTTCTGGAGATGGAGCTGAAGGCGTCTCCAAAAGGGCTGCTTCCGATGCGGCTGTTTCGGAGAATACCTCAGAGTTCAATGGGGGCATGGGGACGCTAAGCTGGATATCGGGAACGGTCGACATTGATCGACTCTGGTTTGTGTTGCCACCCCAAAACATGCTTGTACCGCTTCTGAGCGGAATGGAGAGCATCGTTCCAAGGTTACTTGTGATGGGTGGCGCGCGGTTGTTGTTTGCGTATTTTGCCACGCCCTCAAATGTGGCAGCAGATTGTGTTGCAGCCTTCTCCACTGATTTCTTAAATTGTGCGGGATCGATCTTAGCCAGATATTCGAGCATTTCCGGACCATTTTCGCCGTCTTTCTTCGCCTTCGCGATGGCTGCAACAAGCTCTTCAGCACGCAGGCGAACGGTCTGAGTGGCTGGTTGTGCAACGCTCAACAACTCTGCTCTGGTGCTTGGCATGGCGCGCGCAAGTGTGAAGATCATGTGGTTCGGCATCACGTAATTTACGCTGTCGTCTTGCTCTCGTGCCACATCATCACGCCACTTGTGCACTCCACGGAAGACAGCAAACTCTTGCTTGCTCAGATTCGCAGACGTCCTTGCGACCAGCTTGTACCAGCCACCAGCACCTCGGCCCTTCTCGGAATCGTAGACTGGGAACTCGTATCGTTGAAGTGCATACTCCTTCGAGCGCTGGCAGACATCGTGCACCTTGTCCTTTTCATGATCAGGTACAGAGAAGTCCGACTTTTCAATGAGCTCGTTGCGCATGTTGTCGTAGATATACATCAAGTAATGGGTATCGCTGCGGGCATAATCAAGCAGCTCTTGGGGCAATGGCCGAATGCGCCAATCTGCTGTCTGGTACTGCTTTTGTGCTTGAACACCAGTGAACTTCTGGAGAAGGAAAGCGTAGCTGCCACCTGTGTATCCGAGTGCGCGAGATGCATGGTGGGTGTCGAAGAGTCCAACGACGTAGAGACCAAGATCCCTCTGCAGCCAGATCATGTCCATGTGGGCACCGTGCATAATCTTGACAATAGTGGGGTCCGCGAACACTTCGTTCAAGGCCTGTAGCTTCCGTCTCCAAGGTACCAGTGTGTCGACTATCCAGTCACGATCGCGGGTGCTGATTTGCATGAGGCACACAATACCGATGTAAGACCGTTGATCGTGGTGTTCCAAATCAATCGCAATCTCTTTCGCCTTCTTCAGCTCTTGCAGCATCTCATCGAGAGCTTCTTCAGTATCGACAAAAGTCGCAGTGGTTGATTCGAAAGGGTGGTAGAAATTCGGCTCGGCGTGAGTGTAAACGGTTGCAGGGTAGCTGTACTGCTCGATTTCGAGTTGGTAGGGATGAGGATATCTGTAATCAAAGTGAGTGTCTGCGTGTCTTGAGGAGCCTTTGCCATTCGTCCGCAGCGTGAAGATGTGATCCAAGCCGAGGCGAGAATGGATGGCAATGTGGTTGACATACTGTAGTAGAGAGTCGGCGTCTGTCGCAACAGGCGCGGTCTCGAGAGCAACGCTTGCATGAGGCTTGCTCTCCAGAAGCGGCTTGAAGGCCGAAGTTTCATAGTTGGAGGGCTTGTTGGCGAATGTAAGCTGCGGTTTCTCAATGTTCTGTGATCTGAGTGCTGCTGAAATGCGCGAAGTGTTCGCAGGCTTGTTTCCAACAGGTGTCTTATCTTCCATTAGCATTCCATTTTTCAGTAATTGCGTTGCGACAAATCCTACCTGTTCCCTTGGGCTCAATCTCTTCACCGCACCAGTAAATTCGTCCAAAGCGGTATCGGCGCGCTCAAGAAGGCTGTCGACGACGTCAACGACGCGAGTCCAGTTGCTTTCGACATCTTCTATGTCGCGGAGTGTCGGACGTACGTTGTCCGCGTTCGCAGTCGCAGAGCCGAGAAGGCGGCTCGCAAGAGAGAGAAGCCGCGCATTTTGGGCGTCCAAGGAGGAGCTGAGCGACGGGTCGACAGTGCGGTGGAAAGGAAGATCCTCAGCAGCGAGGGCGGTAGCGCTGCGAGTGGTGTCGACGAGGGCGGATTGAACGGAGGATTGAAGGCGCGCAAAGTCGTCCATGGTGGAGCTTTCGCTGTGAGGTGATGGTGATGTCGCGATCGGGTGGGCGGATGTGTTGATGGCCTTATCGCATCGGTTGGTATGGTAGACCGTCTCGTCGCCTGTCGCACGGTGTAGGCAGCCGGTTGGAGTAGCAAAGTGAGAGTCTTCACATGGAAGATCGAGTCGCCTGCACCAATAGTGAAAGCCCGGGCGGCATGCAGCAGCCAGCATTTTCTGGAACGCGCTTGTGCATGGACCCTCGAATGTCGATAACTCCGAGCCTCTTCCTTCCACTCTCGGTTGCTTGCCGCCACCGCCACCACCACCACAGCACCCCCGAGTGATCGTGCCATCAAAGTGTTCCCCATCTTCACTCAATTCATTCTTCAACATCCAATAGCATCGACGCACGTGACACCACATGGTACATCACTCAAACATCAGGTCCCACAGCGAATCATCACAACCATGTCTGCATCATTTGCGCCTGAGTGCAACGAGGTGAAAGAGTAAGCATGCGCATGGCGTCTCGAAGGTGAGCATGTGTTGATATGGATTCATAGGCGTTACGACACATGTTTCTTGAAATGGTATAGCGAGAGTGAGTCAAATCACTACGCACCCTCAATTCTATCACGCCTAATACATCCTAGAATTCGTGCGCGGCATTGCGAAAGAGGATGAATGCGAGCCTCTGTTCAAGCAGTACAAGTCATGCTTGACGGTAAGACTGTGCCGCCTCTGAAAGCGAATTCGACATTCAGACCTGACGATGATGACAGGCAGCACTAAAGGAAAAGGGCATCGAAGACATGATTGCAGACGCTCGCGCGGACAACAAGGACAACGACGTTCAGTATATGAAGCCTAGCTCAGGGAAATGTAAGAGTTCACTATGTCAGATTGAGAACTTCGACAGCTGACACAACGCCAGGATGGCCATAGGCGACTTTGTAAATTACTGCAACTGCAACGGCGAGGAGTTTTCGGCGTCTGGACATAGGGTTGCATCTCTGCTCATAAACTTTCTGCTAATACCCAATACTAGAGCTAGGCAATGCTCTGAAAGACACATCATACCCAGCAAAGCAAATCTCTTACTCCTCACTTCCTCTGTCTATGACAGACCTAACACGTCTACTTATTTTGCAGGAATAACCTTAATGCTGACGCAAACTATGCCCATCGCTCCACGGATCTTCTTTCGGATCCACCTGTTCCAGCGTATAGGCTGCTTTCTCCAGCTGCATATTGCCCGTCTCTGGCAACCAACCCCACACCCAACAGATACCTGTCAACGTAATCCCCGAGAAGAACCAGAATGTGCCGAGCGGGCGCATTGAATTATCGAGCAGCATCAGAGGCACCGCTTTCTGCAAGCCGTACCGACTTCCATAGTGCACGACCATCACGACAGCTGTCCCGATAGTGCGCGTCTGCAGAGGGAAGATCTCGGAGGTGATAATGTAGGAGAGTGAGTTCCACCCGAAAGCATAGCCAGCGCCGCAGAGGTACATCGACACGATAGCGCTGATGCCAACGTGGCGCGTCTCAGGCGTGGATTCACCTTTTGCGAGCTCCGGGACCACGGACAGCACTGCGGCGATGTAAGAAACGCAGACAAGCTGCACCGTCACTCCGATTGTCAGCGATTTTCGACGGCCGATTCGGTCGACAGCAAAGATCGCGCAAGCTGCTGCTGCTGCGAGCTTGACTATCCCTATGATCGCGGTATACAGCAGTCTCTCCTGGCTGTCTTGAATACCAAGAATCCCGAAGTATTGTGGGGCGTACACGGTGATGCTGGATGCGCCGGACCAGACCTGCAGAAGATGCGCCGTGCAAGCTGTACAAAGGCGGTTGAAGTTTCTCTTCGTTGCGAACAAGCTCCAGAGAGATCGAAAGAACCCGACGTTCTTCTTTTCCTGCTCCATTGCCAGCTGTGTCTCGATTCCGCTCATCTCTTGCTCCAGGTGCCTCTCGTTGACCTGGCCACCTCTTAGATGTCGTAGTGCGATTTTGGCTTCGCGTCTTTTGCCTTGCTTGGCGAGGATACGTGGCGATTCGGTTGCGAAGGTGAGTAGACCGAGAAACACGGCGGCGAAGACGCCAGCCGTAATTTGCGGTAGTTTCTGCTGCTGTCAGTATGAATTCGGTAAGCAAAGGTGTTACCGCAAAGCTCACCCATTGGCTGGAAGAAGCGTTTGGAACACTCCGAGCAGTGCCATAGTTGGTGAAGTACCCAATGATGGCGCCGAAATACTCGGTGGCACCGAAGATTGCGATCGCGAAGCCTTGATGTGTGTCAGCGCCAGAGTCAATGAGGTATAGGACTACGTCAACGATCGTACCTCTGCTTTGCGCATGAGCACATTCCTAGGTCGTGGAAGTCAGTCAAACAATTCTGAATCGATAGAGATATCGCGACTAGAACACTCACCGCGACATAGGCAGGGGCAATGATAGACATATGGCCTAGCCCAATACCCACAACGAACTTCCCGCCATACACTTGACCGATGTTACCCACACTTGTCGTGTATACAAGGATGCCGAGCAACCAGAGAGAGCACATGATGCGGCCCCACCAGAGCCTTCCCAGACGATCGCCAACGACTAAGGTTCTATGCAGAGTATTAGTTAGTGTTTGAACATATAGCACATGGAATGCATCAACTCACATCAAGGCACCTGCGATGCAGCCCAATTGGGACATCGAAACCACGTTGCCGACCGTTTCGGCTTTCTGGTCATCGCTCATCTCATCTAGCCCAAAGTCCTTGATAAATGATTGCTGCTCGACCATCGTCCCGACGAGCGCTTCCTCGAGTCCTAGAGCGGTGAAGTTAGCTGCAGCGTCCGTACATACATCGAAATGACAGCTCAAACCTCTCGCTACACCCATCGTGCCGAACAAAACAACAGCATACCACAGCCGCCAAGTGAACCCGCCGAAGTGTCTGTCGAGGGACGACCGAATGCTGTCTACCTGGAATCTCGCCATTGCAAGGATCCGCTGGAATCATAGCTCGTCATGTATGCGAAGCGAAAGATGTGTGAGTAGTTCGAACAGGTGATGTTCATCATTGAAGAAAATTGCAGCAGTTTTGTTTCTGTCCGCGTAATGCGACTCTTGGTTATAAGGTCCGTTATAGCCGCCGAGCCCGATCAATGCGCCAGGAAAAGCATGCCACGGAATAGAGGCGCTGTAACGTACTGCCAAGATCATCGTAACGGCTTTCTATGCCGGAACATTGCTTAGGTCTATGTAGAAGTATACAAACTAGTTAGAGTATGTATATGTACATTATATAGTCAGCTATAGATAGCCGATCTAGGTAACTTCGGTAATTTTTAAGGGAGAAGAAACAATTAGGTAAGGAAGTATATAGTCCTCGCGCGTAGACTACTACGCTATAGAAAGTCTTAATTCTATAAGTAAGGTCTAGAGTTCGAATCTAGGTCGAAGTGAAATTTGGTTCTATAGTTTATTAATAATAAATCTTCTTAAAATCTTAACTTATAGGAGAATCTAATCTTTAATTCTAATCCTTAGAATCGATCTCTAGGAGAAGAGTTACTAATAGAAAAAGCTAGCTACTTTAGAGATTTAAAAAGTAATAAGATTAAATATTACTAATCAGAGACTTAGTAATTTACTTTATTCTTAAAGTTGTTCTTTCTTAATATAGTAATATTAATCTATAATAATAAAAAGTACTAACTTATATATAAGTTAATATAAAAGTAGAGGAAGCTAGCTAGTAGGAGAAGCTAGCTAGCTTTTAGTCTTTTTAGGCTAAATACTTATTTTAAGGCTAAGTAGGTATAATTAGGCTAATTCTAAGGAGTTAAATTGAAATTTAAGTATTTTCTCCTTAACTTATAGATTAAAGACTATTTTATAAATAGACTATAGAGATATAATAAATCTAAAGAGTTATTTTATTTTTAGAATTTAGCTAATATTACTATTTTCAAAATTAGCTATATCTGCGTGATTACTTATCCTAATTAGATCTAGTCTTTATTATACTAAACTTTAGGTACGTATTTTTAACTTGGTCTATTCAATTTAACCTAATTAGGTATAGTTAGCCTAAAATAGTAATGGTAAGATTTAGAATCCTAATTTCTCTAAAATTCGCTCTAAGTAATTCTTAGAACTTCTAAGTATATTAAATAATAGGCCTAGATTCTACCCCTATTTACGCCTACTATTAAGTATTATAGCTCCCCTTTAGGCTAATTAGCCCTAATTAGGGTTAGTTATATAATTAGTAGTATATATCTAGCTAATATAAGTCGAACTAGATAGTCAGGTAGCCTGATTAGGAAGTTATAGAGATTTTAAAATTAAGTTACTTAGTAGTAGCCTTAAGATATAATTACCTAAGATCCTACTGCTTTATACTCTAAGTAATCATTCTGATTCTTAGGAATTTCGAAACTAGAGCTAATTCAGGTACTATTCTAAAAAAAGGCTAAATTTTAACTACTTCTCCTACTTCTATATTATATAAGCCTAAAATATCTTAGTAATTCTTGATTAATATAATATATTTAGATCTATATCAATATAAGAATTACTAAAAGATCTAGTCTATCATATTACTAAAGATCTGATTAGTTATAATATTATATAATTAGCTATCTTTAGATTAGAATTTAAAGCTATAATTTAAGTTT
>Ga0265797_10007434_pt1 | contig 15003 bp, 13 predicted proteins | sample P2T30metagenome_FD_192433 | JGI IMG/M metagenome (GOLD analysis project Ga0265797, IMG submission 192433) | Plant litter microbial communities from East Loma Ridge, Irvine, California - P2 T30 | ecosystem: Environmental > Terrestrial > Plant litter > Unclassified | place: USA: California... | reverse complement strand
CCTGCTTCTACACCTGTCGCGGAGGTTGTTAGGACCATGCAAGCTTTCGCCGCAAAAGTGCGCGGGTACGTACTCACAGATATCAGGATTTTGTCGAGCTTTCTAACTTGCGCTGCAGGGAGACTGATGAGCTGACCCGCAAGACCTACGATGTCTACAACTCCGGACCGCCAGAGACACACAGGGTCTTGCCAACCAGCGATGATGAAGACCTCCTAGAGCTGTGGGCAAAGAAGCGCGGCGCGCCGAATGAGGCGGAGATGTATATGCTCGCGAAGTATATCGGCGTCGACGTGTACGATATCTACGACTGGTGTAAGTACATGAGAGACCTGACGACATGGGGCGTTCACTAAATACCTCACAGTCAAGGCAAAGCACCTCCAGACGCAGGCAATCAACCTTGTCCTAGGTGAGGCCTTCAGTCACAGTAAGAAGTCGCGCGAGATCGGAATTCTTCGCTTTCGGGCTGCGCAGGTGCAGACTGCGTGGCGTCGCAAGCTGGCCAGAATGCGCGAGCTGCGCGACAAGGCCAAGCGTGAGAAGGAGCGTCTTCAGGGACCAGAGGGCGGTTCAGATGGCGAAGCAGGCAAGTCCAAGGGCAAGACTCCGTGGAAGATCACGATGATGGACGTTCGTGGAGAGATGACCCCGTTCATCGACCGCAACATGGACTAAGCGAGGAGCGAGCGATGCAAGCAGAAATATGCTGCTGTGAATTGGCGTTGATTGGTTGCTACTTGAGACCGGGAACGAGGAATGCGGCTTTGTTCTGCAAACAGCTGTCTCGTTGCGGAATGCATTGCGTTTTATACCTTGCTCTCTTTGTCCAACTCATGCTTATGCCCGTGTTAGATCTCATGATGAACTGTACCTTTGCTGCAAATTATATGCTGCGATACTATAAAGTCGGCTCAAGAGATGAGGTCGGCAAGGACATACGACGTTCATACAAGGTTTCAGCGCCAGTGGAACCATGGTGAATCCTGCCGAGCAAGCCGCCCTTGGCAACGATAGTGCGGCTTGCGAACCATACCTCCGGTAGATCCACCATCTGCACGCTCGCGTGGAGAGCTATCCACCGTTTTTTACGCGTCAGGGCGCGGTATGCTCTCCTCATACTTCACGGCGAGTGGCAAGCCGCTACGTATAGTGTCTCGGCCATCTTCCAGGTTATCTCTGCCAACCTGGGCCATTTGTCTCGCAGGCACCAGGATCTACTTGAGCTTCATCCGAATCTCACTCGAGCACTCGCGTCTGCTAGGCTCGATGAGGCTCAGCAGGCTCTACTTTGCAGCCAGGCATGGCTTGAAAGCCGAATGACATGACTCTGGGCCACGTGGATACCATGCTTAGGTAGCTATGTCTGGCTTACGTGCTTGCGATGCTTGCGTTTGTGTACGGTACACGCTCGCGTCTGCCAGCTTCCTCCCTCAATGGGAAGGCATTCAACATCACGATGATGACGGTTATAGCGCTACTTCAAACACTGGTCTGCGAAACTTATCACTTGCAAGATGGGCTTTGCTGAGTATCGGCATGCTGCGATCCCTGGCGCCTTCGCATCCTTGCTTGTGTCAAATGACAGTCATGAAGTATCGCAGCTACGTGTGAGACTGGAGTGCATAGGAGTGATGAATTACTGCATGTCAGAAGCAACAGATCCAGCGTCGCACCCCAGAAGGAGGACACTTTCCTTTCCGTCTTCACGCGTTTGCACCGCTGCTCGACAGTTCTAGATTATGCGGAGATCTCTGTCTCGTTCATGTCACGGTATCCCAAGCACATAAATTGGGCACGTGAAGGCGCCATGTTCGCGGTGATGCAGTGCTGACAAGGGACTAGAGTTTCCACCCTATTTCACATGAGCAAAAGACACGCAACTAAAATGTGAGTGTTATCCAGGCCGAAGGTCATTACATTAGAGTCGTGCTGCCAGTAGTATGACACTCGGGATCGGTGGCAGGTCCGTTCAGGTCATGAGATATCCATTCGACCGTGTGCTAAGCGAGTTGGCCACGTATCTTTTCGGGCCTTGCTTCTCATGTTTGTGCTAGGCCAGAGGATAAATCTGGAACATTGCGAAGTGCTGTCCAGACTTCTCTCGTGCCACGCTTTCACTTCATGTAACTAGCTCTACAATATTCTGGCGAGACAGCCATACTAGTTCCGGAGGATGACCAGCATTGTGACATGTAAAGGGTGGGAAATCAGCCAATTCGCTGGCGAGACTGAACATAAGAGCGGGCAGCCTCTCGAGAAGTGAGAAAGCGCACATGGACAATCACAATACATGTGAATAACACGTGAGATATCGCAATCATGCTACAAGGCCATATATTTTCCACATGTACATTGATGTGGATGCGTGATTCACAAATGGTTCAGTCTTTAGACATCCCCAAACCCTAAGCCGCAAACCCTAATCATATCATCTTGAGCCATGACGTCTCGGTGTTGACCTTGGTCGTTTCAGACGCTTGTCGTGAGAGCCAGTGCGCAGCGTATGCCACCTAATGCACTTGCGCGGACTGCTTGTAGGAGCCTGATGCTGGCTAGCAAGCGACATGCGGGACAATGACCTTCAAGTCCCTCTTATCTGCCTATCTCCTTGGCGGAGTCACCTTCTTACCGCTACTCCTCATCGCCGTCGTTGCGACAGCCTGGTATACGTTTCCGCAGGTTCCGGACCAAGACCGAGCTCCGAAAAGAGACGGTAAAGAAGGAGATGAAGTCGACTTGAAGAGCAAGGATGTGGGTCAAGAGGATAGCCTCTCCTCTGAGGGCGCAGCAAATGCCACGTTTGCTGTCTTGAGATCATACAACTTCCAGACCGCTCTCAGTGCTCTGGGTACAAAACCAAATGCCGCCTCCAATGGCGCAGATGCAGCAGGAGAAGGAGTTGCTCAAGAGTCCATGTCGGTGTACCAGAGCATGTACCGCTCGGTTTTCGACAGGAGCAAGACCGCGTTGAACAGAAACCCTCTGACCGAGGATGACGATGCATCTTCCGGAGCGCAGGCGCGACTCAGAGCGGCCGCATCAGCCAGGAATATCTTCCATATTGTGCTTCGCCATGGACATCTCATGCTCTACGACTCTCCTGCGGAACTGGAGGTTCGACATGTCATCAGCATCGCGCACCACACAGTCTCTCTTAGCGACGGAGACGGCGACGACGAGAACATGCAGGACGCAGATCTGTTTATCAAACGCACGGCAATCCTGCTCAAACCTCATGCTTCGGCTGTACACGGTGACACGGCCGATGGCTCTCTGCCGCAACCAAAACCTTTCTACCTTTTCAGTTCCAACTGTTCCGAGAAGGAGGATTTCTACCACGCTCTTCTCGCAGCCCAAGGCAAATCGCCAGTACCTCAGCCATTAGATCCGTCGTGCTCCATCAAGCTGCAGTCCAGTATCCACTCAAACACCCTGACACCCGAAACTCGCGCATTCAACGCGCTTATAAATCGGGTCTTCCTCGCCTTGCACCGTACGCCTTTTCTTGAAGATCTCGTACGTGAGAAGATCGAAAAGAAGATCTCCCGGGTCGCAAAGCCTGCGTTCATATCCTACGTTGCTGTGCAAAGCATTGATCTGGGCGATGCTGGACCTATCCTCTCCAATCCGCGGCTCAAGGACATCAACATCTCTGGCGACATGGTCTTGTCAATGGATGTTAAGTACACTGGAGGGGTGAAGGTTGTCATCAGCGCGGTTGCCAAACTTGATCTTGGCCAACGCTTCAAGGTCCGGACTGTCGACTTGGTACTTGCAGGATCGCTCCAGCGACTGCAGGGACGAATGCTCGTGCGCATAAAGCCACCTCCAAGTAACAGGATCTGGTTCTGCTTCGAGACCATTCCGGATATGGAGATCAAAATCGAGCCCATTGTAAGCTCACGACAAATCACCTACAACTGGATTCTACGCACGATCGAGAACAGAATCCGTGAAGTGTTCGCAGAGACGCTAGTCAAGCCAAATTGGGACGACGTGCCCTTCTTTGACACGCATGGCCAGAATTATCGCGGCGGTATTTGGCAACAGCAACGTGAAGAGAGCGAAGAACCACGTCCAACGACTGGTGATCCTACCACTCAGGACTTCCTGCGCGCGAAAAATGAGAAAACGATGTCCATGCCCAATCTTCCGAAGTCTCCCGACGAATCTGCCACCTCGTCCGGTGTGCAAACGCCTGCCACCATTGATCAACCAGAAGCTGCCATCGAGCAGATACAAAGTCTCAAGCAGCGATCTGTAACGTCGTTGCCATCTCAATCCGCTCAAGCAACAACTGAGCGGACAGGCCCTGTCAGCAAGCCAGTTCGCTCGCCCTCTTTCGCTTCACCCCCTCCTTCTGCGCCCAGCGTAGCTGTTGACGGCTCCAACGTTGACGCGGTCAGGAGTAGCGAGGCACCACCACCAGCGAAACGCTGGATTGGTCGCTCCAACCAGCCTGCGAGCAAAAGAGATGCAGTGGATGCAGTCAGGGAGATGAACGATCGTGTGACGCCCAAAGAAAGTACCAACCCACCACAAAGCCCACGCACAACAACCATCACAGAAGGTGGCGACGAAGACCACCCTGGTATGTTCAGCAACGAGCCCGAAGAGCTTGAAGACGATCGGAGAGGTAGTGCAGGCAGCAAGTCAAGCGTCCACCTCGATCCAAATACCTCGGATACTGCTCTTCCAATACCTCGAACGCCGAGCCGTGAATCACTCTCACGCACAGACACAATGTCGTCGACGCAATCATCTCAAAACAGCCAAACACGCGGCAAGGCGCTGTTCGCGGCCACTGCTGCCGCCACATCTGCTGCAAGGCAATGGACACTCAATGCTGTCGCTAACAGAAAGCAAGGCTCTCCTCTTTTCCGAGCTCCGAATGCAACGAAGCCGGGACCACAAGAGCCTGTGGGAAGAGGCCAACCTCTGCCGCCGATCGGCCAACCTTTACCTGGACCAAAGACTAGTCTGTGGGGCAACAGTGCTTTCGCCGGTGGTAGCGTGCGCAGGAAGCCAGTCTTGCCAGGGCGGCAGCCCACTATGGAGCAGGATCATGGGAAGACCGAGGAGAGCGAGCGAAGCGCAAGCTCGACTACCACATTGAGGGCTGAGTCCACGCCTGCTAACAGTGTTGGTGCCAATGCGCCTGACGTCGCAGTGGCAAGAACAAGCGAGGAAGACGAGTTTGGCGCTTGGAACGAAAACTATGGCGAATCCGACGAAGTTGCACAGCCTGCGGCGACTCACAATCCGACCAAGGCGGTTGATCAGAAGCCGGTCATCGACGATAAACACGAGCACAAGGAGCACAATAGCAAAGGCGAGAAGGGTCCCGCACCACCCCTTCCAGCCAGGCGCAAACATGCGCCGGATCTTCCCAAAAGGCCGCACGAGCGCGCCGAAGCTCAAGCAGCACAGAAGGAGATCTCTGATACTGCCGAAAGACAGCAGAGTGTTGTCGGCGAAGCCAGTACAGCGCCGCAGTCTGTGGTCACCGATGATTCTCGACCGGCCATCCCGGCACCAGTCATCAATGTCCAGGCCGAGGAGCGCGGCACTCTCGAGCTCGAAGAGGCGGACGGAGTGCATGTTATCGACGCTCCGAAGGATAGCAGCGATAAGGCGATTGCTTCTTCTGACCATGTCAAAGGAGGGCCGGCTTCAAAGAACGTAACGATAGAGGAAGTGCCGGAAGAGTCCGCGGGTGGTAATGCTACTGCGACTTGAAAGCATTGTTATGTAGTGAGATGATAGAAATCTTTACGAAGGAACAGCAGCGGTATTCACAGTACGCCTGGCTTTGGCTTACACATACAATTTCATCCTTCCCAAGCGAGCGCACATGCGTTATGATCTGAGATGCGGTTGATGCAGGTTTGGGAGATGTACGCAAATGCATGCGCAGAAACTGTTGTTATTACAAGTGAAGCAAACCAGTGAGGTGAATGACACCGATCCTCTCGTTTCCCCAAACGCCGTCCCTTAGAACCAAAATTGTACATTGCACATCTCCAGTCTCATCCTTCATGTCTTTGCACAGGACCAGACACGCCACTAACCAGCGTAAGAACTGCGAACGCTTCATGTAGCGAAGGCTGGGTCCACCTCGATCTGGATAACATGACCCTCATCGTCTGTGAAGATACTTCTTCCAGGTCCAGACCAGAACTGCTCAGCGAAACCAGGTTCACGCTTCTTGTTATGCTCGCCCGTCTTTGACTGCACTGTGGCTGGCTTTGCACCATCAGCAGCGTTATTGTCCACCGACGCACCCGCTCCAACTCCGCCGAGTGCCCCACAAGTCATACCAGGAACTGTACAGGCTGCAGGCTTCCACTTGGGAGGAGGGTTTTTCTGTGGCGTAGGGCGAGACTCGGCCATGGGTACTGGTCGTGCTTCACGTCTGGTCATGGAATCTCTAGGCTGGTTACCATGTTCGTTCTTGGAACCATGATCTGAAGCGTCCAGCGTTGCGCAAGTGATACCGGGGGCCGTGCAAAATTGAGGTTTAAACTTGGGCACTTTCGGTAAAGGCTGGGCTTCACGCTTAGTTGTCAAACCTGGAGCCTGCTTCGCATCCGCGTTCTCGGAACCATTTTCTGAAGTACCTGAACCTTCGCAGGCGATGCCGAAGGATGTACAAAGCAACGGGAACCACCTCTGCGGTTTTGATGAAGGCTGTGAGTCGCTCTTAGCCATGAGATCTGATGCTGGGCCCGAATCGACGTTCTGAGAGCCATCATTTGAAGTATCCGAGTCTCCACAGGTGATACCGAACGATGCGCAGAGCAACGGAAACCGCCTCGGTAGCTTTGGTGAAGGCTGAGTGGCGCGAAGAGCCAGACGCAAGGAGGGTGCCTCTGTGTCGCAGCTCGAATCACTCCTCATCTTGTTCTTGGAGACTGGTCCACCTTGTCCGGCATTTCCGCAAGTCACACCAGGAGCAGTGCAAGTCGTTGGTTGCCACTTGGGACGTCGAGTTGCCTCACTTTTGGATAATGGCGAGGCGTGCTTGGCGACTCGAGTGAAGGAAAGTTGAGGATCGGCCTTTGGCTGTGCGTTGGACAACTCCTGAGAACTCGCTGCGTTGTTTTCGCCTGCCTTGAAGTGTTGAGTATCGTGACCCGCTGTAAGACCAGCGACAATCAGTCTTCTCTGCAGGCGAGCATTGCGCGCTGGCGTGGTGCGCTGGAAATCTTGCCCAATGGAAGTGGCTTGGCTGGAGCCAGACGGACGAATGTCAAACCTGATTTCCTTCACATTGGAATTTTCGGGCTCGAGCAATGCGGCTACGACATCCGCAAGAAGGGCTCTAACACAGGGCATCGCTTCCAAGACCGCAGCCCATTGACCCGGATCATCCTTTGCGCATGACCTAGCCACGTCGATAGCCTTGAGTATCGTCAGCAGTCTTGTCGCCACAGTGCAGTATATTCGCCACGCACCTCAGAGCCGATGTAAGTGATGTAGGAACAGTCGAGAGTTCCGTCTGCTCTGTTGCAACCAGTAGCGCTGGCGAAAGGTTCGTAGCAATCAAGCTCAGTAGCTGTAGACCAGTCAATTGTACTGCGCGGACGAGATAGTGGAGGCGATTCTTACGCTCGTGGGCATGGACATCCAAAGCCACGGTGGCGGCGCTAACTGTGAACACGAAGAGCATGAGGGCCATATCGCGAACGAAGCCGTTCGGTAACATCGCGTCGGCGGCGGCTTCGGGTCGTCCGATGGTGCTGGTTGCGACAGGAGGGTGGAAAGGTGGGGAAGGAGTCGGAGGTGAGCGCGGACGGGTGATTAGGTGATACAGTCAAAGAAAGGTGAGGGTGAGATATCCAGGTGAGGTCCCCATGAGAGTGAGTGTTGTGGTCGGACGATATGCGCGCGCGTTGGAGGCTTTGCTACGGCAGGCGCCCCGCCGTATCGCCTCAGAGGGAAGGAGCGATGGTGTGACATGTGACGACGAAAACTGCAGCACAAGGTGGAATCAGGCTGCATGTAGCCAAGAGCACTAATGCCCTTGATGTAACGCAAGACTCGTACACTGTCGAGTCTTTCCGTCACTTCATCGCATTGTACAGGACTAGGTGGAAATCTACATGAGCTTACTGCTGTCACTTCTCTGGCGTAAAACCGTACGCAATCCGTCTCGTCTCGATTCGAAGGTCACAGACGCCTTTTGGAAGAAGAGATGTGTATCGAGTTACTGGGAACATAAGCATGCTCAAGTAAGCGCTAAATGGGTATCGAATAATTTACTTATAGAGTTCACTCAGAAGAAGAGCAGCTCGATCTTGCTCTCGCCAGTTCCAAACCTCTCTTTGAGGTCAGCTCTCGTGAGAAGCTGGACCAAGGGCACTTGAGTCTCCTTCATGTCCAAGATTCCACGCTTCTTCGTGTCGATGTGTGAGGCATCGATAACAATGCGCTCCAGGCAGTCGGACTTCAGAGCGCCATCCTCAAACAGATCGATAATCCTCTGAGGCGTACCAACACCCATGCCTATCCTCGACTTCTTCACTGTTTCAACCGCGTCCTTCAACTTGATGTGCTTTGCGAAGAGCTTGGCTACCATACAGTCCTTGGTCTGGAACTTCCGCAAAGCTCTGGTAACATCAGCGGCACGAAGTCCGCTACCGGCAACAATGAGAGTGTGCGGCGAGCTCTTCGCGTCGGGTGCATTCAAGAGCTTGCTTCCTTTCTTGCTTCGTCTTTCTCCAGCGAATTGCTCCAGGAACTTGGGAAGGTGATCTGACGTTCGTGTCTCGGTGTGGGCTGTGGTGTCTAGGATGGCACTCGCTACAACCTAAGTCAGTACACATATACTCTCAGAAGTACTCCTTGGTTTCACTTACAAGGAACGTGCAAGTCCTCCGCCTCCACCAAACTCAAGTCCGGCTTGAACCTCTTCGTCCTCTGCGCGATGTGATCGGCCATGAGGCTGCTGTCCATGTGCGCAATCGCGTGGTTCACACCCTTCTCTTCATCAAGTGCCTCGTCCTGCACATCTTTCGGCTTCTTGGGGTTCTTTTTGCGCTTTGCTGCTCGCTTGGATTCGACAGGCGCATCGTTGTCGTCGTCGCGCTTTCGCTTTGCTGCGTTTGAAGTTGCGGGAGTATCGGAGTCGGAGATATCCTCGATCAAAGGCACGCCGGCCTGCTCTGAGTCGCTGTCTGACATGTTGTACAAATGTTGTTGAGGTGATACTGTATATCAATCGCCGAGATCACAAATTATTGATGGTCGATCTTCGAAAGAAGTTCGCGAATCGCCTGTTGCGGCCTAGTGCACGGCTTCTGCGGGAACGTGCAGCTTTTGTGGAACCAGACGTGCAAGCGCTCCACGACACTGATCGAGTCCGACGAGTACAGTAACATGGATTGAAGATAATGCAATATCGCCAAGAGTACGCCGACGTATAGTGTCACTTTGGCTTCGTGTCAAGTGTCAGATTGTCCGAGTACGTGACCACACGAACACTGCGTCCTTGACACAACGCTAACACCCTCGCCGCTGTCACGATAACTGAGGACCAGTATATCTCCATATAGGGTGGCACTGACAGACCAATGCCGCGCTTCAATGTTGCTTGTGTTTCGATTATTGGAGCTAGTGCAGCTCCACGGCCGCGGATCGTCTATGCATTGCATACAGTGCAATAGCCGTCGAAAGAAAGGGGCGTTGGGCTGCTCTGTTGTCAAGATCAGCTATCAAATGACCTGTCCATCTGAGGTATAATGTCGAACAGACTGATCTATAAGCAAAATAACTTGCCTGTTAGACTTTGGGGATTTTATGCCTGAATAAACCGGCAGCACACGGCAACGGATGCTAAAGTCCCCGCCGCTGGAGCACGGATTAAGTAATCACGCTAGTGTCGTCAGTCGACATATGTATATATTCAATGCCACGTCGAGGATAACAACAAACCATCGACCAACGACTCCAAATCGGATCTCTTACCTACCTGGAGCACTATCAGAAAACAATGGCACCCATCCGAGTCGGCATCATCGGTCTATCCGCCACCTCCTCCTGGGCCGTGCAAGCCCACCTACCCTACCTGCAAAAGTCAACCAATTATGAGATCGTAGGAGTATGCAACTCCTCCGTCGAATCCTCCTTAGCAGCAATCAAAGCTCACAAGCTTCCCGACACCACCAAGGCATACGGCTCGGTCGCGGATCTATCAGCAAACCCTGACGTTGACCTAGTAGTCTGCGCAGTCAGAGTCGACCGGCACTACGAGTGCCTCAAACCCGCCATCGCTGCGGGCAAAGATTGCTTTGTCGAATGGCCGCTAGCTTCCAACCTTGAGCAGGCGACTGAACTGCTCCAGCTCGCAGAAGCCAAGGGCGTCAAGACTATGGTTGGCTTGCAAGGCCAAATCGGCCCTTTGGTCAAGCGCGTGAAGGAGCTTGTGGTCGAAGAGCAAGCCATCGGCCGCGTGCTCAGCAGTACTATCGATCTCGCCACCGGTCTGTCCACAGACGTTACGTATGAAGGCTATGAGTATCTGAACGATGTCGAGCTCGGTGGCAACATGCTCGTCATTCCGTTGGGGCACTTGTACGACAGTGTGAGCTACACGCTCGGCGAACTTCAGAGTGTTTCTGCGACACTGTCGACACAGCAGAAAGATGTTGCGGTCAAGTCCAAGGATGGCGCGACTGTAAAGACGATACAACGCACGACAGCCGATCACGTTACCATCTCTGGCCTTTTCGAGAGTGGTGCGCACTCATCCGCAATCGTGCATGGGAGAGGGCCTTTCAAAGGCGAGCCAGCGCTCGTGTGGCAGATCGAGGGCGACAAAGGCGTTCTCGACATCCGAAGCGACAACGCCTTCGCAGTCAGCATGTCTGGAGAGATGAAGGTTCGCCTGCAAGACAATGCAAGTGGCGAAGCCAGAGACATCGAGTTCACAGAAGATCAACCTGGGCCTCCTGGCAACATCGGCAGACTATACGAAGCTTTCGCTGATGGGAAATCTTATCCGGACTGGAAGTGGGCTGTGAAGCGCCATGCTTGGGTGAACGCACTTTACGAGAGCGATCGATCTGGCAAGCGTGCATCGTACTTGTGAGCGTTTACACTCCCTTTCTAGTACAGGATTGGGACCCAGGATAGTAGAAGATAACGAAAGTAATTCTGTTACAATTCTCCACACTACATCATATATCGTAATCACCCTTGCTACTCCCCTTCACGGAGCAACAGCAGTAGCGCCCTTCATCCCGTTTTTCTTCGCCTCCTCGAAACTCGCCAACTTGAAATCATAAGGCAGCTCAAACTGCGCCTTAGGGTTGCCCTTCAAAGGCTTGAAATCCACCACCAAACTATCCTTCACCGCGAAGACCGAATCGTCAGTAATGTGCTTGTCAGTGCGGTCAAAGATCTGCGTAACAACAGGCTTATACCCGTCGGCGGAAATGATGAAGTGGATGTGAGCCGGACGCATGGGGTGTCTGTCTAGCAGCTCCAATAGCTTTCCGGCAGGGCCTGCAGAGCGAAGGGTTCAAGTCAGTATAGTGTCTCAGATATTATATGGGCTCGCGGTCTAGCTTCAAAGTCCGTACTGCTCGTCCTGCCGCTGTGAGCCAAGTACGGAGTCTGAACTCAGACTGCGAGGCTGGGTTGTACTCTTCGTTCACATACCATCGTTGGGAATCGGATAAGATGTTGGGCGAAGACAGTAGAAATCGTAATGTCCTGAAGCATCAGTGTAGAATCTGCCACGCAGGTTCATGTCTGGCTGGTCGGGATCCTGCTGCTCGTACAAGCCGTTGGGCGCAGTGTGCCAGACGTCAATCTCAACGTTTTGGATGGGCTTGCCGGTGGTGTAGTCTGTGACTGTGCCGTGCATGTGCGTCACGTCGCCGCCCTGGTCTTTGTCGATGATGGAGTCTCCGAGAGCCCGTTGCGGCGCGCCGTGGCGCCAGAAAGGACCAAGAATCTAAGAGTCGTTAGAAAGAGATGGAGATCTTGGTCTGATCAAGGAGATCTTACGGCTGTGGCGGTGGGTTGATCCGTTGCCTCGTTGGCAAGAGTATAAGTGATCTCGTCGACCAACGACTCAAGCCCAAGAATATCCTGCAAAAGCTGGCCTTCGTTTCGCTTGTTGTCAGACATTCGACCGGCCTCGTTCAACTAGAAGAATCAGAAGAAGTTAATAGAGATCCTTGACCCGGCATTTGCCCCAATATTTCTCCAGAAAGAGTTCAATAGCCAAAACACAAGCAAAGAAAAGAAGCCTCCAACCAAAGAAAAAGAAAGAACATACCATCTCCACAGCCGCCGTCCACTCATCAACCGTAATCTCATTCTCCCTCGCAAAATCGTGCAAATGCCTCAGCAGGCTCGGCATCACCTGCGCCAGCCTGGCATTCGCTTTCGGGCCCGTCGCCGCAATCACAGAGTCCGTGAACGTGGGATTGAAGCGTGACGTCTTCGTAGAATCCGCTTCGCCGGTGTTGCCGCCTGCAGGCACGCTTGGGCCCGACTCATCGGGAACGAGGTTCAAGGGTTCGGCGACCATTGTGGATAGTGATGCTGAGGGGATGCTGGGGCGGATGGGGAGGTGGTGTTTGGAGGGTGGAGGGGGGAGGAAGAAGTCTTTGATGGCGCCGAGGATGAGGAGGAGGGTGGAGGACTGGTGAGGGTTAGAGGGTGCACGAGACCACAGTTTAAAAGACAGACTTCTGAGAAAGTGAATCTCTCCGTGGAAGTAAGTATGTACAGCAAGAGTGGTGGTTCAGCTACACGCAGGGTCGAAGAAGACGAAGGGCCCGGTGGTTACAGTACGGATGTGGTCAGAGGAAACTCAAGACCCACCATTGGAACGCGCGTGTTGGGCCAACGCCGTTCCCGAACTAATTTATGTTCCACCTTTGGAGTGCCTAGGCCACGGGGCAAGGGAGAGGATACGATGGCGAGCCTGCGAAGGTAGATGCTTAAGCTCGGCCTACTCTTTGGAGTGGAGATGCAAGTGGAAGCTGTGCGGGGCGAAGTCACGGGAAGCGAGACGGCAATGGTTGGCTGGTGTCGGTTGAACGTCTTGGAGTAGTAGACGTGCATATATCACTGTAGCTCTCATCAAACAGATTGTGCAATTGCCCTTGTTGTTTTTAATCGACTACATGATCGTTGTCGTGAAGCGAAACGAGCAGCAGATGCCAGATCATCTCAGCAAGTCATGTCATGTCGGAAGTCGGATCTCGGCGGATGTTATCAATATCAAGTGGGCCCCAGCCATGTAATGCACCATAGGGCAACTTTCTAAGCAAAGGTAGAGCTCGCGAACAGTAGTGAGGAAGATTCATGGTAAGAATATTGTACAGTCTTGCCCTTTTTGTTACCCGCGAGGTAGATCGCCTCTTTCCCTCCATCGAGCACCATATCTACATCTCTACAGGATTTTTGCTTTTTCCTACTCACACAGATCGATAAAAGCCGTCACCCAGCGCTTCTGGTACCTACATCTATCCCCGTCTCCAAAAGATCTCCCTTTTCCTTCAGCGCTCACTTGTACAAAGCCCGAAGCTTATTCACATCCCCACAGGCGCTGGGCGGCGCGCTGCTTCATACTTTTGGTGGACCTCAGGATGCCGTGGCAAGGTGACGGCACAGCTATTGATACCATATCGTTGACAAGCCTGGCTTGATGCACTGGGCAGTCCGGCATGTTTGTCGTTCATGCGTGTAGATCATTTGGTCCTTTTTTCATCTGAATCAAGGATGCGGCATTCTTTCACGAACGAATGCGCTCGTACAGCAGGATGTACGCGACCTTGTTGTCCTTGACTCCTTCACGGCGCGCAGTCGGGGTCCTCTTGCCCGCAGTGCTGGTAGGCGTGGCAGTACCATTGCTCTGCTGAGCGGCCGCAGCCAACTTCTTCGCAGAGCCAGTGGCGCTGCCATTGACTTCAGACCACGGCTTCTCCTCCTGCTCGGGCTCGTCATCCAAGCCTTCGTACATGTTGCGTTGTTTTTGAAGATCGGAATCATTCTTGTGTTGCTCGAGAGCCCTGGCGAGAACCTTGGGATCTTCCTCAGCGCCACCTTCGGCAACATCCTGTGGGCGCACGCGCCTAATAATAGTGTCGTCCATGCGGACCCATTCGTTGGAGTCTTGACGCAGAACGTCGACAGTGTAGTGACCACCAGCGGCAGACTTACCGTGGTGGTAGACGACAGAAATGAGGCGGTATTTGGGGAGGCCACCTTTGACAGCCAGGCCGCTGCGCTTCGAGGGCGGCAGGACGTCCTTGGGGATTTCAAGCTCGAGCGGGTAGCCAACCTTCTTCCAGATCTTCTGGGTACCGCCAAGAGCATTTTCGTATTGGAAGCGCTTGAGATGAAGGATGAGGACTGGCGGCAGAGTATCGATAAACACTTGCTTCTTAGCGGTGACGTTTCCACGACCACCAAAGTCGCCAGTGAGGGCTTCAGTGTGAGTCAACCCCTTGAGAGCGTCGACAATATTGTTGACCTGGGGCGAACCGATGTCGAGCTGCAAAGGCTTGTAGGGCTCAAGAGTGACGGAATCTTTCTGTCCAGGTACGCGAAGCTCAGAGCGAAGGTGACCACCGAAGATTTTGGTGATCGGCGATGGGATGTCCTCCTGGCCAGCAGTCCTGGTGACGGCAGACTTCTGCTTCGGGCCAACCTCAAGCCATCCATTGGCATCTTCGCTCTCGCCGTTCTGAGCGTCGGCTTGCGCTTCGTCGTTGGCCTGGTTCTGGATCACACCAACGCACTCGTCGTGCAGACCCTCAAGGAGGAAGCCGAGGAACTCCTCAGCATCCTGTTGGTGTCCACGCCTCATGCCCTGGAAGCGCGGCAGGGAGCGGATTGCTTCGTAGACGTAATCGGGTGTGATAGGATCACCGTACTGCTCGAATTGCTCCTGCCTGAGCACTTTCCTGAGCTTCTCGGTGGTCTCCGCATTGGCCAGAACCTTGAACTCTCTCATAAACATAATCATAACATCCA
>Ga0265797_10007433_pt1 | contig 15003 bp, 20 predicted proteins | sample P2T30metagenome_FD_192433 | JGI IMG/M metagenome (GOLD analysis project Ga0265797, IMG submission 192433) | Plant litter microbial communities from East Loma Ridge, Irvine, California - P2 T30 | ecosystem: Environmental > Terrestrial > Plant litter > Unclassified | place: USA: California... | reverse complement strand
ACCTACCCTCCAAACCAACCAACTAACATAAACCCCTCCTAGATCAACTCCAAAGTCACCGGCACCTGCGCCCTCTTCGCCAACTACACCGCCAGCCTGACCCGCTACCTCGACCAAGCCTCCGGCAACATCGACACCGTCGACGACGAGAAACTGAAGAAACTGTTCTCCATTCTGCAGCAGTACGAGCAGCACTTCTCCCGCCATCTGAAGATTCTGCTCGATGCGCTGAATTACCTTGCGGCTACGGAGACTGTGGGGTTTTTGGGGCTGTGTGCGAGGCTGAGTATGGCGGCGGAGGGGGGGGTGGATGGGAGGCCGGGGCCGGGGGGTGGGGGGGAGGGACTTTAGGTTGTGTGGGTGTGGTGTTTAGTTGAGTTGTAGGGCTCTGAGGTACAATGAATGATGATGTCAATGCCTGCGGTTTGATTGAGGTTCATGGAGACGGATTGTAGAGGGTGCGATGTGATAACACACGGATGGGCGCGGCGTGAGAGGTGTGTAGAATTGTATCGCCCTTGCAGGTTTTGTATGCCATGCTGTGCGTATCTCGGTGGCAGCCTTCAGATAGATCGATGCATCACATCCGTTGTTACTACTGTACTCAAGCTGGGGCTGGGGATAACAGCCTTCCATCTCACCGGCAAAAGGCGTTCAGATGAAACGTTTATGCTCGATGGTACCAGTAGTAACAGTAGGCTAAACGCTCAAGGAAACCTCCTCCATCTTGAACAGTCATCTTGGCGGTATAAAGGTGAGCGAGATGTTTGCCCATGCCTGGTAGTATCGGTGCACTGGATATCTGGTGACCCAGAACAATTAGAGTCCATCCCATATGTGCTCATGACATCCGGTGAAGGTATTGGAAGGAGGTCATGTATGCCTTGATCGTGAGCGAAAGACACGGAGATGCCTCGCCGGTTAATGTAGGTGATTACGTCTTGGCTGGATCTGACCGCAGCGCGAGTATGTGCACGTGTATCAGATGGTTTTTGTCTCTCTATGGAAGTTCTTGGATCATCCGAGTCGTTGCGGTAGGTGCGTGCGTGACAACATTGGAGAATGTAGCATGTAAGTAAGAGCAGAGACGTGGAAAGGGTAAGGGTTGGGGTCGTCAATCTAGCGGTTCTTCGGGACAACAGTCAGTATTGTGCTCGGTTCTGATCGATGGAGAGACGAGAACCCATCTCATTGGATTCTTGTGTACTGTTAGAGCTGGCATGGATGTGTGGGACGAGTATAAGGTACTACAGAGAGGCGTTGCTGTCGTTATCGCGAAATCGACATTTGATGGATACGAAGTCTGAGAGAACACATCCGATCTGCTGCGAGTTTGCGGACATCTTCACGATTCGAGGTGCTTACACGGGTCAGACAAAGATATTGGTGTACGATTGTATTCTACCGGGGAACACTGATTTCCTCTGATTGAAGTATCGTGCTACATATGGTATCAGCTAAAGAAATTGTAGCAAGAGTCATTGATGAGATGCATTGGATTCGTACCCGTGCTCTCTATGCCATTTGTTGTACGCTAGAGATTTTGGGCAAAAAGAATTCCGATAGGAACCATTGAGATCTTGAGAAGATATATGGACATCCTGGTATTGCATGTACTACATACCCCTTGGATAGAGGCAAAATGATATTCATTGCCAGTGAGAGATCGTGCGTAGACTTTTGAGAGCTCGATGTACAGATGTGTTCATGCGGCTATGCCTTGAAGAGATGTTTGTAAGATGTGGTCACATACAACGTGCAATAGCGATGAGTATGTGTGAAATTGGTACGCTGTATCGAACCGAAGGTGTTACAGTTGGTTCCAATACGCTATCTACCTTGGTTGGCGCTCGTCGCCATCGAAATCCTCGTCGCAATTTTCTGGCTGGAAAGCCGACTTTCCGTCTCATGTTCAACACGCTGCCCAACGATGCATAGTACGCCTATGCGTAGACTTGTTGCGCATATCGTTCCATTGGTCAAAGCTACTGATGTACCATTGTTTCTACTGTCGGGAAGACCCTTCGTAGTACTGCCGTCGCTCTGCCAAATGCAATCGCCCTCGATACCGCCAAACACTTCAAACCTTGATAAGATTGTTTTTTGTCTGTATCTCAACAACCACGTTAGCAATCGGCCCCTTTAGCTCAGTGGTAGAGCGCAGCACTTGTACCTAGTTGTACAGCAATGCTGAGGTCATTCGTTCAATCCGGGTAGGGGGCAGTCAATTTTTAGTGATTTTTTAAGTGTTTTTGGACTCCGGTCAGCGAAGCGATCATCTCCACCCAAAACGAACACCACGTACTTCATCTAGAACATGTTGCGCATCATGGTGCGAAGCCGGGAGTTGTTTGGATGCGTATTGCGTGAGTTATAGCAATTCCTAGTTTTGTGGTGTACAGCACCATACTGGATGAGGCCATCGCACCTGAAGGTCTCTGCATCAATCTTGCTACAATTGTATGATCTATACGACCGTAGCTTTCGAATGCATCGATCACAGCATCAATTGAATCAGTTTCCATCGAATTGTACCGATCCAAAGTTGAGGCATCCTGCAGCCGAAGCCGGCGGAGGACGCCAAGGCCCCTTCAGCCCCAGCCCTACGCTTTCTTCTCCGCAATATTCAAGGCGACACAGTGTGTTTGCATCGCCTCTGTATGGGAAATCATCAAGAAAAGCTGTCTGGATACTGTTTTCGTTTCGAACGGTCTACATGTACAGCTATAGCCGGATGCGGCAGAGGTGAGGTCGCGCTGGCCAATCAGAACAAAGCACGCTTTGCACCAACGCCATTCCTCTCATTCGAGCAAGATTGTCGGCATTGATCCAGCACACAAAGACTACGAGCACGCCAGTCCCGATAAATCCTCGATAGAGCTGGCGTGTAGTAGGGACTTCGAACTCACGATCTTGCTGGTGAGAAATGCGATCATCGCCATTACCGGTCTATCGCTAAGCTGGCAACTCCTGAGTGCATATACGCATATCATAGCTTACCGTGCGAGATTGTAGCCAGTAAACCGCCGAGAGTATTTCCATCAGCAGCTATCACTTCTGATATCTATGCACATATACATTAAGCCTCCACAAGAAGGGTAACTCCGTGTGCCAAAGAAATCGAGATGCGCCGTTCTACAAATATCATTCATTGTCTAGGGAGCACAGCTGCCCAGGGTTACCATTGAGGTGCTCCTAGTTTACGTACTTATCTCGATTACAGACATGCAAGTACCTACATCTTCAAACATTGAGACGACCAAATTCACCATTGAGGAGCCATGTGACTATCTTGATTGCAACTAGTTAAAGACGAAGCTACCTGTGGCCTTGGACCCCCGGACAACGTAACTTACCATCGAGATACTTCCAAAGCTATGTGGCTATCTCAATTGCAAACGGGCCAGTACCTATGGCTCGGCACATTGAAACAAGGAGTGTCGCCATCGAGATGTTCCTGAAGCCATCATCTTCAGGCAAGCATCCATGTCGTGGAGAGACTAATCAACACGAATTATACGATCTCAATCTTTCAGTGGATCTCTCTGAGCCTGAGCGGCTATCTCAACCTCATGTAAGCGAGTACCAATGTCTTTGGGCATACGAACAGCCGAGATCACCATTGAGATAGTCCCAGAACTACGCTGCTATCCCGACGCGAATGGACAGATACCAATAGCTTCGGACACCAATACAAGACATGTCGCCATTGAGTTTGATATAATATGAAGCAGCGATGCCGACTACGATCATCGTCCTCTTTGCATTGAGATCCCTCGTCGCAAGGCTTATACATAAGAGGCAGTGAAGATCTAGCAAGAATGAGGGCAGTTGCCGCGATTCCAGCATCCATTCACTTACCACGATGACGATTTCCAGCTCCTGAGGCAGTAAGTGGAGCTAGAGAACCGTCTAGCGCGCTTGCGCACGACTACTAATATCCGTCCCTCTCGGCGTCAGCTAATCTGGAGAGCGTGATGCTGTTTTGAGTGTGAGTTGGGGTGATGGGCTTGTGAGAGCACGCTGTGCGGTCACAGTGTAGTTTGGTTATGGCGCGATGGCGTGCTTTTTGCCTGAATTTGACCTGCGCCGCTGCGCAGGCTCTTGCTTTGGTGTTTGGATGACTGTTTGGAGCAGAGGAGTGGATGATCGTGGTGTTTGAACACAAAATCCACTGGCAGACAGCGGTCACAGCGCAAAAGCGCCGAATTTGCGAGATGTTTTCGTTGTTGTTTTCTGCATTGCTTTCACTACAGGAAGAAGGTCTTCTTCGTTCAGATAAGACACTCCCCCTCGGATACATAGAACCAAAAGTCGATAATATGAGAATGATCCAAAAGTCACTATCCCAAACTCCACGCCACATGCTCTCAGGTTCTGTACTATATCTGAAACAAATTCATAATCACTCGTCCAATGAGATGGGCACAATGCTCTGAGATCGAGCTACAATCTGTGTATGGTGAGGCTTGAACTTGAGGCCAAAGGGCTGAGCAACTTCTTGTCAAGGCTGTGACTGGCTGTTATCCGCAAGACGAGACTTTGAAGAAGCCGCATATCTGTTGAGCCTAACAGTGCTCGAGCAGATCTTATCTTGGTGACATTGGCATGAGATAGGGATCTTCTCTCGGTAGTTGGGAAGCGCCCAGACATTCTATACACTGTTCTCTTACAAGATCCTTTTTCATTCGCTCTAGCGACATCTCATTGGCAACGGTATTCAAAGTCATGATAGTTCTAATGGTAGAATGCCCACAATTACATGTCCTCGCACACTGCAGCAGACGTAGAAGCAATGGCGCACTCTGCAAAAGCTCAATTCACTTCCCGCTACAAAAGCCCGGGACAACCCGTGGATTGAAGAGGGTATATAAAATCAAACAACCGGCTTGACGTCAACACAAAACTTTGGAATTCTCACGGCAACTCGCATGGTCGAGTGGTAGCGCGAAGCTATTAATCCCGTATCCCCCAGACCGGTGACTTGTTCACTCAAGTGAGAGCGGAAAGCTCCCATCCCCGGCTTCCTCAGACCCCCGTCATAACACCCGGCGACTTTCACTTGAAAGTGGTGGCGCAAAGCTTCCATCCCCGGATCCCCCGTATCGGTGACTTGTTCGACTCAAGTGGTGGCGCAAAGCCTCCAATCCCGAACACCTGGATCGATAACCTGTTCACTCAGGTGGTGGCGCAAAGCTTCCGACCACGATCCATCACAGTCACTGAATGAGCAGGATGGTGGCCGTATTCAGCAGGTGAAGCCCAAGGGTGAGCGCCAGAAGACACTGAACCGTCATCTAGCTGGACCTGTACTCGTGCTGTGAAGTTGTGACAGGGTTCTGAGCCCAAAGTTTTGCCCTCCCAATGTGTGATACATACATCTCAGCTAGCTGCAAGTCACAGATGTGCAAACCAGCAGTTCTGTAATACGCAAGCAAGAGCTGCTCGTTCTTTCACTTTCCAACCTAAAGTCCGGCATGGCCCGCCGACCCAAGAGGGTATACAAAACCAAAAAACGGCTTGACGTCAACTGATAACTGTGAGGAGATGGTCAAGTGGTACCGCGGCTACTACTAATACTATCTGGACCAGTGACTTGAGCGACCTTCGGGTGGTAGCGAGAAGCTGGTCCCTCAGAACGGTGACTTGCATGCAAGTGGTAGCGTGAAGCTATCAGTCCCGCTCCCTCAAACTTCATTCTCGTCGATCGAGTAGGATGGTGGCCATCCTTGGGAGGTTAGGAGCCGGAAGACACTGAACGCCCATCTTTCACACCTACACTCCGGCTTGGAGTTGTGAGGGTCTGAACCCAAAGGTTTGCCAGCTTGAAAAGATGTTTATGAGCAGGCATGTGGCGACCAGACAGCAGAGAAGGCCTGAGATCGGTAACTCAAGGCGATAATTTCTAATTCAATAAGACATTAATCGTGTAAATGCTAGCTCTCTCTGGTCTAAGGATAGATGTCTCCAGGCCACACCTGAATATACTTGATCTTCTGCCTCCAAAACGTAAATGCAATATGCACCATGCCATCCGGAGATAATGCCATGCTGGGATAAGATAGCTCGCGGTTGAGCTTTTGCTTGCTGTTGTTCGTCATGCAGTAGCCGTCGCCTTCTTCCAGGACCCGACGATCCCAAGTCTTTCCGTCATCATCGCTCCATGCAAGGCATAATGGTGCACGAGGAGCACCCCAAAATGCCTGTCTGCCTTCATGCTTGCTCTGCTGGTTTTGACGATCGTCGCCTTCTTCCTTAACATCGTCGTATAGACTTTCACGTTGTCCGACAGCTTTCGCTCTGGATGAGTGGTTGTAGACAACTAGGATCCGGCCTGAGGACAGGACACCAAAGCAAATTCCTGAGTTAGGATTCGGCAAGACGGTGGGCTTTGGTTCAGTCCAGTCCAAGGCATTAGGAGATGTTGCGATGTAGATGTTATCCGCCCATCGACTGCGAAAAAGGCCGAGGTAACTGCCGTTCTTGAGACGCTGGACTTCCATATGCACCGCACCAAAGCTGTTGGGCACTTCCCGTTCGATCCATGTCTTGCCATGGTCGTGTGATACTCGTACTGCTGAGATATCGTCGTTTCCGACCCAGCGTGTGCCTGGTTCGGTGCGACATTTGAAGGTTGGGATGAGCCACTCGCCACCGTCTAAGATGATCATTGGCTGTCTGATGAAGGCTCCAGGATCTGAGAACAAGACCTTTGGAGAGCTCCAAGTTCGGCCTTCGTCTCGAGAGGTTTGTTGCTTCACAACCGCAGAGTCTTGATCTCCATTGTTTTGCGAAGTGTACATAAGCCAGAGCTCTCCTGAAGGAGTTTTGAAGAGTACTGGGTTCTGTTCGCTTCTTGTGCCGTCGAAGGTTGCTTGCTGCGCGTCTGACCATTGTCTTGTTCTTGAGGATAGACGTGCTGTGTAGATGCTGATATCTTTCTTGCCTTCTTGGCTCCCGCCAAACCAAGCACAAAGCACATCGCCGTTATCCAGAAGAAGCAGGTTGGAGGCGTGGCATTGAGCTGTGGTGGATGGAATGGAACTCACAGAGTGTCGAAACGGGCTCTCTGTTAGTGTGAGCACACTATCATCGTCTGCGACCAAGATGTCGTCGCCATAACTGCCCATGTTGGTTCAAGTCCGGAAGTCGGGGAGTCCTTATCACGCCTCAAATTATCGCGAGAGTCTTGGCTTCCCCTCAAAGGATGAAGGATTGTGCGTTGATACTGTCGGATCGGGGCTATTCTACGGGCGGCGTACCATAGGTATATATGAATGAGACGGAAGTCGGATAAGGCTAATGGATGAAACTAAGTCCGGGAAAGCTAAGAAGTGTAATAACGCGCTCGCTATAGGCTTCTGCCGGGCCCCGGAGAGAGATGGAGACAGGGCAGTGCGGATCGTGCGGTGAAACGCTCGACTCGGAGAGTTCATCCGTCGCGAGGCAGAACTCTCATACCCCTTCGTCACAAAAAAAGCAGCTACTCACAGATCCCCCACAAACCCAAACCTTAAGGCCACGCGATGCGGAGAACTGGGCTCAAGGAGCCTTAGGCCCGCTCTTCAAGCCTTCCGGAGGCGTAAATTAGTGTTTGTTGAGTGCTTGAAGCTGAGGAGTGGCGCGACGAGATGCATCCATCTCGAGACCTCAAGCCATGACAAAGGCATCAAGAGATATCCAGGCAACCTGAGTCGGACCGGCTACTGCAGTTGGCTTGCAACTCCGACACAGCATACCCTTACTATGGCCGGAGGTGCTTCCATCTGGGCCAGTAGAGATGCAAAGACAGATCCTAAAGAGATTTTCAACAGCAGGCTGGTGTACTTGCTGGTCACAGTCGCATGGGCAGGCTGCTTCTACGGATTCGATTCCGGCAACATCGGCGGCATCTTGACTTTGCCTTCTTTCGAAAATGCATTCGACCTCCGCAGACTGTCTCAGAAGGAGATGGATGACCGGAAGGGTACCATTGCTTCGATGTTAGCCGCAGGTGGCTCGCTTGGGGCATTACTGGCGGCACCCACATCCGACTATCTCGGCCGTAAATGGTCGGTCTTCTCCTGGGGGATTGTGTTTCTTGTTGGCGCTGCCATGCAGATGGTCGCGGATTACAGAGTGCTCTTGGCTGGCCGCTTCGTTGGAGGCATGGGCGTTGGTGCTAGCAGTATGCTTTCGCCCCAGTTCCTTGCAGAGAACAGCCCCAAATCTGTCCGCGGATCTATGACCGCCACTTATAACCTCATGATCGTCACATCGCTTATGCTAGCTTTCTGGGTCAACTATGGAGTCAGTCTCTGGACCTATCCTGGTGTTGAGCATGACAATATGCAGTGGAGGACTTCTATGAGTATGTATGAGCTGACGCCGCATTGGTACATTGGCTGACCTTGTCTGAGGTATCCAAATCATCCCTGGTGCTCTTATGTGTCTCATGATACCTTTTGTCTCGGAGACACCACGCTACCTCATCAATCATGGCAAGTCCGATAAAGGGCTCAGGAACCTTACACTTCTCCGGAAACTTCCTACGGACCATCCCTATGTCCAAACAGAGTTTCAAGAGGTCGAAGCGCAATTCCTCCACGAGCAAGATGCACGCAAAGGCCACAGCTACTCCGTCGTTCTCAAAGATGTGTTCACTGATCGAAGCAACTTTCGACGCTTCTTTTTGGTAAGCCGGAGCTCTGCATTGTTCAGCAAATCATAAACTTATTCGCTTAGGCTGTGATGTTGTTCTTGTTCCACAAATTGACCGGCACTGACTCTTTGGTGAGCGTGCTCATACCATACTTAATCGAAAGGCATCAAAGCTCACCATAGAATTAGAACTACTACGCGCCCCGTATCTTCGAACTCATCGGCGTTAATGCAGGGTCGTCCAGTCTTCTGGCTACTGTAAGGCGTTCCAACCTATGCACTCCACCACCCCTCATAGTTCTGACACCAATCCAGGGAGTGTATGGAGTTGTCAAAACAGTGGCTACGATCTTCTACGCCGGCTTCCTTGTTGAGTAAGCTTGTGTCAACGCCTGCATAAATCTCCTCCCCGTGCGCTAACATGAATTAGCCGCGTCGGAAGACGTCTTCCGTTGTTGATCGGCGCCTCGATCCAAGCGACCTCTATGCTCTACTTGGCCCTCTACATCCGCTTCAATTCTCCTGCAGTATCCAAAGGTACCGTGGGAGGAACTCCAGCTGGAGGCATCGTCGGGATCGTGTTCATCTACCTGTACGCTTTCGGATGGTCATTCGGCCACTCAGTAGCCTGCTATGTAGTAGCAGCAGAGATCTTCCCAACCAGAATCGTACGCCCTCGCATCAGAAATTCCCTCATATCGTTCTCGACGCGCTAACAAGTGGACCCCTAGCGTTCGTTCTGCATGTCCTTCTGCTTCTTCATCAATTGGATCGTCGACTACGGCATCACACGCGCCACGCCCCACATGATCACCGATATGGGCTACGCCACGTTCCTGCTTTACTCCTTGCTCACGTATGCGGGAGTGGTGTTCATCTACTTTTGCCTCCCGGAGATGAAAGGCCGATCGATCGAGTCGATGGACGACCTTTTTCAACGCTCTTTGTGGACCATGTACAAGCACGCATGCCCAACGGAAGAAGAAACGGTTCGAAGTGATGTCCAGGAAGCCAGACAGGCAAGTTTTCACACGGCCACGGAGCGGCAGAGGAGGAATAAGAGCACGTCGGTACACGTCGAGAACGCAACATGATTGATTGAATGGGTTCCTTGTGACGACGTTTGATATGCAAGAAAGTTATTTATGAATCTTGAGCTTTCCGCTTTGAAGTACAGTAGTTGTAGATCGACGACCACAGTAGTCAGCCATCTACTACAAACCACTCCACCTCCTACCAAACACAGCAAGGCCTCCTTTCGATTGAACGTCCAGACGTCCAGAAACCTTGCTGGAGAATCCTTCAACAGATACTCCTCGCGCCTCACCATCGGGTAGGCCCAACCGTCCAACCTTCCACATCATGCCATCGGCTACGGACGCTGGCGATTCCGCCCTCTACCCGGGCAATTTGTTGCTGCAAGTGTCGTACATTAGCCCGATCGTGGAAGAGTCAGGATACGCAATATGCCTCCATATAGCCTAGTCACAACCATGATCAACTTCCCAATGTTCCAAAAACTGCCCATCTCCGCGGCACAAGTCATAAGCGCAGGCTGTAACACAACTATCACAGCATATCCGACGTCTCAAGCGGTCACGATCCCCGTTTTGCGACATCTTGGCTCACCTTAATCAGGCTGGACCTTCCGCTGCACAAAACCAAACCATGTAGCCCGGTAGTTAAGAAGTGAGACACTACTACGGGTATGGAGTGAAGGAAGAAGGATTTCCAGGGTGATCGGCACCCGGATTCGTGAACCTTAATCCTGAAAACACGCCGGAAAAAGGGCTACGCGAGCTTCGGAAATGCAGATGCCCTAACTTTGCAGTCTTTTGCCGCTCATTATTGTTGCGCCAACAAACGTCGTCTTTTGTTCATTCATGCTCTCTGGTGAGGTCGTACGGATACGAGCACAGAGACATGATTAGCCGACAATAACAACGGTCGGCTGCGAGAGGCTGTCGGGGAAATATTGTCCGGGACCACATTTGGCGACGGAGATCTGGACGTTGTTTCACGGATGCGGGTATTGAGTCTATCCTTGAGGTCTGTGGCTGTATGGAGAGAGATCGTTCTACGGAGATGCTAAGATCCAGCTTCGTGTTGCGCGTAAGTGAGAGATGAGCGACGAAGGCTCGTGCTGCGTATTTGAAGGATTGGTTTCTGCGAGGTAGAACGTACGGAGAAGTGATGTTGCCATGAGCACCACACAATGACATTCATCGGCATATCGATCTCTTGTATTCCGAATGTTATTGAACGGCGCTTGGCCGTTCGGCCCGGGCGGCTTCTACAGGTACAGGTATGGGAACTAAGTCCATCCGCTCCATCATCGACAGCATGGAGACAGATCTTTACACGAGGTACCAGAATCCAGTTTCGTGTTGCGCGTGAACAGGAGACGAGCGACGAAAGATCACACACTGCGTGATTTGGGAATCAGTGCCTCTGCGCACGCAAAGCTGATGTTGCCATGGGCATACAGCGACGTTCATCGGCATGCTGTTGCTTACATTCCGGATGTGATCAAGCAACGCACACGTGGCTGGCCCAGACGACTCTTAGAGATACGGATACGGGTACTGAGTTGATGCGCTCAATCGTTTCACGGAGATACTGAGATCGAGCTTCGTGTTGCGTGCTGATAGTACATGACCGCCGAAAAGGTCACACGCTGTGGGTTCGCATGATTAGTACCTGTTCGCACGGAAAGGTGATGTTGTTACGAGCATACAATGTCGTTCATCAGCATTTTTCCTCTTTCATTGCGGATATGATTGAGTGATGTATAGGTGATTGAACTAGACGGCTCTTACAGACACGGAAACGGATACTGAGTCCAGCGGCTCGATTTTTGGTTGCATAGAGCCGGATTGCTCCACGGAGACAACAAAATGTGGTCCTGTGTTGGGTGCGAATGGGAGTTGAGCGACGAAGGCTCACGCCGCATGGTCTCGAGTTGACATTGCCTCTGCGCACTGAAAGCGGTCATTTTCATGAGCATATGAGGATTCTCGTCAGCGTATTTCTCTGGTTGGTCCTGGTTGTGATCAAGTAATGCATGAGGGATAAACACAGACGACTGCTGGCATCGCTGGCACGTTTTGAGGTTGTTTTGGCGTACAATCATCCACATCCGAACTTCCTCGAGATTTGCAATGGTCGCCATGTCAGCTGGATATGAAGCGCACGGAGCCGAATGTTCACAAGGTGGAAACGGGTATGTAATACATATTCTGTACATGGTGAAACAAAATGCGCGCTTAACGCTTGACCCAGGCAGGCATCTTGCGAGCCTTGAGCTTGCCGGGCTTCTTCCTCTCGACACGCCTGGGGTCACGTGCGACAGTACCAGCTGTGAGAATCGTGTCAGCAAATTGTCCACTCGAGTCCAGATGAAATTCATGTCCTTACCAAGTCTAAGCGCGGGCTTGAGATCCGGCTCGTGTGCCATCAACGCCTTGGAGACGGCCAACATAATGGCCTCGGCCTGTCCTGTAGTACCACCTCCCGAGGCCACAGCCCAGACGTTGTACTTGTCCAGACGCTGTGTAGCCTTCAACGCCCACACGGCGCTCTCCCTGTCGTGCAGACGGCCAAAGTACTCTGAGAGAGACTTGCCGTTCACAATAGCTTCACCAGTGCCTTCCACCACATAGACAGACGCTGTGCTGCTCTTTCTCCTTCCTGATGCCCTGGCGCGGCCGTGCTGGTCGACAAGAATAGGCTTGGGCTTGTTGAGGAAGGGTTGCAGAGTGCGCTTGAAGCGCTCCAGAGCAGATGTCACTTCTTCGGGGATCAAGGCCGGGTGGATGTAGTTTAGGCGCTTGATGATTTCCAGCAAGCGGTTGTATCTGGTTTCCTTGACTGGCTCGTCAACCTCGGCCTTGTATTGTTCCCATGTCTTCCACGCGATTCGGGGTGCCTGTCCGGGAGGAAGTTGAGGAAGGAGCAGGTGTTTGCGTAGGAGGTCGGACAGGTTGAGCAAATCATCGGTGTAGCGCGGTGTCGCGGTGAAGTAACTGGGCGATGCTGGCACAATGCGGATGCGCTGAAGGAGGAGATTTGGCGCAGGTCGGTCACCGCGAGGAGGACCACCTCTGGAGAAGCGAGACTGGCCTTGAGGGGCATTGCGGGAGAACTGATTCTTGTCCTGGGAGAAGTGTATAGGACGGGCTGCTCTGACGGGCTCTCTTCCTGAGGACTCGGCGGTGGGTGTTGCTAGCCATCGACGCTGGCAGATGGCGGTTTGTCGTTGTGAGGGCGCATTGGACGAGGCGATTGCCCTCCTTAGGCCGGATCGGACCAATGAAGACTCCATTTGGAAGGGTGATCACAGAAGACAGGCCACGTGATGCGCGCGCGACCTTCGCTGGTATCGTTGTCGTCGTCGTTCGCAGGAGGCTCGATGTTTCCGCCAAGCCTCTGGAGATCTCGGGAGAGCCTGGCGGGCAATGGGCGTGAACCTGATTCCCTGAAGCTGGGTGGTGGAGGTACTCAGGCACCAAGATTCGAAGCCAGCACGGACTGGATGGCTGCAGAATTCGTTCGCCATCTCCACCGCGGAGCTGCTGAAGTTGATAATTCCCCTCTTCTCTCCTGCAGTCTTCTCTTCTACACACACATTCACCTTCTCACACCACAACATCCCCCTTCTCCTACTAATTTCATATACCCAGCCGACGAAGGCACACTAAAATCCCCTCACATCCTCATTGAATCCAGCACAATGAGCTTCGGCAAGCTCTACTCCTACCCGGTATGTACAGTTTGCGACTTCACCCCACCGCTTTTGCGCGGTGCTGTGAATCATAGTCTCCAAAAATAAAATATTATGCAAGAAAACAACACTAACACCTCCACCAGGGTAACCCCCGCACCATTGCCATCCAGGCCGTGGCCAACGTCAACAACCTTGACCTTGAGTTCGTTCATACTGAGCCCGCCAAGGGCGTCTCCGACGACTACAAGCTCATCAACAAGCTCGGTCTCGTCCCGTCCTTCGTTGGTGCCGACAACTTCACTCTCACCGAGTCCATTGCCATCGCCATCTACCGTAAGTCACCAGCATACCACCTCCAACTCACTCGGCCTCCAAGTCGAAGCACTTGCAATGATGAGAAATATTATCAATTACAGTTATCCCTGTCTGAAGATTACTGTTGAGACTTTATTCACACTCTGAAAATGCACTTCGCGCACACCATATGGAATCAAATGAATACCCAGCGGAGCATCCGCTAACGATTTCGCGCAGTCACCTCCCAGAACGAGAAGACCACCCTTCTTGGCAAGACCAAGCAGGACTACGCCAGCATCCTCCGCTGGATGTCCTTCGCCAACGCCCACCTCCTCCCCGGCCTTGGTGCCTCATTCCGTCCCTTGATCGGCCGTGACCCTTACAACAAGAAGAGCGTCGACGACGCCCTCAAGGCCACTGAGGCCAACGTCAAGGTCCTCGAGGACCACCTCCTCGTCAACACCTACCTCGTCAGCGAGCGCATCACCCTTGCCGACATCTTCACCGCCGGCATTGCCTCCCGCGGTTTCCAGTTCTTCTGGGACCCCGAGTGGCGCTCCAACCACCCCAACATCACCCGTTGGTTCAACACCATCATCAGCCAGGACATCTACAAGGCTGTTGTTGAGAACACCATCTTCACCGAGAAGGCTCTTGAGAACAAGCCCCCAGCTGGCTCTGAGAACAAGAACAAGAAAGAGAAGAAGGAGAAGAAGCCTGAGGCCGCTCCCCAGCCCAAGGCTGAGAAGAAGCCCAAGGTCAAGACTGCTGCTGAGGCCGAGGAGGAGGAGGACGCTGCTCCTCAGGCTCCCAAGCCCAAGCACCCTCTTGAGCTCCTTGGCAAGCCCACATTCGTCCTTGACGACTGGTATGTCATGTCTTGCAACAAATACATCCAGTTCAAAACTAACAACTCTTTAGGAAGCGCAAGTACTCCAACGAGGAGACCCGTGAGGTCGCCCTTCCCTGGTTCTGGGAGAACTGCAAGTTCGACGAGTTCTCGATCTGGCGCTTCGACTACAAGTACAACGAGGAGCTTACCCTCACCTTCATGAGCAACAACCAGATCGGTGGCTTCTTCTCTCGTCTCGAGGGCAGCCGCAAGTACATCTTCGGTGCCGGTGCCGTCTTCGGCCAGACCAACGACTCCGTCATCCAGGGTGCCTTTGTCATCCGTGGCCAGGAGGCCGAGCCCGCCTTCGATGTCGCCCCCGACATGGAGTCCTACAGCTTCACCAAGCTCGACCCCACCAAGGCCGAGGACAAGGAGTTCGTCGACAACATGTGGGCATGGGACAAGCCCGTCGTCGTCGACGGCAAGACCATGGAGTTTGCCGACG
>Ga0265797_10007432_pt1 | contig 15005 bp, 7 predicted proteins | sample P2T30metagenome_FD_192433 | JGI IMG/M metagenome (GOLD analysis project Ga0265797, IMG submission 192433) | Plant litter microbial communities from East Loma Ridge, Irvine, California - P2 T30 | ecosystem: Environmental > Terrestrial > Plant litter > Unclassified | place: USA: California... | reverse complement strand
GGTCTGCTCACCGCCGGAGCGTCCGACTACGGCCTGGAAGTCATCGGACCTGTGGCGCAGTCGAACGGTGTCAGCAACGGTATGAAAAGCAATGCATCTACCTTGGTCGATTTGGAGCCTCACGCCTGTTCTCTGCCTGGTCAACAGCCTGGCTATCAAGTTGTTCGCCTTCGACATATCGGCCAATCTTCTTCCTGGCAAGCCCCACCTACAAACGAGGCTGTGAGTACAGCTCCAATCGCCGCTGTCATCTCTGGTTCAGGAAACGACTTGCACGATCTTGAGCCTGCTATCGATCTACTGCAGCGTGTACGTCCTCGATATATCGTTCATCACATGACCAGACCTCTTGCCACTGGCAAACTTTGGGACGCAATTCGAGACGGACCCAAAACAAGCGGAGGCGTACCTGAGCCAGACCATCTTGTCGTGATTGTCGAAGCAGACGATCTTCGCGCTGAAGGCATCAACTTGAGCCAGTCTCTATCCTGGGAAGCCACTTCTGAAGACTTTGTCCGAAATCTTGGATCAAACGGACGACTTGACACTTTGGTCACTTGCCCGAATTTGATCGTAAGGTTTGGTAACGAAGGAATCATTCACCATCGGGGCCGTGACGCGGTGAACCCCAAGCTATACTTCAATCCTCGCAGTATGGAGTGTGAAACTATGACTCATGCGCCGGAAATGGTACGTTATATTTGTTTCTGACATTTGTCGGACAGACGCTCACCAGTTACACAGATTGGCCTCACATCAGCATTCACCGCGGCTTTTGCGCTCGGCTTTTCTGACGCCACACACCCCAACATCGACAGAGGTATCCGCCTAGGTATAACCGCAGCCCGCGATCTCGCAACCTTAGGCTTCACACGAAACACAAGCGACAACAGCCCTGACTATCCGATCGCGGAAGTCATGACCAACCTCAAACCGGACACACGTTTAACGACAGCAAGCATCCCATCAGCCAAGATCAGTTCGGGAGACAAATGGTCATTATTCGAGAATCTGACAGGAGATCCAGCCGAGCTTGCGAGACAAGTCGTAACGATTGGTCCTGAGAAGGCACTTTCACGATGCCCAGCAAGGAGATTTGGCAACTTATTAAGTGTCGACAGAGCAGAACAGGAGCGACTCGAAGCTGTTGTTGACATTGCCGAAGAACGCATCGCAGCAGCAGCTACTACACCGACATGTATCGGTGTCTTCGGGCCGGCTGGATCTGGAAAGACATTCACAGCGACAAATCTTGCAGACCACCTTGGGCGAGAACGCCCCCATACAAGGTTCATATTCGATGCACGATCGATGAAAGAAGAGCAATTCGTTGCGGCGTGCCACACCATCCGAGACGCTTCCGCAACAGGCTCGCTTCCGGTCATCGTATTCAAGAACTTCGGCGCGGTGCTGGAGTCTGAAAGTCCATTACTCAATTCATTCCTGACGCTGGTGAACAGCGGCACATTCACAGATCAAGGAAACGAGAGACAGCTTGGACATGCTGTACTTTTCTTCTCAATCGACCAAGAACCCGTCGACTCAGACTCTGCCCCAACACCAGTCGCCACCGAGTTCACTCTACGACGAAGACCCACCACACCCTCCGCCGCAGAGTGGAACAAGATGTACTCGGATGAATCTCCCCTATTAGACTCCCTCCACGGCATCGTCAACATCCTCGGCCCAAACAGCACCGGCAAAGACGACCGCATGTTCGCCATCCGCCGCGCAATGATGCTCCGCCAAATCATCAAAGACAAATACCCCCACATGGAAGTCAACGGCATCATGTCCTTCGACGACGCCGTCCTGCACGCCCTGCTCCTCACCCCCAAATTCAAACAAGGCCTCAACTCCCTCGAGAAAATCATCAGCACCAGCCGCCTCTCCCACCGCACCAAATTCGACGTCTCCGCCTTGCCCCCCGAAGAGCAAATCCAACTGCACGTCGACGGCCGCATCTTCATGTCCTTCCTGCGCTCGCCCAAGCTCCCTCCCGCCCTCCGCGAGCGCCTCGCCCACGGCCTCTTCGAGACCTACAAGAAGCAGCGCGAGCTGATGGCGCGCACGGACGCGCAGCGCAAAGCCCTCGAGTCCGACCGCAGCTACTGCGACTGGGAAGACCTGTCCGGCGAGCTCAAAGAGTCGACGCGCGCGCAAGCAGACGACATCCCCCGGAAACTGCGCGCCACGGGCTGTTTCATGCTGAACGACGGCGCGCAGGAGCCGCGCGGTGAGCCTTTCGTGCAGATCAAGCAGTTCGACGAGAAGGACTTGCTGATGCTGAGCGAGATGGAGCACGAGCGGTTTAATGCGGAGCGCTTGCAGCGGCAGTGGCGCATGGGGCCTAGGAATGGAAAGCAGAGGACCACGCCGTTCTTGGTGCCGTGGCGGGATTTGACGCAGGAGTGGCGGGATGTCGATACGGTGATGGTGGAGTGCGTGCCGGGGATTTTGGAGGGCGCTGGGTGGAGGATTTACAGGATGCAGGAATAGATGGGCATATAATTTTTCGTTTCGATCAATGAAGATATCTCGACTTAAGCTGGTTCGAGGAGCGTTAAGTTTAGTGGATTCGTTCATGCATGCATGACTTGCGCAACGCCGCGGTTGTTCACGGATGGAGGACCGTACTGGCTCGTATCTCTTGGGAGGTATGCACTGCAAGGCCAATTTTGTGCGAACGAACATCTGTGAGTCAACTTTTGCTACGTAATGTGTTCCTGTATGGCACTCCTCGCAATGCAACTTCATTAGCGGTCGTAGAACAACAGGCGCTTTCAAACGGTAATTACATGAAGTCTCAAAAGCAGAATAAAAGGCATCTATCATTTTTTGTCACTGCATCTGGGAAGCCCATAGCTGCAAACCGCTAAATCCCAAACCCAAGCGGCGAGCTCGTCACAACTCCATGCTCATGGCGTCATATAAAACGTCTACTCGTCCTGCTCGTCAATGCCGCCCATGTTGTCGGCATCCTCGTCCTCCTCGAAGGTGTCTGCAGGGACCTGGTACAGGCGGATGGTAGGCTTGTTGGGGTCCTTGACAAGCACGTACTTGCCGTCGTCCTCGCGCATGACCATGTCGACGAATGTGCGGACGATGGCCCAGCCGTTGTTGAGGTTGAGGTTCATCTGGGTGGCGAACTCGCGGGGCTTGTAGCCGAGCACGCCGAGAACAACGTGGTCGGTGTTGCTCTTGGGGTTGGCACGGGAGACGAAACTGTGATGTGTTAGTAAATTCGTTCAGATTTTGCGGTTTAGAAAGCATTTTGGACTTACCCAAGCTTCATGAGGTCGGCCTTGGCGAGGATGGCCTGAGTGGTCCAGCGAGCAAGCTTGCAGCTGTTGTTCTTCATTTCGGTGGCAACGACCGCACCACGCTGGGAAGCGAGCTTGGTCCTCCAGTCGAGAGCACCACCAGAGCCCTGTGCCTTGTTGTCGAACTCGTTGAGAGCCTTGATGACGAGGTACTGGTCCTCGCCGCTGATGTTGTTCTTCACAACAGCGTCCAACTCGGTACGCACAACAAGGTGGATTGACTCCTCGTCGGAAGCGAGCGAAAGATCGAAGCGGCGGTACTTGTATGCCTTGGAGGCAGGGGGGTCGGTCTCCTCTGCGGAGTTGTAGAAGGGGTGCTCGTTGGCCATGTCGACCTTGTTGGTCTCCTGGACAACTTGCGAGGGGAAGACGTTGTTGATGTGAGTGGCCTCCTCCTTGAGGGCGCCGGGAGCGTTGATTGTGTCCTTGTTGCCCTCGCTCATCTCAAGCGGCGCATCGGCGGCGTTCTCGTTGACAGTGACCATGTCGAGGCTGCTGCCCTCACGCTTGTCGATGTAGATCTTGTTGCCCTGCTTGACCATGACAAGATCCCAACTGTACACACTGCGGGGAGCGCACATGAGCATGGAGAGGATGTTGTCAGTGGCGAAGACGGTGGCCTCGTCCTTCTCAGCCAGCTCCTGGATAACGGGATCGTGGGAGGTGGTCACATTGTATGCGGCACGGTCCAGAGCACCGAGCTTCTTAACGCTCGTAGGAGCACCAGGCTGCTTGTCGTAGCTGCGGTCGTAGTAGTAAAGGAATCCATGGTCCTCGAGATCCTCTCCATCGCCGGTATCCAGGTTGAGCTTGAGAAGACGAGAGAAATCGATCTCCTCGAGCACACGCCATGAGTCCTTGGGCTGGACAGAGGCCTCGCGGTTGCGCTGTGGCTTGTCCCAGTCCTTCCAGCCAAATCTTCTGCCTCCACGTGCGCCTCCACGGCCGCCGCGAGAGTCATAGCCCTGTGCTCCACCACGTCCACCACGTCCACCGTCGGAGCGCTGGAAAGCGCCCCTGCCGCCACGGCCAGCCGCGCCTCCACGCTGGCCACCACGGCCGCGGAAGACAGCGCTTCCTCTGCCGCCAAAGCCTCTGCCGCGAGTCGAAGTCTGCGAGCGGTCGACGAGCGAGAAGCTGCCCTCCTCGTTCTGGCCCTCGATGTTGAAGACGGTCTGAAGTCCACCAGCGCCGTAGATCTGGTCGCGGTATCTCTGCTGGTATTGTTGTCTGCCGCCGCGTGCGCTGTCCTTGCCCTCAGCAGTCCAGTCGGCCATACGACCAAGCTTGTCGCCCTTGGAGAAAGGCGCATATGGCACGCCGTCCAGTGTGGTCTCGGTGGTGGTCGGGGGGCCCCATGCCTCGTTGGTGGAGGGGAGGTTGTTAACCAGGTCGCGCAGAGATTGGAAGGAGGCCATCTTGTCGTTTGGAATCTGGTCCTTGCGCTGCTAATGCTCGTCGTCGCCGTCCGCTATACAAATGTTGTAGAATTTAATCTCTTGGCGGCCCGCCCCACTTTCCCCCAGCCAAAGCCCAAGTGTCGCGTCGAGCGAGCAGAAGGAGCGCTACCAAGGGAAGCATCACTTCTTACCTATCTAAGTATTTCACTTTTACACATATATTGTACACTCCTTCACTTGACTATCGTATCGCAAAATTGGAACAACACGTGACTCGGTCTCAACGTCACTAAAAGCGCGTCAACAACGACGACCTGACATCGTCTGCCATGGCCTTGTTGGAAGATCGCGGGGCAATTCATGGTGACCCGTATGGATCTTCGCGTGCATACCACCGCGCCGAGTTCGAAGAAAGATGACGAACGCTTCGTTGCACAGGCCGAGGCGTATGCTTCTTTCGTGGTGAAGCGGAAGCTTGCGAGCGACCCCAATGATGATCTGGAAGACCTGCCCTCGATACGACGGCCCGACATTGTTCCAACCAACATGATCTCTGAGATTGAAAGAACGCCTCAACATCCCATTGGAGAATTGACAGAGTTGGCTTACGACCCAACAACATTCTTGGAAGAGACACAGCTTGGCTATACGGCATTAGAAAGCCAATTGTTTGCTCCGTCGACTCGAGGTTCCTCGAAGATCCCTAAACAGCTCATCAGGCCTTCGGGAGACAGTGCTACCGGAGTAAGTAAACCTGAGAGTGAGCCACTTGCGCCGGACGACTTACGCCAAGATGGCAGCTCGTCTTCACATCAAGTCCCAAGCCAGTCGTCCTATCTGAAGTCCCCAAATCTGGATCGTTCGACGAAGAGGCCTCGCATTAACGACGAAAATCGGCAATTCTTCCCAACTCGAAATTCATCTTTGCCATCGATGATCCCTTCACGAGAGGATAGCAACCATGCAAATGAGCATTTGGAGGCATCCCTACCAAGTCAACGGCATGTTTCGCGTTTAGCGGACAACTCCGAGTCCATCGACGATGTCACGTCAGAGCTGCCGACTTCGTACTCTCTGAGTGATATAACATCAGTGAGCTCGAAGGGTCGGCAACATAGTGTTCAGCGATCCGTCAGCGATCCTGGCCCTTCGCCACTAGAAGTGACAGAATCTGTGCAGGCAAGACCGGACCCTGTAGTACCCCAACATCTGGAGTCATCACCTACGGATGCTACCCGCGTCTCTGAGTATGCAGCTTCTGTGAAAGCAAATCCTCCTCCAGCCTCGCCAAGGCTTTCGAACAGCGGCACAGTCGTAAACGACTTTGCCACCGTCGACAACGTCCGGAAACAAATCGACGACAGTGGCATCAAATCACAAGATTTCTCTGGTTTGCCCACATCAATACGTCCACCCGCACCACAGCCCTCCCTTCAGCGCTTCAAGACGCACATCACTGAATCGCTTCGCTACCTTGCAGAAAACAACAATCTCGCTCAGTGCTACAAGCCTGTCTTCGTCTCTCGAGACTTTCGACAATCAGAACGCGGGTATTGGACCTTCGACATAACGCCTTGGCCTGCGCAGTTAAGGCTTGACTTCTTCCAGTTTCTGGCCAAAATGATTGAGCCGGGTAGAGTTGGATGGGGCGTTTGGTGTATCCGAGAGTTGGCTTCTTTGGAAGTGAGAATTTATTGCTGGGGCGAAGTTGCGAGACATGTCTATCTAATGCTGTACGTGGCTAGTAAGAGCAAGGTGCGCAAGCTGGGACTGAATTGGGTCGATGCAGATGGTGAGGTGGTCGTGCAGATGCGAGGTGCAGATGCTGGGTGTCTGAAGGAAGCGGCATGATTTAGTGATCAATATGATCAATTCGCTGGAAGTGTTTTAGAAGTACGCTTCAACGATCGTTTCAAGTCATGTCATGCTCCGGACAACTAATTGGGTCAAGGCGCCAATGCTTCTATGTCAATGGTAACGTCCGCTGATCCAAGCGGGTTGCCCAATGGCACCATCGTTGCAAGCACACAACACTGAGTCCTGGATCGTTGAAGCGACAACTCTTTCTACAACATTACGCCTCTTCTCATCTTTGTCTCTACCCATGAAAAAAAACTTTAATGGAGGAAGCAGAGCGCTGGTTCACGATCTCGACCTCGGAATGCTTTAGCCCGAAGCTAATAAACCGAGCCCGAAATTCCGAACCTTATACCACACACAACCCACATCATCCGAAGTCGTCGTGTGCGCCCTTTGTATTTTCTCATTATAATGCGCCTCAATTCTCTCGGCAGATGATTCTGCGAACTTCTTGATAGGCTGGCCCGGTCGCCAATACCAGCCCCTTGTGCACTGAATGGGAACACAACGACGGCCAAGAACATGACCACATCAAACGTACAACTACGCCACGTCCACCTACATCCGACAACAAGTTTATACTTCTGTAGTTGCGGGGTATAATGTCGGTTCAGTGACTTCCCCGTATTTGTCCCCCATATTATCATGACTGATGGCTGGGGAAACAAAGGCGCCAGTGCGTTGGCCTCTGTGCTTATAAACAGCAGTCGACCCGTTATGATCTGCCTCATCATACAGCAAGGCTTGAGCATCTTCGCTTGGTGAAATATGTATCAGTTCCGATCAGCAGTACTGACATTCGGCTGCTTGACCTGGCGACAGGTTGCAGCGTGAGTTGATCCTGATATGGACGAAGAGCGAACGTGATCGAAGACTGACACTTTACAGCTTCGTCGACCATGGAAACGCTTATCCCGTTGCTTACAACCTTGGTCATGACCTGACCATTGATGCCAAAACGCCATACAAGAAGAACGACATTGAACTATCGCAATCAAATCCATTCTTGACCCTCGACTATGGCACGGATAGATCTGGCTTCCCGATCTTCTCTGTCGAATCATTGTCAGGCGACACTCAGATCGAAGTGAAATATTCAGAAGAGTTCCCTGCTTTGGCCCTGCCTCAATCAGATGGCCCATGGCCTTTCACGGTCGGACTTGCGAATGCCTTCCGCGTTGAGACTTTCAACTTGACAGAGTGCGGCAAGACACAGAGTTTCTTCATTCAAGGTGGCCAGAGATGGCAGACTGTTCGATTGCTGACAAACACCACGATTGTCTTCAACGAAATTGGCTTCAACTCCACCGCCACACTTGGAGAACCCTCGGATATACCTGGCAAATTCTCGACATCGAACTCGGTCTATGATAAATTGTTCGATCTAGGTGGACAAGCATCCCACGTCTCATGCATTGACGCTGGCAACGCTCCATCAACCTGGGAGATCACATCTGACGGTGCACTGATCAGAGGTCAGACGACCGCCCAATCCGCGAAAAGCGTTACGTTCAGCAACTACACCCTCGCATTTTCGAGCAAGGTTGTTCGTGGTGGCACAGGATGGAGAGTGGCGAGCGGTATCCAGCCCTACGGAGCTTACTTCGTGTTGACATCCAATGAGCAAGCTCTGGTCAACACGAACCGCTCACTACTAACCCCAAACACGCTCATCTTCACGTACGGCTCGTCACTGTACCCGCAAGAGACCATCACCACTGGGCCTGTGCACCAGTACCCGTTGAACTTGACCATCCAAGACGACACTTGGTACAACATCAGCACAGCCATTACCCCGGATGCTTACGTCGTCTCTATCGATGGCAAGGTTGCTGTATCGATCCCGATCGCCGAATCTCTAGAGCTCTCAGCCAACAAAGGTTTCGTTGGTACAGGATCAGCATACCTGGGAGCTTTCGGTTTCGGACCATACCAAGACCAGGCTGCTTATTTCAAAGATGTTACCGTTAACGCAAACAATGGATCTCTGCTCTACCAGAATCCACTCACGTCTGAGGATGTGCTTGGAGAATACGAGCAAGCTCCGCTAGACAAGTCCATCTGTCTCGATGGCGGCAAGCGCGACCGCCTGGTGTGGACTGGCGACTTCTACCACACCGTCAGCGTAGTAGCGGCTAGCACAGCACGATGGGATCAGCTTGTGGGCACCATCGCTCTCGTCTTGGACACTCAGCTCACCGAAGGACCTTTCGAAGGCTTAGTCCAAATCTCACCATTCATGGGTGCCGTACCGGAGTTCAACGAAGCAACAGGCCTGTACGGTGGTCTCCTCGACTACCAAGACTTGTTCTTGGCAGGTGTTGGCGATTTCTACCACTACAGTGGTCAATTCGAGCCGCTGAGACCACACTGGTCTCAGATCAAAGCACAAGCAGCTGCCAAATTGAAGTACATCAATTCGGTCACTGGCTTAGTGGACAGTAGCGTGAACTTCTTGGGCCCTGCGAACGGTACAGCTGTGACTGGTGTCTTCGCATATGCATTGAAACAGCTCGCACCTTTGGCTCGCGCTTTTGGTGACACTGCTACAGCAGAGCTTTACGAAAACACATCCAAAGCCCTCGTGCAAGCCATCGACGACAAGCTTTGGAACCCTGAGCTGGGCACCTGGTCGCTTTCGATTGATGCGCCGTCTAACTACTCTCTCACTGGCATCGGATGGGCCATCCTAGCTGGCGCCGCAAACGGCTCACAAGTCACCTCTTCTCTTGCCAAGCTGGACGAACTGCGCTGCGGCATTGGCTACCGCACAATCTCCAGCGAAGCCTGCACTGATAGCTACCAGATCTCGCCGAACACCAATGGCTTCCTGCTTAACGGCTTGTTCAAAGCGCAGCGCGATCTTGGAGTTGGCAACCTCACTATTGCCAGAGCTCAATTGGAAGACTTCTGGGTGGCGATGGTTGATCAAAACGAATACTTCTCTGGCGCGTCATGGGAGTATGTCCACCCAGACGGATCGCCGGGCATCAATAGGTTCACCAGTCTGTCACACCCATGGGGCGGTGCTCCTACATACGTCCTTCCCGAGTATGTCCTTGGCATCTCGCCCACTAGCGCTGGCTACAAGTCTTGGACTTTCACTCCAGCACTTGACGGTCTTGACCTCGAGCACGCGGAAGGAACCGTGGTCACGGCTTACGGTGACATTAAAGCGAAGTGGGAGATCAAGGGCAAGCAGATTCACGTGAAGACCAATGTGCCACGTGGGACATCCGCTACTCTGGCATTACCGAAGGGCTACTGCACGAGGTATCGTAGCAAGAGCTACCAGGGTGAACACGTGCCATTGAAGGCCGGAGGCAAAGTTTCATTGACTCTGAAGAAGTGCTGATAGGTCTTCGGGAGTCATCATTCACGAGGATTCGATAACATTCTCACGTGAAAGTATAAAATGGAGCTTGGTTGTTCAAGTGAACGGACATCTAAATGCAATTGACAGCACTTTCATTTCATTCTGGAGAGGTTGATGCATTTTAAAAGGGTTTCATGTGCGTTTCGACGCCATTCATTTGAACTGACCAACCATCAGCCTCACCTTGCAGCAAGTGAGCTGCATCACTGACAGGCTCCTGATAGACGGTCTCTCTGTCTATATCAGCCCCATTCCCCATCAAGCTACTGTACTCCATTACCACTCTCTTACCAGCCAGCAAACAACCGATATCCGGGACACCACATCCGCACCATACGCCCATCTTCTCAAGGTGATACCGCCACGCTGGCAACGACTCAAAGAGTATCTGACTAACAGTCCCTCCAGAACAAGCACCTCTTCAGCTTTCTCCATACCTACAACTCACCCCAAGACTCCAAAAATGGCTTCCACCCAATACGCACCCACCAAACTTCTCCGCCTCGCACAGTTAATGGCGACTCTGGGCGAACAACTCACCGCCGGCGCCCGCGAAGAGCAAGACCGCAAAGACCAAACCCACAACCTCGACACCACCCACCTTGAGCCCACCATCGCCACCAAAGACGTCCAAACCGAAGAAGACCTCAAGACCACCCTCCACTCTCACCAAAGTCCAACTCCAACTCCCGCTCCCACCACCCCATCAACCTCTCAACCCGCGCCTCTCCCAGCAAACAACCCTCCCACCACCACCACCCTCCAACCCCAAGCCCAGGCCAACCCCATCCAAAACTTCTGCTACTGCCTCCGCCCCTTCTCCGGTACCATGATCGGCTGCGACAACCCCTCTTGCGAGCGCGAGTGGTTCCACCTCCCCTGCACCGAGTTCAAGCGCAAACCCCTCCCGAGCGCACAGCAGCCCTGGTTCTGCATCCCGTGCCGCGGCTGGCAGGCGAAGCTAGAGAAAGGCGAGCCCGGGGAGAGCGACGACATCTGGCGGTGCCCGAAGTGCGGCGAGGAGATCGTGCACGAGGATGACTGGCTGCGTGGCCGTACTTCCCAAGAGCCGGTGGAGTGCGAGGGGTGTGGGCTGGAGAAGGGAGACAGGTGGGAGCCGCGGAATATGAGGCACTGAAGACTTTACTGGCAAAGAAGATGCTCTTCGCAAATAGAAGCGAAGAGCGAGCTAGTCCTGCTGTGTCGTCAAGAACTGTCAACATCAGTACCTACGTAGGCGGCCGAGATGCTTCTCATGCACTTGCCATAGAATCAGGAGTCGAGAACACAAACAATGATCAGAAACATTTGAACTCAAGCGAATTTGGTACGCTCAGATTATGCATGCACATCGTCATATCCATCCTATCTACTCGAGCCCACTCCTACCTACGCAACGCAATGCAAAAACATCAACCCGCAGTGTTCAGAGCCACCCTTAGACACAGCACGGGAAAAACAAACAAACAAACAAACACAAAAAGCACAACCATAAACAAATTAAAAAAGCATATATTCATCCCCAAGGGTATCTCTCTCCTTTCGTTCGTCCTGTCCAAGCGTTTGCTGTAATAGTGTTTCACGTTACTTTCCTCCCAATCCCTTTGCGTGCGTGCAAAGTAGCATCATGCGAAGTCTCGTTTGTATCGTCTTGCGTATGTCCTCCGACTTCATCCGTGCTAGCTTCGCGGGCGTGTCGGGCGCCTTCTAGACCTTGCCATCGTCGTCGTCGTCCTCGAAGAAGCTGATGATGGCGCGGACGCCGCTGGGGCCGAGGCCGTGGGGAGGGTAGCAGACTGTAGAAATTTTTGTTAGTTACTGTTGGATATCGAAATGGGAATATAGTGTTTCAGAAGACTTACCATAGACTGGATCGGGCGCGGCACCAAGCTTCTCCCTGAACTCGCTCTTGTTGACGAGGTGCAGGTCGTTGGCGATAGCGTGGTAGGCCTTGCTCAGCACCTTCACACGAGTTCCCTTGAGGTTGTGGCCGGGAGTGAAGCTGCTCGAGGCACCACTGCCGAAAGTGACGCTGGTGGCACCAACGGTCGCAAGCGCCTTGAGGGCGTGGATGATGGTGGCCTCGATGGCACCGGATGGAGCGCCAGGGAAGTCGAGCGCAAACTTCACCTGCCAGCCGTGCTCGGGCGCAAGCTGGGCGAGGATAACGAAGCAGGCAATCTCACCCTCCTTGGTCTTGGTGTAGACGTACTGTCTGTGCGGCATATCTTGCCAGGGGTGCACGTCTGTGAGATGGACCTGCTTGCCCTTGGTCTTCCTGCTGTCCAGCCAGTCCGCAATACGCTTGTCGATCTGCTGCTTGAGGTCATCAGGGAAGTGCTCGCCGATAGGGATATCGTGAATCTTGATTCCTTCCTTCTCAGCGTGGCGGATCTTGCGCTGCACCTCAGGATCCTTGAGACCTTTGATGTCGTTGGGATCCACACGCTGCTCAGCGGCAACAGAGAATGTGCGCCAGTCTAGCTTGGTGGCAAGGACCTCCTGTACGGGACCACCACAAAGCAGCCACAAAGGCTTGATCTTGCGCTCCTTCTTGATGTAGCGAAGGTATGCGGAAACGACCTTCGTGTACTGGGTATCGTGGCAGAGAGGGTCGCCAATTGTCATAGCGAAGCCCTCGTGTTGCACGAAACCGACTGCCGCGCCAGTGTATGGGTCTCTCCAGTGCTCGAACTTGGGCTCCAGCCAGGATGTGTTTGAGGCATCACCATAGTTGGCAATAAGGCTCTCGATCGGCTGGAAGTCCATCTTTGCGAGAACACGGTCCTTTCCAGACCATGGTGGGTGGAGCGTGCTGGCTTCGGGATGTCTGAGTTGAACGACAGGCTTCCTCTCCGGAAGCGAGCGGGGATCTCTGGCGAACATGGTAGCGTGTCTAATGTCACCCAGCTTCAAGATCAGCATGAGAATGCGCTCCATGCCGATACCTCCACCTCCATGGGGAGGAGCTGCCCACTCGAAGCCGTCCATGTACTCCTCCATGGTGCCAGGGTCCATCTTGAGGCTCTTCATCTTTTCAATGAGTGTGTCCGCATCGTGAATACGCTGGCCTCCGGAAAGGATCTCCTGTCCGCGAACGAAAATATCGAAGGAGTTGGTGACCTTGGGGTTGTAAGGATCAGGCATCGCGTAGAAGGGACGTGCGGAAGTCGGGAACTTGTCAAGGACGTAGTAGTCGGTACCAAGCTGCTCCTTGATGACCTTGCCGAGCTGGATCTCATCCCTGGTTCCGAGATCCTCATCTTCAGGCAGAGGCTTGCCGTGCTCGTCGGTCCAGCCAGTTGCGTTCAGCATGCGGATACCCTCAGCGAAGGGAATGATGGGAGTTTCGGGAAGCCACACGAGATCCTCGGACGGGAAGTGGTGCTTGACAATCTCAACCTCCTCGCGGTACTCTGTGTAGATGTAGTTGAAAATAGCCTTGAAGGTTGAATCAAGTGTACGGAGAACTTCGTGGTAGTGCTCATCGATGGCCATCTCGAGATCGAGACCAGTGAACTCGGTCAAATGACGGTGGGTGTTGCTGTTCTCCGCACGGAAGACGGGGCCAATCTCGAAGACCTTCTTGAAATCAGAAGCAATGGCCATCTGCTTGCCCAATTGAGGCGACTGGGCGAGGAAAGCCGGTCTGTTGAAGTAGTTCACCTTGAACACGCTGGCGCCTGATTCAGACGCAACAGCCTGCAGCTTGGGGGTGTGAATTTCGATGAAGCCCTCGTTGTGAAGGTGTGAGCGGAAGGCCTGGCAAATGGCAGACTGGATCCTGAAAATACTCTGGGCAGCAGTTGTGCGCAGATCAATAATGCGGCCATTCTGCCTGGCGCGGTCAGAAATGACAACGCGGTTGTCGCCCTCGCGTTGAGTGTCCTGCTTAGAAACCTCTGCCTCGTGGACTGTGAAAGGCAGCGACTGAATGGGTTTGCCCTCGACAAAGAGCTCGTGGATGTGAATCTCAACGTTCTTGATCGATGTGCTCTCAACGACGCCCTGCTTGGCCTTGACCTCCTGGACCACACCCTTGACCTTGCAGATGGTCTCGAGGTGCAAGTGCTCGGCCCAGTAAAGGAAGTGTGCGGAAACGCTGCCGTGCTCTTGAAGGATACCTTGGATGGTGGCGGTCTGTTGCCTCAGCTCGACGAACATGAGATGGGCACTGAGCTTGCGGATATTGTGCAACCTGGCACGGAAGGTGACGACTTGTCCAACCATCGTGGGCTGCAAGTCGCGGATATCGACGCGAACGTCACCAGGCATTTGGCCAGCGTAGTTGTTGACGGGCAGCACACCATACTTGGATCTCTGCTCGTCGGTTTCTTCAGCGGCGGCCTTGGCCTCTGCCTCTTCCTTGCGCTTCTGCTGAGCTGCGATGTGCTCCTCGACCTCCTTCTCGTGCTTCTCGCGCTCGGCTTGACGCTCAAGCTTGCGCGCCTGGCCACGGCTGACGGGCTCGCCATCTCTGTTCAAAGGAAGATCCTCGGTGGAGGAGCGGGAATCGGAAGAGCTGCCTCGCACCTTCCTCTTCAAGAGGCCCAATGGGCTGTGAGTGGCGCGAGGGCGGTGGTGGTGGTGGTCAGTGGAAGCTCGGTGGTGATTTTGCCTGCCGTCAAGCGAGCCACGGGGAGTGACATCCGACTGAATGGAGGCTCTCGAGTGGTCGAGAGACTGACGCAGCCTGTCGATGGAGCCGCGAGGAGTGGTGGAAGGGGAGTGTTTGCGGGAGTGGTCCTTGCCGTTGAGTGTGAGGGAGGAGAGGCCGGTGGAGGCCTTGCTGACGCCGCTGGTGCTCTCGGTGTCGCTCTGGGGGGTGCTGCTACTGTTGCGGTCCTTGGAGTGGGAGCGGCTGTGGTGGCCGGGCTTAAGGACCTCGAAGGCCTTTTTGAGGGCCGACATGGCGGCGGGTGGTGTGTGATGATGGGTTGGCAGTAGTACCAAGCTTCGAGATAAGCTGTCGTTGCCGTTTCACACTCGGCGTAGTTGTAGTAGTAGTAGTAGTAGTAGTAGTAGTGGGAGGGAGGGAGGAGGGGA
>Ga0265797_10007430_pt1 | contig 15006 bp, 12 predicted proteins | sample P2T30metagenome_FD_192433 | JGI IMG/M metagenome (GOLD analysis project Ga0265797, IMG submission 192433) | Plant litter microbial communities from East Loma Ridge, Irvine, California - P2 T30 | ecosystem: Environmental > Terrestrial > Plant litter > Unclassified | place: USA: California... | reverse complement strand
TAGGCCATCTCCATGGAACGTTGTATACGATGGAGTCGTTCTCGTCGGTGAGAAATGGGGGCATTGCCCCTGGCGTATTTGGTCTGCAGCCCCATGAGCCGAGGGTAAGATCATCTAGGCTAGGCAGAAGTAACAAAGGCAGAACGGATGCTGTTGACATGACAGGCGTCGAGTGGAAATCGATGTATAGAGTCTTTAGATTTTGGAAATTGTGGCGCGCTGGTGAATGTCTGCCCATGATCGTCCTACCAATTCCCTCAAGAAGAAGACATGTTCTACAGATCACATTGCATGATGGCAATCGGATCCATATACGCTCCAAGTTAGGCAACCAAAAAGCCGCTAAAGCGAAGAACACATCCTCGCGATTGGCGAATCGTTGTTGACAAAGTCGAGAAGATTTCGCATCCAGCCCAGTCAATATCCACAATTCTAGGAAACGTTTCTCTTCATTGCCTTCGAACTTAGGCCAATGGACTAAGGATTTCATAGCAGGTTGCTTTTGCCGAAGAGCCTTGACGTGCAAACGAATATCAGGCTGTGATAGAACATGTTTCAGAAATTTCCATGACCATTTCAACTTGATGTCAGCTGGAGGGCGGTCTATCGACTCGTAGAGCAATGGTCTTGCGATACTATTTAGTTTCTTCGAGACGCGACAAAGAGCTGCAAGGGCAGGCATTCGACCGTCGTCGGCTGGTTCTGTCCAGCTCGTGGGACCTCTAAGTTGGCCCACGATGTGGAGGAGCAGCTCGTCAGGAATATCGTCCATGGTGGCGGTGAGTCGAGTCGAAAGTGCCGGTGGAGATGTTGAGGATGGGAAAGTTGACCAGTATGACGCCGCCTAGATACAGGAGAGATTGACGTTAGATCATGCTTGCGGAGGGCGATGTTGAGGAACTTGGAAGAAATAACTGATCATCACGTCGTCATACTTTTTACTTTTTGCATACACTTGCTCCGGCAACACCATCTCGGCAGCGTTGGCGGCAGCGGCCAATTCCTCTTATACCCGCTCACGAAGGCAACTGCACTGTGGAAAAGACTTCAGCAGGAGATTGAAGAGCACATCGGCATGGATGCAATTGGCAGCAAGAAGACAGGCGGTTGGCAGAGGGCGAAACGCTAGGTTCCTCACTAAGGCTAAGCGAACAATCGTTCTGCTTGCAGGGCTGCGCGTGTACTCGACTTTGGTTACAACTGCGAAAGAAGTAAGAAACTAGAGACACAGAGTGAGTGATTGTCCACAACTCAAGTTAAGGAGAAGTCTAAACCCAAGGCTCTTGGTAGTGATTCCTGTGCGTTCCTGCAGGTACTTTGCGCGGCCAGGGCTTTTTTGCCAACCGCGTGGCACGTCGTCAGACGCGAAACTCCCGCGAGCTTATGTACGGACAGCGGCTACCCCACGCCCACGCTGCCGGGCCCGCTCCCCGCCACTGCACCTCGAGCTCTTTAGACGCTCCTCGGCTACTACTACTACCACCACAACCACCAACATGTCCGCCAAGATAGACTCAGAGACGCTCAAGCAGTACCTGGCCGACAGCCCGCCTTCTGTCGTGCCTCTGGCCATCAAGCCCCACTTCGATGCGCTGACGGACAAAGAGAAGCTCTATGCCCACCACCTCTCAGTGTAAGACATGTACATTCATCGGCTGTCTGTGACATTGCAATTGATGCGTATCGTAGAGCCTGTTTCGCCGGAACACGCGTCGTCCTTCGCCAAGTCTCCCCCGAATCCGAGCACATCTATGACTTCATCGTCGCTCTCCACAAGCACACCAAGGGCGACTATGCTTCCCTCGCCAAAGATACCGGTCTTTCACAGGAAGAGATTGACGCATACCTCGATTACTCAGCGCAGTTCCTAGGCAACCTAGGCAACTTCAAGTCCTTTGGCGACTCCAAGTTCGTACCCCGCCTCGACCCCCGCCAGCTGAAGGCACTCGCGACCGCATCCAAAGACACCCTAGCCATCTACGACAAGTTCAAGGACGCCATATACACCGGAAATGATGTAGGGAAGCTGCACCTGGGTTATCCCGGTGCAGGGCACATATCCACCTACTACCCTGATAGCCCCGACATCACCAGCGAGCAGATCTCCAGCGTGAGCGATTTCCTCGAAGGAAAAGGATTGCTTCCCGAAAACACAAGGATCAGGAAGACCAAGGACGGTTACGAGGTTCTCATTGCGTCCGCTTCGGACAGCCCAGCGGCAGAACAACGGGACTTGAAGGAAAGCGAGTGGACAATGGACGATGGAAGCAAGCTGAAGCTGGTCTTTGGTGACTACTCCAAAGAGATGGACACCATTGCATACCATATCGAGCAGGCAAAGAAATACGCAGCTAACGACCACGAAGTTAAGATGATGGAAGAGTACTCCAAGAGCTTCAGGACAGGATCACTACAGGCCTTCAAGGAGAGCCAAAAGGCCTGGGTACAGGACAAGGGCCCTCAAGTAGAATCCGACATCGGCTTCATCGAGACGTATCGCGACCCACACGGCATCCGCGGCGAGTGGGAAGGCTTCGTGGCCATGGTGAACAAGGAGCGGACGCGCGCCTTTGGCAAGTTGGTCGAGACAGCCCCACAGTACATTCCTCTATTACCGTGGGACAAGTCTTTCGAAAAGGACAAGTTCCTCAGTCCGGACTTTACGTCGCTCGAGGTGTTGACATTTGCGGGCAGTGGGTAAGTCTTCGTAGTTTCCATCGTCTCACCACTCATCTAACACCAAACAGCATACCGGCCGGGATCAACATTCCAAACTACGATGACATTCGGCAGAACTTTGGTTTCAAAAACGTATCTCTTGGCAACATTCTTTCTGCCAAGGCACCCAACGAGAGCGTTCCATTCATCAAAGAGCGTGATCTAGCAACCTACCAGAAGTACCGAGATCCTGCCTTCGAGGTCCAGGTCGGTCTCCACGAGCTGCTCGGCCACGGATGTGGTAAGCTGCTTCAGGAGACGGAGCCGGGCGTTTTCAACTTCGATAAGGAGAACCCTCCGATTTCACCACTAAGCGGCCAGCCAATAAAATCCTGGTACAAGCCTGGCCAGACGTGGGGGTCGACATTTGGTGCTATCGCTGCTTCCTATGAGGAATGCCGCGCCGAGTGCGTCGCTATGGCGCTCTCTTGCGAATTCCCCATACTGCAACTTTTCGGCTTCGGTGACGGCAAAGCCGACATGAACAGCGAGGCGGGAGATGTTCTGTTCACTGCATACCTCCAAATGGCTCGTGCGGGTATTGCAGCTCTGGAGTTCTGGGATCCCAAGAGCAGGAAGTGGGGTCAGGCCCACATGCAGGCCCGCTTCTCTATCTTGCGCACATTCCTCAATGCTGGTGTCGAGTTCTGCCAGCTGGAATGGGAGAAGGACGATCTCTCCGACCTCACTATCCGCCTCGAGCGCGATCGCATCCTAGATCTAGGTCGCCCTGCCGTGAATGACTATCTTCAGAAGCTCCATATCTACAAGGCAACTGCGGATGTTACAGCCGCGAAGAGGATGTATGACGAAATCACCAGTGTCGAACCCTTCTACGAGAATATGGTCAGACCAGCTGTTCTGAAGAAGAAGCAACCGAGGAAGGTGTTTGTCCAAGCAAACACAGTCGAGAAGGACGGAAAGGTCGATCTGATTGAGTACGAAGCTACTAACAAGGGCATGATCCAGAGTTGTGTGGATAGGGAGTATGTCTGAACATGCGACTGTGGCCATGAGAACGTTCAAACAACCCAATTTTGATGCTTTGAGAAGTCGTATGCACAAGGACACGAACAACATATAAGAGAAAAAAATAACAGCCGACCGAAGAGTCTGGACTTTACGATTCGTCTCCCGAAGATTTGGTCACCACGTGCAAGTGGATAATGAACATCCATATCCACCAGAGTATTGTCCGCATCAGTTGTGTCATGTCATTTGAGAATCGGACGAGCCGCGCGCGTAAGTATTCTTCCGACGTGTGACAGACGCGGAAAGCAGCTTCCGTTATGCGAATTGCGAAATGAACGAACACGCCTTGAAGTGGTACACCTGGGGTAGCCTTGCAATGGCTGCAACGTCATCTTGTCAAAGATGATGTCGTCACAAAATGAATATAGTAGGACATGTGTTTTGGCTGGAATACTGGTACCAGACACAAGGACTCCTGCTTGTTATCGGGCAAAACATTGCCGAGATTTGCTTGGGCTTGCTTGTGGTAAGTCTTAGCGCCGGCATATGGTGCGCTAACGTAGGTCAAAGTGCGGAGAGACGAAACGTGCTAGCCCGTCACATATCCGCCCTACCCGTTTCCGAAGAGAACGCCGAGGTTCACCTTATTTTCCACCGCTCAAGCGCCATCTGTATATGAAGATAAGTCAACTGACCATAACCTAGCTCAATGCTGGTCGCAAAAAGACGAGTAGCTACTGTAGGATCTAACGATTATGTGGTGTGGTCATTCGGACCGACCTGCGGATGAGAAAAAGATATCCCTTGACTACACATGCAGACAAGTACGGTCAACAACTAGATCGCATAATCAAAAACTCCGCTCACAGAGTACCCACAAGAAATTCCAGCGATGAGGTCCGTCAGGGCTGAAGGATGAAGACAGAAGAGGGGCAAGGAACAGGCGAGGTGTGAACATCAGAAGGATGCAAACATATCTCCGGTTCCTGAATCGATGGCAGCGAACCACCGGCGATAGTACCTGAAGCGAACAAAACTACAAGGATCCGGATAGCTGTCAAACTACTCAGAGGCCCTGTGGCGTACGTGACTGCGCCGCTGTCATTTAGAGGGTGCGCTAGCGCCATGAGCTGGTGCTTTACTATGCCCCTATCATCACAAAGCGCTGGTCCTTCCGTCTTGCTAATGGCGGAAATACCACTAACACGCAAAAACTACTCTCCTCGACGTTGAATCTATCTCGATGCCGACATGGGTATCGGAATGCTCTTCCAGTGGGGTAGTCTCCAAGCTAGTATAGGAAATGCTTTAAAAAGAGCAGATATCTCAATGGTAATGGGCTACCCATACTACCAATCCACTCCTTTCACACAGTCAACTTTCTTCTTAGCTTCAGGCAAGCATCTTCTCATCAAAATTTCATTATGAAGTTCTCCCTTCTCGCGCTTGCAAGCGCTTACACAGCCAGCGCCGCCGTCATCGGAGAAAGGGCAGCATATGCTGTCAAGGGCACACCTGAGGGTTTCGGAAAAGGAACGACCGGAGGTGGTAGTGCAGCATGTGTCGTTCCTTCTTCAGTGTCAGAACTGAAGACGTGGCTCACCGATAGCACTGCGCGTTGTATCGTGCTCGACAAAGAGTACAACTTCAAGGGTACAGAGGGAACTACGACTGCCACTGGTTGCCGTCCTGCCTCCAACAAATGCCCTGGCAACGGAGGTCAGGATGCTATCAACTCCGCCAACTGGTGTACCAACGGAAACGCCGGAGCGGGTGCCACATCGGTTACTGTTAAGTACGACAATGCTGGTGTGACTGCTATCAACCTGGGCTCCAACAAGTCCATCATCGGTGTTGGCAACAAGGGTGTTATCCGCGGAAAGGGTCTCCGCATTGCCAACGGCGCAAAGAACATCATCATTCAAAACATCCATATCACCGAACTCAACCCTCAGTATATCTGGGGTGGTGACGCTATCACTCTCGACGGAGCTGATCTAGTCTGGGTCGGTATGTTAATTCTTCCACTCCACGCTCACTACCAAGCTGACACATACAACAGATCACGTCAAGATCTCCCTCATCGGTCGCCAAATGTTCGTTGCCGGTTACGGTAACTCCAACCGCGTGACAATTAGCAACACGGAGTTTGACGGTCAAACCTCTTGGTCTGCTTCTTGCGATGGACGTCACTACTGGGCTATATTGCTCCTTGGTGGCGGAGACCTCATCACTATGAAGGGCAACTACATCCATCACACCTCTGGCCGCAGCCCCAAGGTCGGTGGACAAGGAAACACACTGCTCCATGCTGTCAACAACTACTTCTACAGTAACACCGGCCACGCTTTTGACATTGAGGCCGGCGGTATGGTCGTCGCTGAGGGCAACGTGTTCCAGAACGTTAATACCCCCCTCTTGAACAACAACGGACAGCTCTTCTCTGCACCTTCAACCTCCGCAAACGCTGTTTGCTCAAGCTCCCTCGGCCACACTTGCCAGCTCAATGCCTTCGGAAGCAGTGGCAGCTTCAGTGGCAGCCAAACGGACTTCCTAGTCAACTTCAAGGGCAAGAACGTTGCCAGTGCTGCAGCGGCGAGCTCAAACGTCGCCAACACTGCTGGTGTTGGTAAGATCTAGAGCATCCTGGTGGTGCATATGCAATCGCCTGCATGACCGATGCTAGGCGCGTGGCCTCCGCAAGTTTAAGGACGTGCCACCCATCTTCTCTGTATCTACTTTGCTCCATCAAAACTTTTATGTAAATATCTTTAGACAACATATAGTTGCAGATTTCATCAAACTTTATTCTTACAGACTTGTCCCATAACCTTTAGTGCAAGCGAGCCAAGTTTTGACTATATCACAAGCATGGCAAGTACGCGCATTAGCACTCACATGACTTCAGATACAAAGACTTCCCGAAAAACCTCCAGGTTCTTCTGCCCGATTGGTCCAGCAGCATAGACAGCAAAAGCGATACTCTCGAACCATCCTGCGAACTCCTCACTCTCCAAAGCCATCTTCATCTCCTTTGCAACAACTCGAGGCGGACACCTATAAGCACCGCAACCCATAGCACCCAGCACCAGCCTCGTAACTCCTTCTCCCGCAGCCATCCTCAATACCAACAGAATCTTCTCCCTCAGATTCTCCAAATCCTCCATCTTAACGAAATCTTTTCTTCCCTCCGTAACAGCGGGTAGGCACGGCGCCGCAACCGTCATGACAGCCACGACATGGCGCTGATCTACAGGCAACTCGGCGAGCCCATTATCTAGCGTGTCCCTGAAGACAACCACGTCGGGGGACATGACGCCTGCAATAGACCCTTGTCCCGTATTAGGCCAGGGGTACCATTCCGGCTTCAGAGTAGCGTACAGCGTGCTGGAGTAGCACAAGGCCTCTTCTTGCGTTCGCGAAAGCGTGTAGCGCCAGCCGCCGCCTGGTTCTATATCGGAGGCTAGGTTTAGGACGCCGATTTTTCCGCTACCGGGGAGTATTCGCGCGAGGGCGAAGGAGTCGCTGTTGTAAATTGCTGGGGGTGTTTGCAGGGTAAGGTTCGGGTATTTGGGGGATGTTTTAGAAAGAGGCGGGAGTTGGGAGGGGATGAAGTAGCTGGTGAGGGAGCCGCCTGGTGTTGATGCTGCAATAGATGGGGATCGCGCGATAGTGTCTTCGCAGATTGCGTGACGAGCTCCAAAATTTGTCATTGCGGTGCGTTGGATCTGTTCGTACCCCAGACTTGTTTTATCCTTCCGGTGTTGCTGGCAATGGTTTGAGAAAGATCTGAACAGCTGTGATGAAATTTATGTGAACAAGTAGGCAGCAGCTTTGCAAATGTGGCGCAGCCACGATTTAGTCGCGTAGCGTCGTTGACGGAAGCCTCCTCCTGTCATTGTTTTAGTGTAGAACAATGGCTTGTCGACGGTATTTAGGTACAGGGATGCGAGGAAACACGCTATGCAGATGTCTGTCCAGCCTGCGGCAAAGGGCCTTCAAGCTTTGGCTGCACCACCACCCAGGTATACCAAGGTGATCGCAAACCATAGCCACCGTGACTATGCTTACAGGAATCGGTTGCAAATGGTTACTCATTGATATTAATTTCCTCACGAGCAATCATACTATCTATCTTCTGATAAAAACACGGTATACCTAGGTATCTTTCCACTACTATCCTGCCCAGATATCGCTTGAGTCGCCTCTGCTGCTATGTCTGTCGGAAACCACGCCTTCCTGACGGTATTCCCTTGATGTAGGTGAGATATCTGTACTTGCAACCAAATGAGTTTCAGTTATTGGTGGTAGTACAGGCGAAGAAAAAGATGCGGATAAGCTTTTTTGGCAAAGCTTCTTTGTTACCTGGAGCTGTGGTGTCATCTTGCCCCGCCTTAGCTTCCACCTCGACTCAGAATGCTTCGACGCCTCTTTCTCATACATTCGATACGTTGTTGCATGAGATATCGTGTAGTGATGGCGAAAGGTATCCAACTGAGGCATTGTGTCAGCACTGCTTCCGGATCAGGAAGGTAGATATGTGTTGGGGTCACGCCCAAAGTCCAGTGCCTGCATGGTGCCGTGTTGAGCCTGCGAATCAATGGATGCCTTATATCGTATCAATGCTCTGAGTCATCGACTACAAGCTCCAAAATGATGGATGGTGCCACATGGTCGTTTGCCATGTTCTACGTCTGAAGTGCACTGCTCCTGGAAGCTTCTACATGACTACCATGCCACTTCAACTTCATCCAATGACGACGGAAGACACGCTGTCGTGGACACGAGTTCGCGCACTCGCCTACTACGGTCCGACACACGATGTAGTGCACAGCGGACCTATCAGCGAAGCCTCGATACACGGTGTAGCGGATGACCGCAGACGTGAGATTGAGAAGCCAAACACATGGCACTGGAAGGTCGTAGACACAGATCTCGAGCCCAGCTCCGACGACCCATCAGATAACGGCGGGCGCACAATCGCTGTGTCAGTGTGGAGTATGCATAACATGCAAACAGGAGGGGGAGAAGAGGAGAGTATGCCTGGTTTCCTGCCTCCGGAACTGCGTCTCGATGTTCTGGGGTCATTGTTGGGTCCTCTACGGGCCGCTCAAGCTTCCATCATGGGCACATCGACGCCTTACTTTATGCTGAATCAGCTGGCGACACATCCAGATCATCAAGGTCGTGGGGCAGGGAAGTTGATGCTAGATTGGGGGATGCGGAAGGCTGACGAAGAGGGACTGATGACATATTTGGATTCGACGATGACGGGAAGGCCTATATATGAGAGGAGGGGATTCGAAGTGGTGAAGGCGCTTGAGTGGGATCGTGTGCCTTGGGGCGGTGAAGGAAAGGACTGGCATGGATGTATGGTTCGGCGGGCGAAGAGTGTAGAGCAGTAGGCGTGTGCTGTGGAATAACGAAAGTGATAATGCAGGGCATGCTGTACCACGTCGCTGGATAGCCGACTAGCCGCCCGAATCAGCCGTAGTCCGAATGCGAACGCCCGGCTCGTGGGCTACCAACCCCGCAACCTGCCCTGCGCCCACGTTGCCGGGAAGCCAGCTGGTAGAGGCTCTTTGTTGCTGGGCGTGAAGTTTGGCCAACAGCCTGATGATAGCATAGATATTCAGGCCTTGGCGGTCAATGACGTATTCTCTCCTCTCGACCCGAGCAACAGGCGCGGGTGGTCTTTGGGGCGTGCACTGCTCAGCCTCGCAAGCTTCCAAGCTTCTCCGCGCCGCAATGGCCCAGTCCGTCCTGGTAACATGTCCGGGCGCGGGTTGGACTATGATGCACCTGGGCAGGGGACCTGGAGCCCGCCTTGCATCCTTCTACCAAGCCGCCCTTCACCTCCCCCCATAATAACGTAACGCCCGTGGACAGGTATCAGCAAGCTCGCTACCTACCCTCCCACCCTCATCGCCGTCCGCATGTCCGCGCAGGGCTAATCGAGGGGCATGGGACGCAACGCGCGGAAGCGTATCTCGTACGGTAAGTGTCGGCTGCTGCTGCGTGCGCCGTCGCGACTGACGCCTCCCCAGTGCTGCCACTCGCCAACTCGGCCGGAGGACACAGGCTCGGAGTCAATGGCTTGGCCGTCGACCCCCAGAACTCGATCCTGTACTCGGGCGGACGTGATGGCGTAATATGCGCATGGGACCTGCATCTCGACCTCGACAAGACCGACGCCGACGACGACGACAGCGACCCTTTTGCCGACTCCAACGTCGTCGACTCCAAGCCCCCGCCTACCCAGTTCCGCAACCAGGTGCAGGCGCACACCCACTGGATCAATGACATTGTCCTCGCCCAGAACAACGACGCCCTCGTCTCTGCCTCGTCCGACATCACCGTAAAGGTGTGGCGACCCGCTGCCACGGACAAACTCCCGCCCCAGACAATCGGCCTGCACACCGACTATGTCAAGCGCGTCGCATCGCCGGGCGGCAGCGAGAACTGGGTAGCCTCGGGCGGGCTGGACCGCAAGATCAGCCTCTGGGATCTCAATGGCGCGGGCAAGAAGCTGGAAATCGCAGTGGGCGAGGACGAGAATACCGCAAAGGGCTCCGTCTACGCCCTGGCAGCAACACCCAACCTCATCGCAAGTGGCGGTCCCGAGAGCATCGTCCGCGTGTGGGACGCGCGATCAGGCAAGCGCATCACCAAGTTTGTCGGACACACCGACAACGTACGCGACATCCTTCTCGCGCACGACGGCGACACCATCCTGACTGGCTCGTCCGACCAAACAGTCAAGGTCTGGTCCATGACGGCAGGTCGCTGCATGTACACACTGACCATGCACAACGACAGCGTATGGTCTCTGCATTCAGACTCACCCGAACTCGACGTCTTCTACTCCTCAGATCGCTCGGGCATAGTCGCAAAGAGCGATGTGCGCAACTGCGCCGAGATGGACGAGGGACTTTCGCTAGCAGTATGCCAGGAACACGAGGGTGTGAACAAGATCGTCGCAGCTGGCGATTACATCTGGACTGCCACGTCCAGCTCGAGCATCAACCGATGGAACGACGTCGAAACCGCGGCCGAGGTTGAGCTTCCCGAGTCGCACAGGTGGCAGAGAAACAGCGTGTCGACTATGCAATCGCGGATTCCCTCGCCTCCTGCTGGTAGCCCTCCAAAGAACGAAGCGGCATCCAAGATACCGCTCAAGTCTCTACTGCGCATGTCCAACACCGCACCCTTCCCACGAGCGCTTGCGACCAAGGACCCCGACGCATCCACTCTAGCCAGCGCGCGCAAACCATCCGAGGTATTAGCAGCCCCAGAGCACAGTGCTGTGGGAACTGTTCGGGCTCTGCCAGACTTCACAATCGAAGGGCAGAATGGTCTCATCAAACACCACCTCCTCAACGACCGGCGAAGAGTCCTTACACTTGATACTGCAGGAGAAGTGGTTTTGTGGGATCTACTGCAATGTGCACCCATCAAATCCTACGGCAAAAAGCACATGGAAGATGTACTACCGGAGGTTAACACCCAGGACAGCGTTGCACACTGGTGCGCCGTCGACACAAGGATAGGAACCTTGACATGTATGCTCGAGGAGAACTACTGCTTTGATGCCGAGACATACGCAGACGAGCTGGACCTAGAGGAGCAGATTGAGTTCCGAGAAGACCATCGCATAAATCTTGGCAAGTGGATCTTACGCTATCTCTTCTCCAATCTCATCGACGAGGAGATCAAGCGCGATGAGGTCTTGCGTGCAGAGTTGCTCAAGCAGAAGGAGGAACAGCCGCAGCCCAATCGCCCAACTAACATCGAGCTGCCAAACATGAACATAAACGGATGGAAGGATGCAACTTCAGGACCTACTTCGGGTTCGACTATCAAGGCCGAGAACGGATTGCGTCTGCCGCACACACCAGGTCTGGCGATCGGTCTAGCTACGCCAATGGCAGCACCAATGAGTGCGGGACGCAACTCTACCACCAACCCTCTGACTCCAACCAAAGAAGAAGGCTCGCAACTAGAAAAGACTCAGACCCAGCGGAGCTCGACTCAAGAAGGTGGCGACTATTTTGGTTCCGCTTCTGCTACCAATGGTAACGGAAACGGAAAGTCTGCAGAGGCTACCAAGGAAGGCTCCACAGATCCAAAAGAAGAAACCGTACAATCACCTACCGAGGCCGACACGCCAGCGAAAAAGGGTAAAGGCATGTTTGGCAAGAAGTTCAACATGGGCTTCAGCATGAAGAAGTTCAGCACTGGCACAGCCGTCCCTGAGCCTGCCAAGCCTGCTGTTGACGAAAAGGCCGAAGACAGCGATTCGCGGTCTACCAAGACGAACGAGAAGACCATCGAAGATAACTTCTACGGAGCTCTTCAACGGATACAGCAGGGCTATGAGGAGCAACTGGCAGCCGGCGCAACAAAGTTGGATACGCAGATTGCGCCCAGTTTGCCCAACGAAACACCTGTACTAAAGCCACCTGCCATGACTACGATTTTGATCCAGGAAGATCGTCCAGACTCTGGCGGTGTGGCTGATCTCTTCGAGGGTAAAGTTGGCACCCTGGGTTCGCAGGCTGACCTCATCGAGAAAGCGGCACCAATGTGGTTGGCCGAAGTCTTGCTACGGGTGAGTTGATCATCTGCATTAAACTCTACGAATACCATGAACTAACTACGACAGAACCAACTCCCACCCAAGGACATAGTCAAAGTATCCTTCGTCCTCGAACCCTTTGGCAACGCACTGCCGTCCATTTCTTCCGACGGGTACATTCCCTTTTCCCTTCCCTTCGAAACCGCAGCCTTGGCTAATTCGAAACTCAGCAACAACCGTCTCAACGCAAACCGCATGCTGCGTGCGCGCAAGATATTGGGCTACGTGGCTGAGCGCATTGAACCTGCGCCCACCAAGGAGGATCTGGAAAAGCAGGCCGAGACAGGTGGTGTGTTGAAGCCTGATGAGTATCTGGAGCTGTATTGTAATGGACAGGTAAGTTTTCTTGTTGAAATTCGTGTTTGATATTGGTCGATGAGCGATGCTAATCATGGATAGTTGATTCCTCCAACGATGACGCTTGCTAGCATCCGCGCACACGTCTGGCGCGGTGGCGGCGACGTACTTCTTCTTTACAAGGCCAACGGCCGCAAAGAGATCAGACACGCTCCTTATCCTGGTCCGCAGTCTGGTGCCCCGCCCGGTCCTATACATGGATTGAAGGTTGGCGCTGGCTTGAACTCGGGACCGGGTAGTAGTAATGCAAGTGAGGGAAAGCAGAGCAGCGAGGCAGATAGGAGTACCAAGGATGCTGCCATGTTTGGACCCTGAGGAGTTTTGGGGCTGGGTCGAGTTGGATAGATGGAAGGAGAAAAGGCGGCTAGAATGCGGCCAAGTTGTGGACGTTAGATATTATTCTTGGTTCAGAGTCAGAGTTTTGAATAGTGTACATAGCATACCTGCTTGCCAGTAGACTCACACACGAGTCGGTGGGTTCGGCCTCATGGGCCCAAGCAAGATGGAGTCGATACCATATGCAGTCATGGACGTTCCTTTTGATGCCCGTCTCCCGGCTCATCTGAATCGTGAAGTAGATTGTACCATTTCAGTCCTCGCCTACACCACCCAAGGCATTACTCGCCCATTGGTATGAGCCAAGGAAGATGGCACCACCCACACTGATCCAGCCAACGCGCGGGCCCAGGCCCGCAAAGAAAGCCCTTGGACCCGATTCTCTCATGATAGTTGACAGCATAGTAAGCATAGGCTGTTTCTCCCTGGCAAGCATCATTCTCGTTTTCAACACATCCAACGGTGTCGTAACGCCCGCAGCCACAGCGCCCGCCACACTACCCAACAGTCCTCCTTCCCATCCACTAACCTCCGTCCTCCCTGTCCTCGCCATGCGCCATTTCTTCAACGCCTCCCAGAGCGGAAATTGGATGACCGTGAAAGGCACCTCACGGATGATCGTTATCGACCACCCGCGATACAATTCCATCCACACATGCGCCAACCCCTTGGTATGCCGCTGCCTAAGCACAAACGCGAGTGCCTCCCGTGAACTCGGATGCTGACTCGCCTGCGCCCTCTGCTTGATAACCTCTGTTGGTACACGTACAGCACACGCCGCGACCTCTCCCGCACTAGCTGCTAGCATGTGTACCAGAGCCTCTGTCCCGCCATCTCTTACGTCCTCTTTGTACGGTTTCCCCTCCGCGTTGTACTTGATCGTAGCCGGTACATTTTGAGAGAACGATCGTTTTATCGTGTCGTATGTTATGAAGAAGAGGGCGGCACCGGGAGCGGAACCGACGATTGCGCTGCCCACGCCGCGGTATATGCCATTGAAGCCGCCGGCTGCGGCGAAACCGGATGCAGATTGGAGACGGGTTTTAAGCGTGTCAAGAGGGTAGAGAGAGAGGTCTACTGTCGTGCCTGCCATGCCGCCGGCCTAGGGTGGGGTGTAAGTGGGCTGTTTTGTAAGAAATGCGAAGAGTCGCACCAAATCCGATATTCGGAGGTTGGGTGGAAAGGGATGGTAATATTCTGGTGGTGATCAGGGTAAGTACTTACAACGAGCGACCGCAAGTATAGCGACTCAACCCATGCTTGTGGTGGTGGTGCTGACTTGGAGTCGAGCGCGTGCAGCATGGTGGGAAAGTAATTCGAGACCCATGACGACGTTCTCGAGACGATGAGTTCCAGGAACGAAGCGTCTGTGCGCAAGCTAGCTGCACCTTCTTCCCGACTGGTTGGCTCTCTTTAACACTTGAAATACCTTTCTGACACAACTCCCGGTTTGCGAAATTACAGATTCTCTTTTCGTATCCAGCGAGGGAATTTCATAAAAGAACATGGCGCGTTGAACGATGAGCGGTTCTGCTATCAGTGTCAGATGTCTGGCTAGCACGAGAGTTTCGAAATGCGATGTGCAAGAGATGGGTCAGAATAAGGAAGTGCATGGGAACCTAGGTTCTGCCGAAGCAGATGGAGTAGAGGATGAAAGGACGAGGTCGGTGGCCAGCCATGATGGTGCACAACAACAGTCAAAGCAAGACGAACCGGAAAACGAAAGTGACGATCGCCATAGAGACAGCCGTTCATCGAATCCTTCAGACTCATCACCAGAATCAGAATCAGAATCAGATTCCGAACATGGTAGTGATTCTATTATCTCAGACTCTTCGTTGGACAGCGAACGTTACATAAGCTGCATACAAGAAGCCCAGCTGTCTCCAGACGGTAGCTGCGTCTTTACATCAGACTATAGCCGTCGGTTTTCTGTGTATCCTATCTCGAACGACATTCTAAGCCAGACCGTCGTCCAGAATCTC
>Ga0265797_10007429_pt1 | contig 15007 bp, 12 predicted proteins | sample P2T30metagenome_FD_192433 | JGI IMG/M metagenome (GOLD analysis project Ga0265797, IMG submission 192433) | Plant litter microbial communities from East Loma Ridge, Irvine, California - P2 T30 | ecosystem: Environmental > Terrestrial > Plant litter > Unclassified | place: USA: California... | reverse complement strand
CAATCGTGAAAGGTAAGTTCAGTGGAGGGAAGCATACCAGCGCAGGCCACCAACAGGCCAAGTTCCAGATCCATAAGATAAAGCCCCATTTGTCCGCAAGCCTTTCACCAGCTAGCATGGACGTGCCGTAGATACCGTCGTGAAGTTCGGGATTGATCCTGATCAACTCGTGGTGGTCGGAAGCGGAGACCCAGTAAATTATCGCGGGTGAGAACAGGGCAAAACGAATAACAGCAATGAGCGCGGTCGCGTTTGTCCAAAAGTGAGAGTGTACTGCCATAATGAGGAAACGAAAAGTTGATGTTGAGGATGGCTTGGTGGGTGTAATTGCGAATCCGTAGCCGGAAGTTCACCATAATTCAATCATTGAAGCCATTGCGAGTTATAAAGGTAGCAGATGGTGCCTGGCGCACAAGGCTGAGCGGCTGAGTCTCTGACAGACCTCGGGACGCAAGCCACCACGGCAGTTTCTTGCAGAGGTGTGCATGAAACTGCGGGAAAGAGGTTTGGCGTCGGAGGCTTGTACTGCGAAGCTCTGATCTTCGCGATGAAGTGGCCGCGGTCAGCCATAAGGGCATAGTTGGGGTGCTGCCAAGATCCGGTGAACAGAAACATCGTGACAAGCAAGGCTGTGATTCGGTCATTTCACGCATGCTCGTATTCGTCACCCCTTGCGAGCGACATCGCAACAGCCTTACTCTCATTCAGATGTGCGAGGCATTCCACGCATGGCGAGTAGTGGCCTTGGGAATGCGAGTCGCGAATGACGTAGTTGCACCTGCGGGACCAAGCCGGTGCAGAGTTCTCAGTGGCTTTGACCGCACGTTGCCCGTCACGATGCCGCTGTCATTTTGCTAGCAGAAACTATGGGCATATTCAAGGGTGTAGTAAACGGTTGTCGACAAGGTAAGGGTGTCGCGCAAGATGAGGTGTTGAGTTGTGGTAGTGCTTCCCTGGCCAGGCTAGTAGTGCACGGCTCGAACCGCCGCCGGTGGGTCGCGATTTCCATGGCAACGGCGGGTGTTTATCGATGCCACCAGGCTCTCCCACGCCAACTGTCGGCCAGCTCGAGAAGGTCCAAGCCTGAATCTTGCGGCCCACACAGGCGTAGAATATTGCTTACTCCGCACTTTAGACCTCTTAGCTGCATGTATGTAACCCCCCCTCCCGCCTTCCCCTACCGCCTTCTGCACCTCCAACGCTTGATCTCAACAACATCTGGACTGCATCCTTAGTCGCAGCATATATTAACACTGGTTGGTAGAGTTGTCGCTACTGTTTTTGCACCGGTAAATTCAGATCAATTTCACAATGGAGGCTCTACTCTCCCTCGCATTCGACAACATAGCGTCCAAGGATACGCAGAAGATTCGCAAAGGGTTGCGCCAGATCGAGGGCATGTTGGCGCAAATATGTCTTTCAAGCGGCAAGCCACGAAACTCACCACCGGGTCACCGACGGAACGCCTCTGCGCTCAATTTGGGAGATCAACAACAACCAACGCCGAAGAAGCTGGGGCAGCTATCAGACGATCTTGCCTTTCGCGAATTCTTTCGGTTGCAAGAGGGATTCGAGTGGAATGGTGAGTTGGGAACTTGCAACAATGCCAGTGTATACTAACAATTATAGTTGTAACACGAGTAGCCGACTGTCTGGATCGACTGCTGGGCATGGGAAGCAGTAAGGGTAAGAGGCCCGACTAGAAAATGCCGAACACCAGCTAATCAACTACCGATAGATGGCCAAAACGACATCCTCATCCTCTCCTCGTTATCGAATATTCAGGGTCTTCTCCTGCTGCATCCACCGTCGCGCATCATCTTCGGTCGCGAAGTTTATATGAACGTCCTCCTCGACCTGCTCGATCCCTACAACTGCCCCGCCATCCAATCCCAAGCCCTCCTCGTCCTAGTTACCGCGCTTCTTGCGACACCACAAAACACGCGAGTGTTTGAGCATATGGACGGCCTGCTCACCGTGACCAGCCTGTTCAAGGACGAAGAGACGACACAAAACGTCAAAGTCAAGCTGCTGGAATTCCTATACTTCTACCTCATGCCCGAGATACCAGGTTCTGGCCCGCATCGGAGTCCTAGCAAGCTGACGAGTGCTTTCGAGCGGCGGGGTAGCACTGCGACTGGCGACGATGGCGGAGGTGCGACCAGAAAGCACATTCGGTCGCAAGAGGAGAAGCAGAATATGCTCGGGCGGTACCTACCCAACGTGGACGACCTTGTCGAGGACCTCCAAGAGACCGCACCGTTCAACAGCGTCGCGTGCTGAGTGTCCCATCAGTACCAGCACACTCATCGCCGTTGATGACTACACACATTTCCTTTGTCCGCCAATTTGGTCTGTCCATATACTGTTACCACTATACCTTCCCTTACTGTTTTGTTCTGTTCAGCGAGGCGTCAAGGAAACTCGGGATTATCGTAACCATGCGTCTCCTACCTGCAGCTAACGCTGGTCTCCTTTTGTGTTTGGCATTTTTGCAAATTGGAAAGACTCGTCGCTTCATTGCGTATCGCAGCCGATACATTCGCTGTACATCATGTTCGCCATGCATTGCATGGTACTCGAGCGTCTCTGGTAGGCCAGCGTTCGTCTCAGAGTGGTGGTTAAGACGGACTACACCTTAGTCCGGCTCTCATCAAATTAAATAATATCACAATGTCACATCTGACTTTGTATGTTCGACGTCTAGTGTTGCGTTGAGCCATTGTGGGTTGAGACCAGTGGGGTGGTCAAGGTCTGTGGGGTGCGCCGCTTGCTTACGTGCATTTCAGTACGGTATGCTAATGCACGATGTTCCCAAGTTCGTGCAGCATGTATAACACAAGGACAGGAGCAGTAAATGCTAATACCATGATTAATCTATCAGGTCCACGCTATAACGAGCTAGGAAGCTGACAAAGAGAGCGCATTATTCCCAGCTCCTGTACTCATTACTTGTACGACTGATGTGGCTCAAAGAAGGCATCTAGCGATGAGTAACCAATATCTTCAGCCTCAGACATGCAGTCTGTGACTAGCCAGAGCTAATCGCGAAGAGAGAGCATTCGTATTTGGACCCCACATGCCGATTGCACAATACGAACGAACTACTTTGGCGGGTTTGGAAAGTTACACCACATGAGTCTCCGAACCGTGCCAATACTTCCTGCTTGCACGAACAAAGTAATCGTGAGATGATGTCGTATTGCTAATGCATGCTTCTGCACTGCGAGCAGAATCCCGTGGATCACGATATCTACGCGGATCGGTATAAAAGATCATCTCTCTTCCTGCCAAATATCCAGCATCAAACTCTCCAGATCCGTTCAATCCTCTTCAGACCTGAATCAACACGCACAATGCAGTTCCTCTACGCCCTTCTCCCTCTCATCTCCCTCGCAGCCGCAAACGGCCGAATCCGCTTCACCTCCTTCGACCACCCTGGCTGCGCAGGTTTCGAGGAGACGTACGATCTCAATCCTGCACCGGTGAAGGGAAACTTCCCAGGTAAGAACCAACACTCAAGCAGCGGTTACATGTTCTAAGTTCTTCCAAGGACCTCGCGGATCTATCAATATGATAGTTACGTCTGCAGGATGCCATCTCACGCTTTACACCGGCCCCAACCAGTCGTCGCCCAATGGCAGCCCTATTAGATTCGACACTGGTGCTGCGGTTTGCTGGTCGAATGGGGGTGGGTTTGAGGATTACCTTAGCTTCGGCTACTACTGCGATTAGATGATGGCGAAACGAGGAGATGAGGACGCGGATTGGTGGGGATTGTAGTTTTGCTGAGCCGCTCTTTTCTCGGTAGACTGGGCCTGGGAAAAGGAAGAATGTAGAGTAGTAGAAGCCGAGATCAGGACATTGCATCTCTGTTGAGCTTCGAGTGATTTGCTTCAAACTTGAAAGGTCATGTAGACTCTCCGGACCCATGGCCTGCTTAGGCTGTGTTCTCCGGTTCTCGTTAATATGTGATGTTGGTACATTTTACGAAGGGTGTTGGATGCCTATGTCCTCTGCGAGGGTTCGTCCATGCGCTCATGCTTCCCAATATGGTTTCCGCAAACTCCTGGTCAATGTTGAAATGAGTCGCAAGCATACCTGGGTGATGCCCAGGTGTAGTCCGCTGCCATAGTTTTTGAGAGCCCTAGGAGAACGACGTGCTGAGAAGACCGTGCAGCATGATGGCGGTAGAGTTCTATACGTGAATGCTATACAAAGAAAGTGTTTCAACAGTATACGGAGCGGAGTATCCGGGGGCAGATGAAGGAGACAAGACGCCCAGGTGCGGATGATTCGTCGAGACCGTGACTATGAACCACGCAGCTGCGATGAAAATTGTGCAGTTCAGAAACGATGAGTGCCAATTCAATTCCGTATTTCGTACTCGCGCGTAAACGTATCGGCACCGGCAAGACGCGAGACTCCGTACCCACTACGGGAGATTATCTTGATCGAAATCGAAGATTATGCGCATCTACCAAAGCGGCTTAGTGCCGGTACTGGGCGGAAGCTAAGCCTATGGACGACAGTCGCGTGTTCATGTGAGACCGACCACGATATTTCGCAACCCACAGGACTCCGGCGCGCGCAGGCGTCAATCGTCGCCTTGATGCGCGCATTGCCACTGAGACGAAATCTTGCTGTTGGACGCATTCTTGACGTCCGCGGGCGCGATAAGTACTTGGGACCGAGCATTGCTGTCAAAACTCTGAAATGTCAATGACGCAACATGTAGCAAATGATGTGCGAGCACGCGACACTAAGCAAGCAGTCACATCGGAAGGCCGGCTCCTTCTGCACCCAGCAGGGCCACGCCGCACCAAATGCCATGGCAGCGCAGCTTCGTCCGAACGTCCGCTGCCCTGTCCGTGGCTGCTGTGGCTGTTTAGTCACTCTACGCATGCCGTGCGTTCCGCTGACTTCACTACGCGCCATGCGCCCTGCCTCTAGTTTAGGATGTAGCCCTCGGCATCGGCCAGTCTTCTTGCCTGTTCCTTGGTGCGAAGACTTCTGGGCTTGTCATAGCTAACATTTTTGTTCTTGAAACACCCACGAGTTCCTCACCTCTACCTTTCGCAAGCCAAAGCAGAAGGTACGATACAGTGCTGCGTCAGGACCTCCGCGCATAGATTCCCGGATCGACCGGCTAGCCAAACACTACCGCCATCCCTACAAATATACTCAGTTCCTCTGGGTAATCGTATTGGAGTTGAACCCCCGGGAAGCATACTATTGCTCAAACATCGCGCGACCGCCCATACCACCTATACATCGCCGCCTCGCGCGTAGTCCCCCACCATGGGCGCAGGAGCCTTCATAGAACCACTCGTGGTAGTCACCCTGCTCTTCGGAGGTACATGGGTAAACCGAAACACCGAATACCGCCTTATTGGTCGGCGGAGAGTATACCAAAACTCGCCGCGGTCAAGTTCTCCAGATTCCGGTCGATCTAGTCCGTTGTCGAGCGCGTCGCTTCTCGCCAATGTCGACGAGGAACCCAAATGGAGGAAACGAGAGGTGGTAGTCCTGGGTATGAAGAAGGAGGTCATGAGCCCGAATACCAAGAGGTTCCAGGATTACTTCCTCAGTCGACTGCTGAAGAAGTTTCCCTTCCTTGTGGAGGCCTGGTATTGGGCGCTTATCTACTGGGTAAGCAAACGCGCGAGTACTATACATCTTCTTTGCAGAGATGCTGACTTTCTTCAGGTGTACCAACTAGGTCGCGCATTCTCCGCAGTAACCATGGTCGAAGGCACCGTTAACGTCGCTCGCCGCCACGCCCTCCAAATCATCCACCTCGAACAAAAACTACATATTTTCCTTGAACTCGATGTTCAAGCGTGGTTCCTGAAGCACCCCTTCCTCCTCCACTGGACGAACCGCACATACTCCTTCATCCACATTCCAGGCACAATCCTGTTCTTGGTATGGCTCTTCTACTACACCACAACGCGCAACCGAATCGATCTTCCCCTCCACAATAAGCCAATGGGCGAGGCGGATGGCAGCCCTGCAGGACCAATGCTGTATGCCGCCAGGCGCAGAACGATGGCCACTTGCAATCTGATTGCGTTCATCGTTTTCACCCTCTGGCCATGCATGCCGCCGCGTCTGCTCTCCGACCCCGAGGTCCCCGGTTCTGTAGGCAAAGAAGCGCGTAGCTACGGTTTCGTCGACACTGTTCACGGCGCCGAGGGCGAAAGCAGCGTGTGGACGCAAAACAAATTCTGCAACCAATACGCTGCCATGCCTTCCCTGCATTTCGGGTACTCGCTCCTCATCGGCCTAACCATCATGTCGATTCCTCTTGCTCCTCAGCACAACCGATCCCGCACCGTTGCTCTCACCATGGGTCTGCGTATGCGTCTTCCGTCGGCCCGCCGTATGCTCTGCATCTTCTTGGGTGTCGCATACCCTGCTATCATCCTGGTCGCCATCGTTGCTACCGCGAACCACTTCATCCTCGATGCCGTGGCGGGTGCCATGGTCTGTGGACTTGCATGGACTGGCAACAGGGTGCTCTTGAATCTGCTACCACTAGAAGACTACTTCCTATGGTGCGTGCGCATTCACAAGCCTGCGCGCAAGGCTGTCCACTGGGACGGGGACGAGGATGAGAGTGACTACGGCCATAAAAGGTTTGGCGCTAAGGGCGTCATCGTCGATTAAAGGCTGTGGACTGAGAGTGTGGAGGTAATGCATCAGTAATGTCAAGCATTGGGTATTGGCGTCTGAACCGGGTCGGGTACTTGGGTAATGAGGCGGCATGTTCACTTATGACTCTCTCCATTTTTCGGGTAAACACGATAGTTTGATACCCTTGGCTAATAATTATGTTGTAATTCGATACTTGTTTGTTGGAAACCTGTGTCATGAACGAAGCGTGCTTCCTCATGTCATTGATTATTTTTGGTCCCCTTCGTCCCCTTCGTACCACCATCACACGTGACGAAGTGCTCTAGCAAACTTCTGCCGCGACCCTTCTTGCAACCTCCAGAACCCAGCTGTCATGCTCTCTGCCCGGTTCGAAAGAATGATAAACTCAGGCCGCCCCCTCAGGAGGAGTGATGGGATGGCCCGTGAGCTTACTTCTCCACCCCATAATGAACGAGCAATTCATAATCTTTTTCTACAATCACGGCACAATTAGCAAAACCGACTTCTACGACACGCACATCCAAGAGAAAGGAACCACTTACCCTAGTCTTCTCTCCGCCTCCATTACAATCAAGCTTCGGTGCACTCCACAAACCCGTCCTGCACTCGCCACAACGCTTCCACGACTCGCTGTCGTTCCAGTCGCAGTGGAAGTCATCGCCGTTGTCGTACGAGAAATGCAGGTTGCTGTTTTTGTAATCGAACGGTCCGATCAGGAATGTCCAAGGGTATCCCCCGATGCCGTGATCAACCTGGACGGTACTGCCCTTGGCCAGAGTGTAGGCCCACACGTAATCCATATTCTTGTATACACCGCGGGCCTGGATGGTGTTGTCTGGGAGGCAGTTCTCAATGACCTGGAAGTAAAAGGGGAGGATGACGATGGGTTCGGGGTCGCCGGGGCGCGAGGTCCTGTAAGAAAAGGGGCGAAGTTAGCAAGTGTCTCATATCAGTTTGTACGTGGATGTGACGTACTCGGTTACTAAGGGAATTTTGTCGCGGGCATTCTGGTAGTTGTCTTCAGTAGTTGCGGTCGATTCTGAGGTGGTGACAGTAGGGATTGGGTCGGCGTCTGAGTAGAGGGGTATATCGGAATTGTCAATCCCGAGGGCGACGATATGGGATGGCGACGTGGGCTGCCGAGGTGCAACGACGGCGGCGGCGATGGCGCTGAGGGCGAGCGACAAGACGATGAAGAGCTTCATAATGGGAAGAGAGGCCGCTATGCCGAGATAATTTGAGGGCTCTGAAGCACTTGCAGTAGGTATACTGCAACTGTTGCTGGGAGTTGAAAGCGAGCGCAGATGAGCATGTAAATTGAGTGAAAATCACTAGAACTTATATGGCGAGCATATGCCAGACACTCACGCGAGGAGTTTGTGTGAAAACGGATAGAAGGAAGCACACGGACCTTGGACGAGCAAGCAGTCGTGGTCGTGGATTAGGTTGTATAATTGCGGGTGCAACATGGAGGAAGAATTCCATTGGTGCCCATCAGATCCAGGCACACGCTGTTGCAGGGACGAAACGTCCTGGGTCCACACGTGAACGTGATAGAGGCTAATCAACAAACGAAAAGAGGATTAGAATCCGGGTCTTACATGGGAGATATTACAAAGAGTATACATAATATTGTTGTGTACATGCAACAGCACTTAGGGTATAGTTTTAAAGAGAGTACGAGCAACCACCAACGCCAAATGCGCAATGCGCAATGCACAATGCACAATGCATGAAATGCAGCAGTGGTCTAGCAACAGGACTGGCATGCTGTAATAGGAAACGACGCTATGAAAAGAGACATAAGGAAATGCTCATCAACGTCTGCTGCTCCTAGTGTTGTTGCGGCTAGGCCTGTCGTCCCGGCGCGATCTTTGGGGTTGGTTGTCGTACCGTCCGCCCATTTCTTCGTCGTGAACACGCCCTCCACCGTAGGAACGTTGAGGGTGGCGAACATCGTCATGGTCGTCCTCAAAGGTGTTGCGTCGCTCATCAATTTCATCGTCGAAGTCGACGTAGACAGAAGCAGGGCGCGGGCGTCGTTCTCTGGGGAGCTTGGAATCTCTGTCTGCGAGCTCCTTGGGCTTATAGAGCTTGTCGAGGTGCTCTTCGAGAAGGCGCACGTTCTTGCCGTTGGCCTTGACAGCTGCGTCGGCAAGATCGCCAATAAAAGGAACAAGGCCGATGAGGAAATCGAAGGCGACATTGAACAGCATCATGATAAGAACGCTGGCTGGCAGTCCGCCTTCCACTTTGCACATGTTGCGAACGAGGTTCAGGGCCAAGGCGGAACCTGCGGCGTCACCCACGGCTGGGGCGAGGCCAATGACAGAAGACCAGCCGAATCGGATTCCCATAAAGGTAAAAAGAGCGTAGTCGAGCCTGTATGCAGACTTGCGGGCTTTGGCTAGGACAACGCAATCATTCTCGGGGATGTAGTTGGGAATGTCCTTCTTGACTTTCTTCATCTTGTGGGGCCTCTTTGGGTCTGGCTGCAATGCGTAGTAGGGGTCCTGGGGTACAATGAGTTTGCGCACGTCGAAATGATTGAAGGTTCACTTACGTAGGGTCCAGATACGTCCTTGGACTTGTACTTTTCCATCTCCTTGCCCAACGCCTTCTTCATGGCGTACTTAGCGACCATGCCTGCCATGTTGGGTGGTGTTGCTGAGGTAGTTCGTGATGTAAGGGGAGTTGTATGAATACAGGTATATGAGACCGTCCAAGAGGCCTTATAAGTTCCTGTTGTTGGAACGGTGTCGCTTTACAGTGCGCGGTGGTGCGGCTGTCTCAAAGCGCGCGTGTTGTGTGGTTGGCCAACGGCGCTTCTCCTGGGAAAATGTGAAACGGGCGCGTCGCTGCCCTATGTATAGCTGGCGGGCGACTGGCAACGAACAGAGTATGATTGAGCTGTGAAGAACAAGAAGCAGCGGCAGAGCGAAGACGACGGGCCTACTTATCGCATCGAGGTGCGCTGGCGGTGAGTCGCTGTAGCTGCCCAGGTCCAGGTGCCCTGATTCTGTGACGCGATCCCAGACAGGAACGTCATGGCCTGGGTCGGCCGCTCCTTCTTTCGCCTGCGCGCACAGCCACAGCCGCCACACCTGTGTCGATCGCTCTTGCCGACAGCCACAGCCCAACTCTCCGATAGGCCTTTGACAACACATCAACAACACGTCCACCCGCTCCCCCCACATTCTTCGGCATTCTTTGCGGCTGTGCAGCCTCGCAGCAAACAACCTCTCCCTCATCTAGACCCGCTCGCTCCTGCCCGCCGCCCGCGACGCGCGATAGCTGGCTGACTGGCGCCCGAGCGCTCCCCACCACTCTCTGCGACGCAAGCTCAACGCGGCATGCTCGACACGGGCCAGACACACACCCACCATGACAAACACAAACAGATCACTAGTTGACTGGCTGGACGACCTCTGCGTGCGCTTCATCGTCAACCTGCCCAATGAAGAACTCCAGTCGGTGGAGCGAATATGCTTCCAGATCGAGGAAGCCCAGTGGTTCTACGAAGACTTCATCCGTCCGCTCGACCCCAACAACCTGCCCTCGATGCACCTGCGCAAGTTCTCCCAGCTCATGTTCCAGCACTGCCCGCTCTTCTCCGCCTACTCGGAGGAGCTGCACCAGCAGGCCTACGAGCAGTTCCTCGCCTACAAGACCCGCGTCCCGGTGCGCGGCGCCATCATGCTCAACGAGGACATGACACACGCCGTGCTGGTCAAGGGGTGGAAGAAGGGCGCCAAATGGAGTTTCCCGCGCGGAAAGATCAACAAGGAAGAGACGGATCTCGACTGCGCCGTGCGCGAAGTCTGGGAAGAGACCGGCTACGATCTGCGCGAGGCTGATTTGGTCGAGCCCGACGAGCACATGAAGAAGATTACCGTCACGATGCGCGAACAGAGTATGATGCTGTACGTCTTCCGCGGTGTGCCCATGGACACATACTTCGAGCCGCGGACCAGGAAGGAAATCTCCAAGATCGACTGGTACAAGCTCACGGATCTGCCTACTCTGAGGCGGAAGAACCAGGTGCAGCAACAACAGGGAAACGGAAATGACTTGATCAAGGAGAGCAACTTCTACATGGTCGCGCCGTTCTTGGGACCTCTGAGGCAATGGATAAAGCAGCAGCACAGGCTTGGGAGGCAGAGGCAACGGAACAGCGCGCACGTTGCTCCGGCACCTGTGGCAGGGACTGATGACGAAGACATTCAGAACACGCTTTACGAGACTACGGTCAATCAGGCAGCGCCCGTCGCCGACGCCCAGGTGGCCGACAACTTTGCTGAGATGGTGGCCCGGTTAGGTCGCGGACACCGCCCGAGCGACTCATTACCAGAGTTGTCAAACGAGCATCAGGCACCACAACAGAGTCAAGACCCAGCGGAGGCACTCAAGCGTCTCCTTAGTGTGGGCATGCAGTCACCGCCGGTGGAGGCCCCCAGCCAACCACCACCCCAAGGAAACCCGCTCTTGGCTCTATTCAAGCAGGGCAACAGCCAGCATGCAGGAAACCAACAACCTCGGACGCCCTTTGAGCAGATGATGCCCCCGCCCATGCAGCCGTCAAGTCCCCATGGCCAGCATGGACCACGACCACCGCAGATGGGCAACATGGGGCCTCCACCGCCCTTCTTCTCGCCACACCAAGGTATGCCTTTCCGAGGGCATCCAGGTCACATGAACGGAATGCAACCACCACCGCCACACATGTCGCCTCATTTCATGCACCAACAACCGCAGCCGCAGCAACAGTCAATGTTTCCACCTCAGCCTCCAAACATGCAGCAAGCGTTTGATCAGCACAATCTGCGGCCCCATTTCCAGGAGATGGGGGATTCACAGTTCGCAGGCGGAAACGGAAGACCAGCGATACCATCGGCGTCCAACTTGCCCGCACCAAATCTCAATGCGCATGCCCTCGGATTACTGAACTCGTTCAAGAATGAGAATCAGCAACCCACTTTCCCACCGTCACCTCAGACTACAATCGCCGCTCCATTGCACCGAAGCTCGCAAACAACGCCCAGGATACAGCACCCGCTACCTCAACACAGGCCGCATGGTCTCGTATCGCCACAAGCACAATTCGCTCCCAGTCCGCCACAGTTTCAGTCACCACCTATCAGCTCGGCTTTCGAACCCGAACAACCGAAGCCAAGAAACGCTCATCAAGATTCATTGCTGAATCTGTTCCGACCCACCCCGCCACTGGCAAGTCCGGATCCCGCACCCGCAGAGCTGTCTGCGCTCCCCACAACACCAGGCTATGTGTCCGCGCAACCTGTCGCAGACCCGTCTAGACAGCCCAATGCCGCCCTACTTGCTGTCTTCAATGCTCCGCCTAGTAAGGCCAACATGACGTCCGCTACTGTGAGCGGGCCAGTGAACGCGCCAGACTTCGACACCATGAAGAAGAACAGGCAGCCGACGAACAGCAGTTCACGCGGACCCTCGCCAGCCACGAACATGCCTTTCATGCCTCAGCAGATACTCAAACGTGCGCCGCAAGCTTCGCCTCAACCTGCACCACCTGCGGAAGTCTCTGGATCACCGCGCATAGCTTTCCAGCCACAGATTCTGAAGAGACCTCAACAACAGTCAAAAGCGCCAGGACCAGCAGGTACGTTCATCTCCCCGCGCTTGCCTGTTTCTGGCAGAATGACGGGACCTGTTGATGAGACTAACAACTGTTTAGGTACAGGAGAGAAGACCACGCCGCATGCACAAGGCTTGCTAGATATGTTCAAGGGGTCCTCACCGAAGCCTCCGCCAACCCTACCAGCAGTTTTGCCGTCTCGCTCGCCCGTCCCTCCGCCCATTTCTGGCATGGACCGTCGCGAATCCGTTCCCTCGGAGCAGAAGAACGCATTGCTCTCGCTCTTCGGCAACAAACCATCTCCATCTCCGAAACCCCAAACGCAGAGCCCAATACCACCGGCCCGATCACCTCTCCCGCCGACTCCGAAGACGTCCATGTCCGGCCTCGTCAGCCCTGTCAGTCCACTACCAGCGAACGGCAGTGTGAGTGCAACCAGTCCAGAAGGAATGGCGAACAGAAGTCGCATCAGCAGCATCGGAGACGGAAAAGCGCCTAGCATTGTAATACCACCAGTTAGTCACCCAGCCGACGCAGGCATCAGTCTAGAGCAGAACGATGGTGTCAGCCTAGCCGGGCTGGGTGCCGGTCAAGCTAGAGCGGGAAGCGCAAGCGGAGGTAAGAGTCCCGTTGATAAGAGTTTCTTGCTGGGCTTCTTGGAAGATGTGGCTAGACGTGGGCGCTAAACGGTGTCCTCTATCACATTATTGCATTGTTCTGGGCGTTTTTGCATTTCAAGGTGGATTATGAGTTATTCAGGGTTAGCTGACCGGACAGCAATTGGGATTATGCGTCAAGATCAATCGGGTTATGATTCTATTGATATGGCTTGGACATTATTTGCTTAGTAAAAGTATGTACGGCTAGCAAAACACAAGCACGAATCCTAAGGACGCTCTCAAAACTGTCGGAATAATGTCCGAACAGATCTATCCCTTGTTCCCAGTCTGTGGTTTCCGTCAGATGCATCTGCCATCCGCACTGCTCCTCCAACCCCAACGCAACCGCCCAACCTTCCCGTCCGCGGCCTTGTCGTCCGCACAGCAGTAACAGCCCGCGGACTCCATTTCCGCTTTCCACGGCAATGATCTCATGAACCCCAGACACACCTGAAACGCGTCCCGCTTTGTCAACCTACCGACTGGACGTCATGCTATTCCATGCTAACGTCCTCCATGTCAGCAACAGCGTCTCAGCTAGTCAAATACCCTCGGCATATCGGTAAACCGGTTATCTGATCGGCGTGACGTCCCTACCACTACCCTGGTCGTCGGCTTGGTGAATGCGAGATCGTGCCAAGTCGGAGGTTATGAGCTTATTTTTCGGGAGGTGGAGGTGGGAGTGAAGGGGCACGGGTGTCTTCTTGACGTGGTACAGTGATATACGAGCCTGGTATGCTGTCAGCGTGCTATTTGTGACGATGGTGAGGATTTAGTTGGGATGGGCTACGTCACGCATACACGAATGCAATCGAGCACAGACACGGGAACGAAACATGGCAATGGGTTCTTCAGGTGAAGAAGAAACCCCGAATTTGTTGGTTATTACTAAGTAGATGGCGAGAGGAAGATGACTCTACGGGATATTTCGATAGCTCAAGCTAAAAAGGCGGACAAAGCTGCAATGTACAAAAGGATAGACAGATAGGTGAATAGCGCAGAGGCTTTGGCCGGGAACAAAGTTGAGTGGAAACAAGAAGTCTGTTATAGTTGAATGGTTCCTGGTTTCCGGTGGTGAACTGCTTGTTTGTTTGTTTGCCATCCCGTTTTTGTCCCGAACCCCCAAGTCCCCCTGATGCCGCGCTCGGAAATGCAAGAAAACATGCTGATGCTGGAGAAGTGACGACGCTGACGGGGTACTGGTAAGGAAATATGACTTGATTGTACAGGTTAGACACGAAGTGGTTGATGATAACGGCGCAGTGATGCTCATAGGGCGACATTGTCCCGTCCCCTATCCAAGATCTCAGAAGGAACAGCGCTGCGTGTGCTGAAGCGCACTTCCGTGCCTGGGTGTGCCTTGAAGATTGGGGCCGTTGTCTGAGTATCGTGTCTCTGGTGCTTGATGTCCCTTCCTACTAGACCGCTCTTGCTGCCATTGCGGCTCAGACCCGCAGCACTCGGTTGCCTGGTTATGCCGCTTGCGTTCTTGGGGACGGAGGACGGTAGAGCTGGCATCTCGGGAACCTCGTCTTCAGAGTATGTGGTAGACTGCGTCATGCGGAACTGCTGCTTGAGTCGTTGTTCCTCGACGCGGTTGGATTGCTGGTTCACCCAGGAGTCGACAGTGCGGAAACGAGGAACGGAAGATCGCGTGGTCATGAAGCTATCACGGCCAAGGGGCTGAGTAGCAGTGTCGCGAGAGGGGTCGTGCGGGGTTTGAGGAGCTTGGGAGTTTGTCCAGCTGAATCTGCTGGCCATGCCACCACCGGCGGCTGCGGCAGCTGCGGATGCACCGCCAAAACCGGGTCGTTGAGAGATTGAAGGACGGTTCGACAAAAACTGACGGAATGATGGAGGTGGAGGCAGGTTTCTAGTCTGCTCCTGAGGTTCAGGGTATCGCAACGACTCTTCGTCACCATCCAAAGATCTGGTGTTGCGAGTCGAGTGACTTTGCCGTCGCCCCTCTATGGGCAAAAGCGGTGATGAGGGTGTTGCACTGTCATTTCGACGATGCGAGTTTGCACGCGACGGTGTGTCATCGTAGAAGCTCATGTTTCCATCCCGAGTCGGAGGC
>Ga0265797_10007428_pt1 | contig 15013 bp, 13 predicted proteins | sample P2T30metagenome_FD_192433 | JGI IMG/M metagenome (GOLD analysis project Ga0265797, IMG submission 192433) | Plant litter microbial communities from East Loma Ridge, Irvine, California - P2 T30 | ecosystem: Environmental > Terrestrial > Plant litter > Unclassified | place: USA: California... | reverse complement strand
GTCTGCCTGCCTGCCTGCCTCTCTGTGTTTGTGTCATCCTATATGCTTATGTAAATAAACCCACCCTCTCAACTCCACTTCTTCTCACATCGTCCCGTGCCGGAGGTACTGCTACATACAATCTGCAAAGATCTCACCTGCTACCTGGTCAGTAAGAGGAGAGTCGTGAAAAACCGCTGCAATCGCTGTATGAACAAACACCTTGAGTAGAGTTTTTCGCCCGCATCGCTCACGCAGCGCGCAAAGAAAGAAATAGAAAAATAGAAACGAATGCCAACGCTGGGAAAGCAAAGCAAAAAAAAAACAACAAACCCACCCCCCCACAAATGCCAGATGCCGCAAACGCCAATGCTCGCCGTCAAATCAAATCGGAAGGAATAACAGCTCAAGCAGCAGAATTTGCTCAGAATTCGTAAATCGTCATCCCCTCTTCCTCGTCGACGTCCGTGTCGCCGTATGAACTGTTCTCACCACTCGCCACACTCTCGTCGTCGTCGTCGTCATCTTCTTCCCCCTCCTCATCTTCAAATCCATCACCGACGCCCTGCCACTCCTCGTCAGCGAGGTCGGTGCCGAGCACAGTATCGCCATCGCCACAGCCCAGAAGGCCCGCAATGCCCATCAAGGTAGAATTGCTGTGTGGCGTGGCGTACGCGAAAGGCGTTGTGCCTCGCTTGCTCGTAGCGCCCTGGCTGCGGGAATCAACCATGTTAACGTCGGAGTGGAAAGGTGATGGCGGTTCGCGCGAGAGGCGGGGAGTGAAGCCAACGCCTCTGCGCTCGGCTTCGGGGGAGATGGAGAGGCGGGCACGCTTAGCGCTGGCTAAGCTTGGGGGGTCGGAAGACATGGGCGCGTTGCCAAGGGTCTCGAAAGAAGCTGCGCGGCGTTTGAGGGCGAGGACTACGGTCTCGTGGTTTGGGAGGGAGCTTGAGATTGTTCTCTGGCGGAGTGGTCGAGCGTCTGAGAGCGGCGACATGGGCTGGTCGGGGACCTGTGGTGCACTGGAGTCGGCCTGCGACTTGTGGGAAGCACGCGAACCGAAGGATGAGTGTAAGCTTGGGACATAATCGAGCTTGTCGTTGTAAGACCAACAGGCCTCGATGGCGACATTCCTGCCGATCTTGTGACGCACTTCTCCTTGCCCATTCCGAGCAGGAAGGTCTTTCAGTGCCTTCCATGTCCACTTATCGGTTCCATTCTGCAAATACGCATGGGGTGTGGTGATATACAAGCGACGCTGTCCGTCGTTGACCTTCATCATAGCACTCGACTCGAGCATGTCTGCTGTCCAAGAAGCAGATGTCACCATTTCGGCAGGGTTCAGGAAACGCAAACGTGTAGACTTGCGGACTTTCCTCAGCGGTAGGAAACGCGTATGTAGACCTTGGTATTGTTCGAGAAGGTCAGAGTCGGCGGGCGGCTTCTCTGGAAGCACACGTCGGAATGCATTGGTGATCGTGTCCCAGATATGCTTCGATGAGGAGTTAGTGAACTCAAGATCACGGACGAGACCTCTGCTAGCAAGGCGCTGGAACACATCTCCAGCTGGTCCACAAGCTTTAGGCGACAGCCAATCTTGTGCATCTTCAGCCCATGCTTCAATCGACTCGGTCGTCCATGCTGTGGACGCTGACGACTGGAACGAGACTTTCGGAGCAGTTTTAGGACCAGTCCATTCCGCAGAGCTCTGCAAAGCGGATCGCTGAGACTGCTGTGTCGCATCGCTGGAAGTGAACCAGATGCCTCGAAGGTTGCTGCCCCAAGGGAGCAACACCACCTGTACTTCCCATGGTCGCGCAAATGAAGGCATCGCGACGTTTTCGAGGTCCATCATACGATTCTCGAGAGCCTCGAAACGAGGTTCAAGCTCCAGGTTTGTTGCCACGGTGGCCAGAACGGCTGCTTCTGTGTGCATGGCGGCTGCGCTGTCGAACGATCCGCTCGATGAGAACGAGATCTGGTCAGGGAGAAGCCTACGTCGTTTGCTGTTCGCTTCTCTGGCGGAGTCGCTTGCTCGATCCAGAGCTTCCTGTTCGCGCTCCTGGTCGCGCTCGGTGCGCCATTGCTCAAAGTCGAGAAGGCGGTCGTCGAAGTTCTCGAACTTGTCTTGCACTTCTTCGATGGGGACGTGAGAGAAGGATATTGTCTCCAGGACATCGAGACGGCGCCCGTAGCTCTGGAGCATGTTCTCCACATCGCGAGACAGAAGGTGATTTATTGCGTTGCTGTTTTCTGGTTGCTGATTTTGTGGCGTCGGCGTGGACACTCGACCTTGAGGCTGGCTAGCGGGTAGTCGCGCTGGTGAGGGTCGAGGCTGATAGCCTGGAGGGATAAAGGCTTGAAGGTCTGGAGTACCAGCTACGCTCGGGGTCGCGACTTCGGTTGCGCTTCCCCCATATTCGTCCAGTCCGGCTCTCGCAAGCGATAGTGAGGGAATGCTGAGTGGAGGGCCCATTGATCGTTGCTGGAATGGTGGTATCGCATCGCCATTGATGCTAGGCACAGCCGTAGATGGGAGTTTTGAAGTGGTGATCGAAGCTGTACCATCGTCCTGGATGCGCGCAAAGCCATTCAGCGCATCCCACATGCGAGTGTTGATAGAGCGCGATTGCGATGGAAAGTCCGCCTGTATGCCCAGTCCAGCAGATGGCTTTGGCGACGCTCCAGCGCCAGCATTGTGTACGGCATAGTATCCATCGGGCGTGTTGCGACCGCGCACGTGATGGGCGGCCTCATCTTGCACTGCGCTGACCGCCGTCTGCACAGGCGCCGAGAGTGTTTGGCTCCCAGCGTGGTGAAAGCAGGCGTGGTGTCCGCAGAAGCAAAAGTCCTGCTTGTCCTGCGCCCCCAGAGCACTGCTGCCATTCAACCAAAAGCGCTTGCAACCGCATACCGGTGCTCGAGCGCCGAGGGTCAACTCGCGAAAGTTGCAACCACCATTGGGCAGCTGCGACTGCACGCTTCCTCTACTGCCATCGTATTGTGTTGCTGATGCTCCTCCTATTTCTCGTTGGTACATAGGAGCCGCCATCGGCGGCGACACGACAGGCCACCAATGGCTGGCGTCTTCAGCATATCATTTATACGGCGCTGGGCGAGGTCGCGTGCGCAGAGGGCGGGCGGAGAGTACGTGGACAGCGGGTGGGCTCTGCGATGGATGATGTGGGCTGGACTACAGGTGCACTCGATGGGATGGCGCGAGCAACAGGGCAGGCAGGCAGTAGAGGACTCGTCAATGGGCACGCGTATGTGCAGTGCAGGTCACTGGAAGGAGGAAGAAAGAAGACAGCACAGGATAGGGCCCCACGCCATATGCATGTCGCCTAGCGTCATGCATGCAGGGATGGTTGCCTTCGATACCGAATCCTGGCCTACGCCAAAGCGCCGGCGAGGTAGTAGGCGAAGGTGCTGCCGTGCCGCCTGTGTGACGCTACAGCTATCTGTTGCCATATATGAGCAAGTGTCACAAGGACGACGACGTGTACGACTACGAGGCAAACGCTGCCTTCTGACAACAAGGCAAGCTCGGGCGTGGAGGAGTCGGCGAGAAATCCTTCCGAGCAGTGACCACGCCGTGTCTGACTGTCTAACACGCACGCACGCACGCGACACCTTATCGCAAGCACAATCCATCCTTGCAAGGACACACATATCCGTCACGCGCTACCAACAAGCGCCTGCACCGACATCCACAATAACACATCACCATCCAAACAACACCACCATCAAGCAACAATGGATTACGAAACCCCAGACGGCTCGCAATTCTCCCTGCAAGAAGTCTTTGCCGACAGCGATGGCACCAGCAGCCCAGTCTTCCGATACACCTCCGTGACTGCCCTCGTCAACGGCTCCGCCTTCGCAGGCCAAAGCCAAGACCGCATGGAAGACGTCGACGAGTTCGAAGTCCTCAACCTCCTCCGGCCAGTCCCGCTCGAAAATATCAACCCTCTTATTCCCGACGCCTTCACGCAAATGCCCCTCGACGCGGTGACTCACGACGCCCACTACCTCAAAGCGCCATCGTTCATGTACGAGGACAGCCAGCCTGGGCACACCTTCGTCGCCGAATGCTTGCTCAACGAGGCCACCGTGCTAGAGAAGCTACGCGCCCACCCTCATCCTAATATTGCCCGGTATTTCGGCTGCGTCGTCAGGGACGGCCGCATCGCGCAGATCTGCCTCAAGCGATACCAGTGCAGCCTTGCGGACTATGCCTCGCGGCCACTCTCACAGCAGCAGCGACAGGAGATCTTCGCGGGCGTCGAGGCTGCTGTGAAGCATCTGCATAGCCTCGGTTTGGCGCATAATGATATATGCCCGCACAATGTCTGCATTGACGCAGATGGTCGTCCTGTGATCATCGACTTTGACTCATGTCTGCCATTTGGCGAGCGGCTTCTGAAAGGAGTCGCCGCTGACGCGTATGGCGGGCATCAGGTGTCTTCTGCGGAGAATGACTTACAAGGTCTGGATGACTTCAAGTATTTCCTTGATAGCCTTGACGAGGACGATGACAGTCGCTATGGTTGAGACACGCAACATATTTCCTCCTTGCTCCTACCAAGAAGCCAGTAAACTAACATGCCTCTGAGCACCGCCAGAGACAAAACTGTATTCCTCGCACTCTGTCTCGCATTGGTACAACCGAAGACTCAAATTCAGCGACAAGCTCATACATTCGACTACGAACTAGTGCTAGACGACGTTACAGCAGAGGTCGTTGAGTTGGAACCACTGCCACTTCCTGATCCGCTGCCACTGCCACTGCCGCTGCCGTTCTTCTTCTTCTGCACAACGGCTTGTACAACCTGGCCAGCCTTGTTGAACACAATGTCAACGAGGGAGTTGAGAGGAGAGTACGAGAACTCCTTCTGCGTAAGTCCGTTGCCGAGGTTCTTAGTGACACCAGTTTCTGTCATGTTCTTGGTGAAATCACCGACGATGGTGCTGACTCCGCCAACTTCCTGGACGATATTGCCCAAGTTGTCAACGAGGAAGTTCAGAGTCGAGCCGCCCTGAGTGATGGAGCCGAGGAGACCGTCCACAACACCAACGACGTCGCCAACGACATCACCGATCAGGCCCGTGACGTTGTTGATGGTATTAATAAGCAGAGGGTTCAAGTCAAGAGACTCGAAGACGCGGTTGACAATATCAACGAGGTGGCCTGTGTGGCAAGTCAGCATGTGCCTTTGAAATCACCAAATCATATATGTCGTGACACTCACCAAGTCGTACAACAAGCTCGACCTCAGCATCGACTTCGGCAATAGTAATGTTGACTTTCTGGATGTTGACTGACACACCAGCGTTCAGCTGGACCAGGTTGGCGACTTTGGCGTTCAAGTTGATGTCGGCTTTCAATTCCTCAACAGTCAATTCGATGCGGCCAACATGAAGCTCGGGAACGTTGAGGTAGACATCTGGCGGTGCACCAGCAGTGGCTGCGCTGGAACGCGAGCGAGTACTAGTCGAGTTGTTTCCAGCAGCTGTAGTGGTGCGTGGTGCTGTTGTGACAGTCGCAGATGATGCTGCGGTCTGCGCCGAGACGTGAATGGCGGAAAGGAGCGTGATGGCGAGGAGCACAAAAAGGCGCGACATCGCGTGGAAAGCCATGTTGAACTGAGGTATGAAGCGTACTGCGTGCTGACAGCGACAAAAAGAAGTGCAGTTCAAGACAAGTCAGGGAAGTCGAAGATACCCACTCCGGAGCTGATGCTGGATGCTGCACGTCTGGCCATGGCTTTGTACTATTACTCTCCACGACCAACTTCTGCAGCCATCATCCAAGATCGCAGATGCCGGGAGAGATCCACCCGCACCACAGGCATGATCACGGCCTTGCACACGGTTCTGCTCATCTCGGATAATCGACAACAGGCATCGTGGAAGTCGGGCCAGACGCCTAGCCTGAACATCTGTTCCTGATTTCTAGCGCGGGGTGACGACGCGCTAGAGGGTGAAGTCTCTAACCTTGTCAGCCCAAGGCCAATTGAAACGCGCCTTTCGACCCCAGCACGCCACGCCGTTTCACCAAACAGCTATACCGTGTGCGCTGACTCGCTGATCCCCTGCCATGAGGCATATGAGTGCTCATCTGCCATGCGTCGTGGCGTGACAGCTCCCGCTCGAGCAAGGATGTCGAGGATCAGTTGCGTCGCAGTGCTTCATGTATCTCTCCACAGCCTGAAAACACAAGCAAGGCAGGCTAGGTAAGTGGCATCCCATTCGAGGCACAATTGCCGTGCATCGAGATTCGAGTATTGCTAGGAAGGTATCTCTCCTCTTCCTGTTCTGTTATTTTCGACGTCGCGTTCAGTTTCGATTTGCTACTGTGAATCACTCGTCGATCCTTACAATGCTGTCGCTCACTCTCAACTGCTTGTTGGCCTTTGGCCTTAGCCTTACATCTTCTGTGCGCGCGCAGAGTACTGACGTTGCCACCACTACTGCGGATTCCTCAGACTCTGGCTACGTTGGTTACAACCTCACCTTGGAAGGTGACGAAGACTCCGTCATCTACTCCACGGAGAACACTCGCTCCAACGCCAGCCTGACCTACCCTGACCCCGATGTCTTCCTCAACGCCTCCGTCTCCGTCGAGGAGATCAACATCGAAGTCGACAACCTGACCGCCAAGATCAACCTCGACCTCCAAGTGCTGGAGCTGCTGCAGTTCAACGCCGGCGTCGACCTCTCCATCGACAAAGTGCAACTCCTCATCCAGAACGTCAGCGCCAAAGTCCTCCTCGAAGCCCGCCTGGAGAACCTTGTCGGCATGGTCGACAACGTCCTCGGATCCCTCGATCTCAACCCCATCATCGCCACGCTCGGCCAGGGCGTCAGCGACATCGTGAACTCCACCACCGACGCCCTCGGCGGCGTCCTCGGCGGCGACTCCTCGTCCAGCTCGAGCGCAAGCTCAAGCCAAGCAACCAAACGCTCCTTCGAGCTCGAAAACAACATCCTCTTCTCCATCAACGACTTCTCCGGCAACAGCCACACCAACCGCGTCCTGGCGCAGAACGGCGACATCGTCGAGCAAGACCTCGACAACGACGGCCGCGTCTCGGGTTCGCGCGTCGTGGGTAGCTACCTCAAGGACATGACGTTCACGGGCCACGAGGAGACTGTCGATGGCGTGCTGAGCAAGCAGTACAAGTACGAGCCGATTCATGGTGTGCAGGCCGTTTCTGCGATTTTCTTCGATGGCAGTGGGGAGGTTAAGGGGACGCGGATTTTGAGTGAGCTTGAGGCTGGGGGGTTTGCTAGTATTGCTGCTGATGAGTAGAGTAGGGGAGGTGGGCTTGTGGTAGCTTGTTTTGTTGTATGAAATGTTTTTCGAAAAAGGTCCTGGCTCTGTTGATACGTCGTCTAGATCGCAGGCCATCTCTGCGGCGTTCCATTTGCATCAGGCTTTCTAACTACGGCCTTTGTCGGTGGTTTGCAGCTGGATCGCGGGACCTGAGCGTTTACTTCAATCGACAACTCAAGCTAATCAACTGTAGCTGGTTTGCATCTGAATCGTGGGACCTGAGACAATCACAGATGTATTTCAATCGACAACACAAGCTGATCGGAAGTTTGCATGGATCGCTTTGTGCAGGCCAAGGCACAGATACAAACACGATGCTGCCTTTCATGGCAAGCAGTGACTTTGTGTGCGTGGTTCACGGGCAAGCAATACTGCTAATGTATATAGAGCATGCCGACTAGCATGAAAACGTGATGTAGCTAGATACAGACACACACATCGTTCGCACAGCCGGACAGTCACGATGAGCCAATCACCCGACAGACTCAGAGAGGTGATGCGTGGCATCGTACAAATTGTCAGCGGAAGATCGGACTCTTTTCAACAAGGGCAACTCCAGAGTCGACGGCAAGCACGAACTGCCCAGAACAGCTTTCAGACAGAAGATGGCCATGCACAAGCTATTGAGCACGAGTCTGGTCCTCATCTTGCAACCCGTCATGCGGGACAAGAACCGCACAGTTCTCCACCCACTTCTATTGCACAGCGACAGGAGACTACCGTAGGGGCCACCTCAAACCAGCCAGAAAATTACAGAGCAGAGTGCGAGGACATCGCTCGTGCTTTGCGCAGACCGACTTCTGGCAACGCACAAAGCCCTCTTCGCGCACTCCAACAACAAGTCTTGGATTTCTTCCAGCATGGCCCGAAGCGCGCCACCGGCATGTGCGCAAGCATCCTTGCAGCCGCGGAGTTGGGCAGGACCAAGACCGTGTTCCCCGAAGGCGACGAGAATTTCTCGTGGGAATCGTGCAGGGCCTCAGCCACACTCGTCGGCCTCCTCGCGTGTTCACCAGCCAGATTCGACGAGGTGATCAATTTCCTAGGATACTCTACCGGCGGTCTGGATACAACCACCGATGAGATTCGCAAGACGCCGAGTGCTTGTCTCCAAATCGCTTTTCAAAAGGCGAAGGCGCTTGCCCTTGCCGAGAACGGCACCACGACCGTCATCTCGGTTTCGCTTGGTGACATCTGCCACTTCGCATTGGGCGAACAGGAAAAGTCTCGTGATTTCGCTTCTTTTGCGCACGCCTTCGTCCTCGGCATCGGTCCTGAAGGCGTCGTCCTTTGGCAGAGCTGGGGCGCACACGGGTACCCTTTGGACCAGTGGCTCGGCCACGATGGCGCGAAACTTCAAGATTGGGAAGAGGCCGGCGACTTCGTGGACGACTTCGAGACCTTCGCTGCGTACAAGGCCAAGGTCAGTTGGATTGAATGGTGTCCGCAGTCTTGATGAATGTTGAGCCACGATGCTAATTTCTGCTACTAGGGCGAATGGGACCATGAGCGCAACAACCTTTACAAGAAGCTCTTCCATGTCGACATCTCTCGAATTTGTGGCGCTGGGGGACCTGCGAAACCGATTGTTCCAGAAGTCGATCCGTGGGTGAGGCTGTTGGTCATGGAGGATGTCAAGCTGGACGACCTCTACAAGTTTATCTTTGAGTGATCCATCGATGGAGATCTTTGGCACGTTATCGTTGGCGTCACCATTGGGGCTTTGCCTTGTATATCGTGGAGATGCGGTCAAGAGACATACATTGGGAGACAGGATCTAGTCCTGCCGGAATTATATGTTCTCAATGCGATACGGGATGTTGAAATAGTGAAGTCCGACATCCAAAATACAGCTATACCTAAAGTGACCTTTTCAAACGAGACCTTGCCCATGCAAATATAAGAAAGGGTTGCTTGGCTGGCTGACACGCGACTGCGGCTTCTCCTGCAGCCACGCATGCAGCGTGATTGCCTCGCGTCGGGTTGATTGGCACACGGCTTGAGGCTTGAGGCTAGATCTCGACTTCACCACACATTCTCATGCTAGCATATGCACACCAGCGCCAACAGCCATAAATAGCTTGCGAATTCCGGTGAAACCTGAAATCACCACTCTGATCCGTCCGCATGTGCTGATCAGCAGTCCGAATGAGGACAAATGTGGATGCAGGTCTGGCGCATAAACGGCATGTCCTCCTTTTGCTTTTCCCTCAGCATACTCTTCTTGTGATCCAGAGATTAGTCCTGCTTTACTTCAAAGTACATTTTGCGACACGATCGCCGCAACGGAAAGTCCATCGTCCTTCATGATCAATCAACACACGGACGAGCCAATAGAAATGGAAGTCACACCGGCGCCGCCAATCGTGGCTCCTCAAACCTCGCCAGCCCAGAACTCGCCAGCCCAGCACTCGCATACAGGTGTTCTCCAAGTTGGACCTGAGAGTGCGACGCATCCAAGGCCTACAGCTGGCCCCTCCGGTGTGCATCAGGCCAGGCCAGAGCCGATGGCACTCCGCGATACTCTCGCGAAGTGAATACCCATAAACTCAGACATGATGCGCTCCATCGGAGCTCGAACGCCCAATGCTTTGCTTGTGAACGAAACTCACCCAAAAGGGTTGAGATGGGGCACACGAAGTATGGATGACGATCTGAAAGAATTACACGACAAACCCCCTCGATTAGGTGGCAGTGTCTTGATAATACAAGACATCAACGAGCGAGCTGGCCAGTCTCTGCTCACTGAATTTGGCCATGAGGTTAGCCCCGAGTTCCTCGCAAGGCACATGATTCGGCTTGACAGTCAGTCCGCAATCGAACATGCCAAGAGCACTCTGGACTCGTCTCCGCTAGTTCGAGATCGATGCCAAGGCCTTAAGGTCGAGGATCGCTTGTTGTTCGCTTTGACATCACCTTTGAGCAAAGACACGAATGGATTCCATGTGGACTGTGACTTCAGCAGCGTAGTTCAATCGCCCTCTGCGTGGGGCACCACTCATGTGGTCACCACGACCAGATTCATGCCGGAAGTCGGCGTTAGTATTGGCGGTGTCATTGATGTCGGTGTCGGTTTTGGCGACTATGGAGCCTCGAATGGTATCTCTGATTCGTACGCTAGCGTTGGAGCCTATTCACTTGGAGCCTCAATCGGCGACGTCATGGGAATCTCAGGATATGCTGGCGTGAATAAAACTAAAGAAGTGAAGATGCAAAAGACCCGAACCCACGTGTCGTGTTGTCAACTCGAAGACGACTTCTGTGAAGCCCGCCCAATATGTCAACAGGCTTACTGTATGCTGACTACCATCTGTAGATCTTGTACTCGTCGAAGGCACGCCAGACCTGAGCAGTGGCAAAAAGCCGGTGTGGAATCTGTTGAATGAAGATCCATCTCAGAGACTGTTGAGCTTCAGTTTCCGTATGGATAAGGAACTGCCATTGACTGTCCTGCGATCGCCAATTGTGATCGAGCAAGGATTGTCCGATTGCATGATTACAACCGCTCTTCGTTTGTTCCAGCACCACACGCCGCACTCAGTTTTCCACCCAAAGGATCTACCCTTCTTCAATCCCCACGACGTACCGGACTCAAATGGCAAATGCCATATACTAGTCTGGTTACTAGTTGAGTCGACTTGGCAACTTGCTGTGGCCTCCTTGGACAGTAGATTACAACGCCTTCGTCGCAAGGCCGCCAACGAAACTAGCGACAAAGCATTCTCTCTACTGAAAGACTTTCGCCGGCAAATCGCAGATGCTAGGATGCTGATTGCTGAGTTGAGAGAGCATTACATACAAGCTGTAGGGGAAGCAGAGAGCTGGATTGTAGCAACTTCAGGTGGATCGGGCAAACCACAAAAGACAGAGAAATTGGGCGTGGAGAAATTCTGGTTGCAAGAGCGCACCAAACCAGCGCCGGTGATCTTTGGTCGCGCTCAATCTATGGATATCAAAAATCTTCCTGAGACCTTGGAAAAGTTGGAGCAAAAAATCAACGCTATGACACAGACTGTCAATGAAGAGATCCAAGTGGTCATTGGCTCGGTGCAGATCGAAGATGCGAAAACTATGAAGCGCCAAGCAGAATGGACGGTGGTACTAGCTGTACTCGCTGCCATCTATCTGCCCATGACACTCGTCTCTGGTCTATTCGGAATGAACATCGTTGAGATCACCACCACAGAAGGAGCCCCAGGTAAATGGTCAGTCGTGAAGGCATGGGGCGTGGCCTTTGGCGCGACGGTCGGTACGATAATCTTCTACGCCTTTGGCCGAATGCCAGCCGGGCGACTGGTGGAGAACATCCAGGGACACCACGAAGCACAAGCCCGGAAATCGAGAGCGAAAGCGCTAGCAAAGGAGAAGCTAGAGAAAGCGAGAGCTGAAGCTGAGTATTTAAAGGCGGCTGTCTGAACCGGCGTCTAACACGGGTCTGCAGAGGTCTTAGCGACCCAGACGTACTTGATAATAAGAAGCATGTTGCACCGTGTGAAAACTTGTCTCATCGAAGCGAGTGATCTAGATCTTCCGTTTCAAATTCCAGCCAACCTTGGCTGTTCTGGCAGCAACAAGCAAAGCGGAACCTAAGAAAAAACAGCAGCCTCCCCAACTGCAAGATTCGAGTCAGCAATTTGCGCCAGATCCCTTGTGAATGTCATTACTTACATCTGCGCGTACAAGTAGCTTCCGTTTCCGCGTTGTATCAAAGCTCCCGCCTACACGTCCAAGTGTCAGTGCCACATCTCTGAGCCGTCGCTTCGTCAATTAAATGACTTACCAAAGGCGGCCCAGTCAAACAAGCAAAGCTCACAATCGTGAACCCCATCCCCATCCTCACACCGGCTTTCTTCAAATCCTCCGTCAAACTCGACAGCCCAGCCGGAAACAGAGACTGCATTCCCGCAGATCCAGACCCGTAAATGCCCGCAAACACAAAGAGCGAGGGCCGCGAGTGCACGCCAATCCAAGCGAAAAGCATAGTACCCGCGAGCACCGTAAAAGGCAGCAGCATATTCAGCGAGCCAATCTTGTCTGCGAAGTAGTTTGGTAGGATCCTCCAAATGAAGCCAACTGCCACCATTGTAAGGAGCAAATTGATTGAGTCCGGGTAGCTCATCCCCAAGATCTCGCGACCGAAACTGCCAACGAAGAAGAAGGCGAAGTACAGGCCCCAGAAATTGAAGAAGCTTGCTGCGCAATACAACATGAACGGCCATTCTTTGAATGAGGACCATTCTACCAGAGGTCCAGTCTTGCGTGGTGGGAGGCGGGTGCGGTAAAAGGCGATAGTGCAGATGTTGGTCAATAGCATGATGAACCCACAGACACGGATTGTCCAAGGGAATCCGATACGCGGCAGTAATTGCTGAATGATGATTGGGAAGACGACACCTCCTGTACATGAGCCCATGGCAGCGACGCCGACCACTAACGCTCGCTTCCGGACAAAGTAGGTGCTCACAAGTGACATTGCTGGACAGAAGTGGAGGCCGTTGGCTATTCCAAGGCACAAGCCTTGCGAGAGGAAGATCTGCCAGAAATTGGACGATGCGGACATTGAAAAGACACCAAGGAGTTGAAGGACGGAGCCAGTGATGTAGACTGGCCTGAAGAGACCTGCATCCAGGGCACGGCCACTGAAGGTTCCAAGGAAGAACAGCAAGAAAATTTGAACGGAACCGATCCAGGAAATTGTAGACGGAGTGAGCCCGAGGGTTGTGCGATAGTATTCTTGAAATACGCCGTAGCTTGTAATCCAACCCCAAGTACTAAAGATGGTCAAATGAGCCATGGCTGCTTGCGTCCAGGCCTTCGCACCACCGTCAGGCGCTGGCCCAGGATCCCATCGCGATGATGTGGCTGATCGTCTCGAAAGTGTCCTTGATAATGGATTACCACTAGGTTTGGGTTCGTGTGTGATCTCTGCCTCGACGCTTTCGCCACGCTCATGTCGTGACATCGTCCGCTCGAGTTCGCCGTCGTCCGGAATTGGCCATGCTGCTAGACTCTCGGGATCTTCGGCAGAAGGCGATCGTCTATGGTCTGTCTTCTCTCCATTGTTGTGAGGATACGGCTGTGTGGATGACATGCCTGTTTTAATTATGGATTAAGCAGCGTTCACTGAAGATCGATGGAAAAGAAAAGAGAAAATATTGAAAGTCGAGCAAGAGCGGTGTCCAAGATGGGGAACCGACAACCATCTGGCGACATCGGCGAATATTACCCGATCAAAATATTGATATGGTATATAGTTCTGTAAGAGATTCTGTAAGAAGGATGCTAAAACTAAGGGCACGCCCTCTCCGCACATAAAAATGATAGGGCAAGAATTGCAGCTGGGGAAAAGAGGGAGCGCGCGCGGGAGAATGCTTGCCCGAGGTGCTCAAGACGGCTCACGGCTCCTTAGGCGATGATCCTCGTTGCTGGTTTCATTCGTGGATAATTAGTCGGTATAACGTTACACTATTCAAAGGTGTATGTAAAGCAGACCCTGTGCGCCAAGTTGGTGTGTGCCTCATAGAAGCGAAAGTAATAGCTGAGCTATGAAGGTATCACGCAAGTCAAAGTCACGTGCACCAGTTCCCTTCAGAAACTCATGTAGACAAATATTAGAGAGAAATATACATATTGCGGCTATCCGACATGACTACAGACAACAGATGCGCCGTGTGCCATATCTGATGCATGGTGAATTGCTGCCACCAGATACTAGAGGCAGACGTAGGCTCATTATGCGCCAGTATTGTAGATGGCTGCGCAATAAGTAAATCAGGACAATGGAACCAGTCCAGGGTGTGGGCCAAACCTGGTCATGTTGCTGAACAGTTAAAGAATATATTTGCGTGTTTCGTAAATGCTGCTAACATTGTCCATATCCGCGCGCCGAAAATCCAAAGCCACATAACGCCTCGCGTAAAATTACATCGTCGTAAATAAGGGACATCCGCGTCGCATCCGATATGGTCGACAGAACAAGATTGAATCTCCATGAGTCGTGCTTTTGTAAATTCGTACCGGGCATGGCTCTAAGCGCCCTGCCTTGCCTTCTCGGCGCAGATCATGGCGATGATCCTGCTGAGCTCGGCTGACTGAGCCGCGTGCTCCTTGATAACGGACTCATCCACGCCCTCCGATTTCGAGAGCTGGGCGGTTGTTGTGAGCATGCGGTTCTGGAGTTGCAGCATCTTTTGGAGGGTGTTGTCGAGGAAAGGTGCGGAGAAAGCGACAGACTGTCCGCCGCCGCCGGGTGGGAGGCGCATCTCCAGCTTGCGAGGGGCTTTCCTGCCGGTCTCTGCGACCTCCTGCATCTGTTGTTGCATTTGAGGTCTTTGACTATTATCAGTATCAGCTCACGTGCGCAAAGCTGTAAATATGGATATCGCTTACCGCTCGACAAAGGTTATGCTCTCAGCCATCTCGGCGACTCTGTTGGCGATTCTTGAAGCCATGATGGCGTATGCGCCGCCGACGCCGTTGGCATAGTTGTCTCCGCCTGCGACCGAGGCTGCTTTGTTCTGCACAGGTCGCGCCTTCTGTGCGGGTTTGGGAGTCGCCCTCTTGACGGGTGCTCTGGAAGGTGCTGCCTTCTTGGTAGCCACGCCGTTCATCTTGGGCGCACCGTTGACTTGGGGCTTGGAGGCCATTTTGAGTTTCGACGTTCGAGGATCGTGTGTGCTTGTGTGCTTGTGCGCT
>Ga0265797_10007427_pt1 | contig 15014 bp, 14 predicted proteins | sample P2T30metagenome_FD_192433 | JGI IMG/M metagenome (GOLD analysis project Ga0265797, IMG submission 192433) | Plant litter microbial communities from East Loma Ridge, Irvine, California - P2 T30 | ecosystem: Environmental > Terrestrial > Plant litter > Unclassified | place: USA: California... | reverse complement strand
CATAAGCCCCCCCCCCATTCCTTTACAACCCCCGCATGATATCATCAAGCGTAACAGGTTTCCGCACCGCATTCGAGAAGCCCTCGTGGAAGCTGACCCATATCCTACCCACATTCCCTGCCATCTCACCACTGTCCAACTTGCGCTTTGCCTCCTTCCTCGTCGCATCTGTTTCCTGGATGACGCGGCCGAAGAAGTCGCGCTTGACAGCCTTGATATTCGCCTCTGCAACCTTCTGCTCTGTAGTCTTCTTCTCCTCCTTCTTGCCCGCATCACCATCGTCGTCGAATTCATCCTGGCCACCCCTCCGCTTGCAATTCGCATGTTCCCTGCGCACAGACTCCTTCCTCCACTCCTGCTCCAGCACACTGCGCACCGCATACCGAACCTTGTCGTCCCGGGCGGCCGCCAGCGTCTCGAAGCATGCCAGCGAGTCCAGCGCGGGCTCCATGCGCCAGACGAAGCCCGCACTCCTGCTCGCCACGTCTTCTGTTTCTATCCTCGACTTTTCAAAGCGCACGCCCGTCGCCACCATTGCGTCGACGGCTCTGCGCACGAGCTCCTTTTCCGACGCTTTGCGCACAGAGGCCGTGGCAAAGGACTTTGTGCCCGATGCGCCCGTGTTTACCAGCACGGGCTTTACATCGGGAGAGAGCATGCGCAGCACATACGGTATGAGTTCTAGTGCCATTTCCTCTGGGCTGCGGAACATGCGTGTGAGGGGTAGTGTTAGACTGGTCTGCAGAGCCATGAGCTGGCTTCTACTCGCCTTGTACTGTTCCAGCGCCGCGAAACTGGCGCCTGGGCCCGAGAAGGGCGTGGGCTGGCTATCTGGATCAGTAGCCGGGTTTGATGTTGAGCGGATGGGCGAGGCGAAGAGGTTGTGGAAGGCGAGGACCGAGTTTGAGAGATAGGGTGCTAGTTCCCATTCCTGGGAGCCGTGCACGGCGGCGTTGAGCGTGTCGTGGAAATGGAGCCATTCATAGGCGGCGCTGGGCTTGCTGAGGAGCGTGTCGTCTTGGAAGGGCTTTTCGGGGTAGGCAGTGAAGCAGTCTGCGGGGCGATGTCAGTGAGGTTTGGGATGAGAGTGCAAGTGTGTGTGTGTGTACCTGTAATGATACGGTCGCAGTCACCGCTCGTGTCGACCATTTCCCGAAGACGGTCCATTGCGCGGCGCTTGCCTGCTTCTGCCACGCCGATAACGCCGCTCTTTGCGCGCGCAGCAGCAGCTCTGGTATCAGTTGTCTCGGCTTGCTTGGGGAAGCCGGCGCCCTCACGGAACACACGGTCGACGACATCTTTTGCGCCTCCACGTCCCAAGCTACGAGCAGCCCCTCCGCCGTGCTGCAAGTCATTGATGAGGTTGTCCTCTATCCATTTGCGCGATAGGTGTGGTCTGTCGTCTGATCTGGCATCGTGTGAGGAACGTAATCGTCCTGCTATCCACTCGGCAACGACCATGACGCCGCGAATGTCTCCTTCTCCGGTGCCACTGCCGGTACCGCCTTCTTTCTTTGTGCTCACGCCCCATGTGGCTTCACACAGACGTCGTACTCCATCAGAATCGCATTGGATGCCTTCCTTTGTGAAGATGTCCTGCATGCGCGAGACCACCATGCTGAGCGCAGGTTTGCGAATATGAACAATCTCTGCCATTGACGATTGTCGCAAAGGCCGTAATGATGGGTGGTATACGTCGTTGCAGATGAGGATGAGTGGCCGTAGCAGTCGGAACCGGTCGCCCTTCTTCTTTGTGCTACTCGTGGATTGTGGTTGTCCTAGTGTCTTGGAGTTCTTCTCATCCAGGTTTACCAAGTCGATCAAGGCCTTGACGAAGCCGCCTTCGCCTGAGCCACCACTGCCGCCGACCACACCGTCAACCTCATCGACAATGACGCAGACTGGCTTTCCCGCTTTTCGTATCTTGCCGTTCACAGTACTCGTGTTGACACCGCGTACGTTCTCAGTGCCCACCATGTCCCTGATACGGCCTTTTACAACATTTCCACTCCGTTCATCAGACGCATTGATTTCTTGAACTTCATAGCCTGCTTGCCGCGCGCACACGTGGGCGAGGGTCGTCTTTCCCAGTCCAGGGGGGCCAGTCAAGAGCAAAATCTTGCGATGTCTTTGCTCGTCTTCCTCGAATCCACTAGGCGCCTTTTTTGGTTTCGCTTTGCTGGCACCGGGGAAAACAATCGGGTCCCATGCTTTCAGCCAGCGCAACACTGAGCGATGTGTTCGTTCGTCTCCCACTAAATCTGTAAACTTCTTGGCCCGGTACTTTTCCGTCCACATGAGTGTGCGATTGCTCTTTCCATTCTTGCAGACCGGCTGCTCGATGGACTTTTGTGGTAGGTCGTTGACGGATAGTGATTTGAGCGCCTTTTCTTGATCGGCCGCCTTCGCCTCGTCCATGAGCTGGTGAATGTTGAGCCCGTAGTAGCTGGTCCTCGCTTTTCCTTCTACTGCTACGGACCGGCCTGCTATGATTTCCTCGTAGGATTGAGTTTCCCGCTTGGCTTTCTTGGGTATGTAGATTGCCTTTCCTGCCGCATTACGAGCCACAAGGCCGCGCACAGGTGGCGCTGGAAGTGGTTCGTGTGATGTTTGCGGTCGCTTGACCGGCGATTGTGATTGTGATTTGAAGCTGTAGTTGTCTAGTTCGTCCACCGGTATCGATTCGGGGTCTGCAAACTCATCTTGGCTTGCAGGTGGCGTATAGTCTGCTACAATATCCGGAACGGCTGGTAGGTCTCTGATGCTGCTGACTGCCCGCCTCTTGAGTGTGTGTTCCTTGAGCGCTTCAATGTCGTCCTCGTCATCCGAATCGTCCAAGAAGCCTCCAATCTTGCGCTTCACATTGTTGTGTGTCATGTCTTTCAGTGGCTCTCGCACATCTTCGGTGCGCGTCCTTTTCTTTGGCGATGGCGGCTGTGGCATCGACGAGCTTGGCGGGTATGCGACGGGCGAGGAGATAAGAGGCATATTGTAGACTGGAGGCGAGGAAGGGATATATCGGCCTTCTGTTGACGAGTCGGTAGGAAAGCGCTTGACTGGTGAGTGTTTCTGGCGCTTTGCAGGCGTGTCTGCGGGAATTAGTATTGGTCGCAGAGCGTGTATACGCTAGCAGTACCAATAACTTCCTCTTCACTCCTGAATATATCTGCTATGTTCCAAGCGCGATACTGTATGACGACGCCTGCGCTATTCTTCTTTGCCGTGTCTTCGGCAATGCACTGCTGCAATGCGTCAAGTTCGTCGGAATGGGATTGCGATGCGGGCGCGTCGTTATTGGGAAAGTCAAATTCAGAAAGAAATTGGGCGGGATCGAACGAAGTAGGTATGTCAGAATAACTACTCATAGATGCGTGCTGCTATCATTATTGGAAAGCGCTATACAAGTGAACGTGGGCGATTGAAGGGTGTCGACATCTAAAGTGCCGCCCCGGAGACGCGTCGCGTTGTAGCGCGTTTCCTGCTAACCGTTTTCGGTATCGTCCCATGTCTATCACATCCTCTGAACAACTTGCTACGTGACATGATGACTACCGCACGACTGAAAAAAATACTCTTTGTATAATTCTTCTTGGAAATTAGGCCAGTTCTGCTTTCCGATCCACTGGGGTTTAAGCTCCTTGTCAGCAGAACATGTTGCTGATATGAGGGGCTCTTTTCACAAGCCAAATCAATAAAAGTACCCCTCACCACATATCCCAATCACCTGTCCCAGGCAAAGAATGGCCTGACATGAAGCCCTTCTCTCTTTATTACGGTACAGAAGAGTACCCATCATTTATGTACACTTTCGCGGAAGCGAGGGGTAAAATTGTGTTCAAGGGTCCCTCCCGCCATACGAACCAGTCCCCGCGATTGGACAAGCATTTTTCAAATCTTGTTAAAAGTTGTCAAGAAAATACCCTCTAGGTAAAATCAATTTGATAGTACTTGTATCCTGTAAAAATTCCCATAACTCGGCCAGTATCCAAAGCTGAATGGCGCAGCGGAAGCGCGCCGGGCTCATAACTCGGAGGACGCACGATCGAAACGTGCTTCAGCTACAACTCCCTTAGTTTTTTTACCCCTTTGTGCTCCTCGTACGTTCTATCTTTTTTATTTGTCTGTTTGCTTGCTTCCCCATACGGCTACCTGTCATGTTGCTTTCAGTTGCACACAGATGGGTAAGTAAACCTGTGATATGAATCTACACGGTATGCAAGTATCTGTTTTTTTTTCATTGAAGAATTACACATCTCCCTCAAGGACGTGATGTTAAAATTGTTAGCCCAGAGAGAGAGAGAAGGAGTTACAATGATTAAAGTTACCTCATTTGCACTTAAACATACACCTAACATCCTCCCTCATAGAGTACCACATAAACCTATCCCTGCTGTACAACTTCCTAGGGCTCCCTTTTCGTACCAATCGTATGTGCTAGCAGAAGAAGAGACACGGATCCATCGCCGTCGGCATTGTGCTGCTAGTCCTGGAGCAGTTCAGTACCGGAAAAGGACAGATGGCCTTTAGAGTTATCATGTGTGTATGGAGGTTGGAGGTTGGCAACTTCAATATTCGAATGATTGTGGCAGAGGAGATCAAAAGGGTTCCATACATGGGCATTTGGTCATCACAGGTTCAGGACAAAAGTGAATCACAGTAATTCCATTTCAGTCCGATCATTTTAGGAATGTATATATATACAGCATTAGAGAGTAAAGGAATTCATATTCGTCAAGAGTGAGCGTACTTCCCTACTTGTGTTGCTAGTGAAGGAACTCCATTGCGTTATCAACGAGAGTAAATTGACTCGTAAGAAACTATAAACTGTTGCGTCACTGGAACGACGTGTTCACACTGTCACTTGCCTGACACTTGGGCGCAGTGTAAGACCGGTTCGGGTCGTTTTCCCAGGTAATGGTGCCTCCGCTGCTGATCTTTACAAATTTGTACTGGATTGTTGACCCAGCGGCCAAGGGTACCGTGATGGTCCAGATTGGGTTGCTTGAGGTGTAGCTGGCTGCCGAAAGGGTGAGACCGTTGGCCGGGGTCCAGCTGCCCAGCTGAGCGGTGTTGCCCGTCATCTTGATGGTGTCGCCGGGTACAGTGACAACGCGGTCAGTAAAGGCTACAGAGACTGTGCTTGGACATGCAGTGGAACCGCCAGTGGACGTGGCCGTACGTGTAGTGAGAGTAGTGCCGGTGGTGGGTGTGCCGGACGAGGCGAGGAGAACAACGGGATTGCCGTTCTTGACATTTACACAAATGCTACCACTGCCGTCAGCGGTTACTGTGCCCTGGCTTCCGTAAACGTCTGTCCATTTGCCGTTGGCCTTTTGGGTGTTGAAGCAGTGCTGCGCGTTGGAGCTGCTTCCACTGTTGGTGGTGAGGACAACGAGGTTGCCTCCCGCGCGACTCCAGGCGTAGGCGGTGGCGGCCACATACAAGTGAACATGGTCATTACCACCCAGACCTCCTGCTGCCTTCCTTGCTGCCGTCAACTTCTTGATGTTCTGGTACATGTCGGTGTTGGTGTTGAAGTTGCTTCGCCAGAGATCCTCCCGGTTGGCTGGGTCGTCGCCACCAGCATAGCCTTGCTCAGTTCCGTAGTAAAGGATGGGAATACCACGAGCAAGAATGACGTAAGCGAGACAATTGGTAAGTAGAGTCTTGTCGTTCTTCACATTCAACCAACGCTTATTGTCGTGGTTGTCGAGGAAAGTACCAAGCGCCGAGGGGTCGGGGAATGTGCTGCTGATGGTGTTCATCATGTCCACAAGTGCTTGCGATGAGCCGGTCTGCTGGTAGAAGTTGTTCATGGGGTAGTAAACGGCATAGTTTAGTAGGCCGGGCATGAGCTTGGCATACTGGACAAGGTAGTTTGGGTCTCCATCGAACACTTCGCCAATGTTGTAGACACCGGTTGCGGCCGAGAAGCCTGGCCAGTAGTCCTTCTCAACGTGCTTGACAGTGTCGATGCGGACGCCATCGAAGCTGTACTCCTTGACAAGGAAGGAAATCCAGGTCTTGAACAGGTCGCGGATCGAGGTGAGAGAGGTGTTGAGGTCGGGGAGATTGGCGATTTCGCATACCTCGACACTGTTCTGATTGCTGTAGTCGATGGTGCAGGGAGTGTGGTAAGACGAAGACAGGTTCAGTGGTGCGGGTTGGTTAGCGCCAACAGCACCCGGGCCCATGTGGTTGGCGACAACATCAACCATGACGTACATGCCCTTTGCATGGGCAGCAGCCGTCAGGCTCTTCAAGTCGGCAGCTGTGCCATATTTGGAGTTGATTGCATACAGATCCTCGGCCCAGTAGCCATGGTATCCAGCAGCCTTGTCTACGTGCATTGTTAGCGTGTACTTTGCCAGGCACTTGCAGGACACTGAGCATACTCGAAACGACTGGAGTGATCCAGATGGAATCAAAACCTAGTCCTTGGATGTAGTCCAGCTTGGCCTGGAGGCCTTTGAATGTGCCGCCGCAGTAGTCGCCGAGGTTGCCGCATGCGCTGCCACCAGTGTCGCTGCTGCTGCGAGCAATGCGATCGGTCAAGACGAAGTAGATGCTGCGAGACTTCCAGGCAGTCGTGTCAGCCGCGCTGACAATGGCAGTGAGGGAGAAGAGAACGGTGGCAAGGCGGTTGAGGAACAGCATCCTGGCGAGGGTGATGCTTCCCGGAGCTGATGCTTGAAGTGCTCTGGGGGCTGATGCCTTGAAGTTTGGACGAGGTTGACCGCCGGCCTTATATACGTGCCACGAGTGGATTGCGGACAATCTTCCACGATCCCTACAACACGGGCTCAGCCAGCTGCGAGCCGTGCTTGCAGAAGCTCGTCGTCGACTTCAGCGCCGCCGTGGCCGTGGTTGCTGGTGCGAAAGGAGTCGCGGACGCTCGGAAGCTACTCGCTCGGGCCGTCTTGGATCCACTGAGGGAGGTGTGCCTGGACGATCATTTTACGTTTGGTGATCATCGGACTGGATGGTAGGCCCTAGGTGTACCTCGTGGACGTCTGAAACATGTCGGTGGGATGCAGAAAACGGTGTAGAGGCCTAATGAGGAAGCTGCCGAAGAGGTAATCATTAATGCCGACGCATCCGGTTGCGGTATTGGCTGCCGCGCACATGGCGCTGGCTCCGCGCATTGGCTCTAGTATGGACTAGAGGATATGGAGCCTCCGGGGGAAATGAGAGTTGTGGCCTGGTTGAGATGACGGCGGCGGCGTAAGCGAGCTGATGTGGCTCGGCTCGGGCTGCTTAGTCTCGTCACATCCAGAAGGTCGAGTCCCCGCGATCCGGGACGCGTTTTCCAATCCAAGGCGCGGGCCGGACAACGTTTTGAAGGCCTCATGACCGTCCTTGGGCCTTCGTTCTGGTGGCTGGCCTCTTAGCTCTGGCTTCATCCCGACAGCGACCCAATCGTAGCGTTGACAGGTGTCGCAACCACTACGACCACCGCGCTAGATGCTTCCATCACGACTAGCGCAACAAGCGGACGCGGTCCGGTGCTGGGTGCTGTTAGCAACGCGATGCATCTCGCCCATGGTAATTCCACGAATCCAGCATCCTACGGGGTTTTGCCAGAGTGCGGAGTCGGCATGCTAATGCAAGCAATTACGGCAGCAGGAACAGCCATGCGGCCCACATGGGGGCATCAAGGTTTGCAAATGCCTACTACTAGGCTTTGTTCGTATCATGGACGGCACCCATGTTTGAGAGGCCAAAGTGCTCCGTACACTCTTGCCGACTTCGATCCAATGGAATACTGAAAATGCTTTAGAACCATGTAACAGCGGGCAGCTGATCGACACCGGGGAACCGAGTATCACGGCCTCGAAAAGGCATGTCGAAACCGCTGATGGCGAGGTACTGGAGAATGACTCTGTATATAGTCACCAAGTACTGCTCCCCAGTGTCGCCTATGGTGCCGATCAATAGTGCAAGTCCCACACCACCGTAGCTAGCTTTCTTCGAAAAACTGTTGAGAATTCCATATTTTCCGACCATGTTGTCCAAAGTCGCACCTCTTCTTGCCATGGTAGCTAGCGCTTATGGGCATGGCTATCTCTCTTCTCCCATGAGTCGGACCGGTCTGAATGCGCAAGTGAGTTTGTCCGTCCGGTCCGTGTCAATGTCGAAAAGAACAAAATCTTTCTTGAGGCCAGTTGCTGACGCCTTATAGTCAGGAGCAGATACGTGTCCCGAGTGTACTATTCTGGAACCCGTAACAGCGTGGCCCGACCTCGACGCTGCAGCCGTTGGCCGCTCCGGACCTTGTGGATACAACGCTCGCGTGTCTGTCGACTACAACCAACCCGGCCCTCGTTGGGGCTCCCAGCCCGTCATCACCTACAAGGCTGGGGATGTCGTGGATGTGCAGTGGTGCCTGGATGCCAATGGCGATCATGGCGGCATGTTCAGTTACCGCATATGCCAAAACCAAGCTATTGTCGACAAGCTATTAACACCGGGATATCTTCCTACCGAGGCAGAGAAGCAGGCTGCTGAGGACTGCTTCGAGGCCGGTGAACTGAAGTGCACGGATGTCCCGGGACAAACATGTGGATACAACCCTGACTGCCAAGCGGGCCAGGCTTGCTATAGGAACGACTGGTTTACTTGTGCGTGACTTCTCTTCTGCCGGAGACTTGGCAAAAGACTGACCGCATGCAGGTGGTGGCTTCAACGACGGTACGAGGTGCAGGGGCGTCGACAATGCGCCGTTGAACTCGTGCTATACAAGCATTGCAGGCGGATACACTGTCAGCTCCAAGATCAAGATCCCCAACTACACAAGCAACCACACCCTGCTATCGCTCAAGTGGAATTCTTTCCAGACGCCGCAGATTTACTTGACGTGTGCTGATATCCAGATTACCGGGTCCGGAGGCTCGACTCCACCCACATCGAGCAAAGACCCCTCCTCATCAACGAAGCCAACATCGACGGCGACAACCAGCACATCTACAGCGGCAGCTAGTGGTTGTGCAACACCCATCGCCACCGTAGCAGTGACCTTCAACTCCAAGACCACAACATCGTTCGGACAGACGGTGAAGATTGCCGGATCCATTCCACAGCTCGGTAGCTGGGACACGGCATCTGCACCAACACTCTCGGCCAGCCAATACACATCTTCTAACCCACTTTGGACAACAACAATCAAACTGCCGGCTGGGGCCAGCTTCGAGTACAAGTTTATAAAGGTTGAGAGCAGTGGTTCTGTGACATACGAGTCAGGAGCCAACCGTGCTTATACCGTACCACAGGGTTGCGCGAGCGCGGTTACTGTTGATAGTACGTGGAAGTGATCTTTCTTGATCTCCATGGTTATCCGGTTGAGTAGTCCAAGCCGGGGAACAGCAAAGTTGCAGTGTGTAGCCAATCACAGTCCTCTATCGCAATCAATTTAAAATAACTCCTACTCCGGATTTGGGAGCCAGGTATTGACTTCTGAAGGTACCTTGCTCACGATCGCTTCAGCGACTGTGTTTGCTTTTCTCCAGTATATTGGCTTGTGCTTTAGCCTAATCTAATTAGTTTTCGAGCAACATTCGTCTAGGCATGGCCAGCCCACTGGGACTTGTGCTGTATGGCTTCACATTACTGAAAAAAAAACGAGTATGGTAAATAGCTTCGAAACATTGCAGGTCGTCTTAAAGTAGGAGTGCTCAATTCAATTGCGGATTGGAAGTTATCAACGAATGGGGAGGAGATATGAGCACGCTAAGATGTGGCCTAAGCGTCAGGTTGACAAGTCAAATTTCCTGAAAACTCGACCCTTTCACCCACATCCACGGCATGCCTGTCGGTACACGCACAAAGGGAAGTGTAAATACCTTGGTCTATACAATAAACCTCTAAACAGGCCATGGGCGGTAATAATTAAAAAAAGGAAAACGTACCGCGATGCGTATGATATTACTGACATCACCAGTAAGCCCATCGGGCAAGGCACTTGGCCAATGGTGTGCGCGGCTGAGGGCAAATTTGACAAGGCTTGACAAAAGAATCGCAGACATGATTAATTCAATAAAGAAGACGCCGAGCTGGTGGAAACGCCTCAATATCTTCTCTCGTGGTAAATTCCACAAACCAGGGCTCTGAACTGCATGCTAAATCATATGAGACGACATGCCATTCTCAGCCTTGCACAACAGGTCGTTGGGCAAGAAATTTGCGAACCAACACTTTGCAGGATATGCGCTCCACCTAGACAAAGGCTTGCACGAGAAATAGAGAAGGCATCAAAAAAAAGACTCAAGTCGAGTTACGGGCAAGCTTTGACAAGTTTTCTACATGACAGAGCATGGTTACTAGTATCTCTTCGTCTTCATTATTTCTAACACTGTGCGCAGGATGAATTTGCACACGAGCGGTTTCGTCAGCCCTACAGCCGTCTACTAAGGTTGGCCAGACGGGAGGTATCGAGCCGTGTATATGCTTGTATCAGATAGTACCTACCAGCCTAGCTCTGCGGCATGGTATTCGAAGCCACATACGCGGCCGAAGGCGCAGACCTGCCGCCTTCGGGATCGATGGCCAATACCTCTTGCCTATGACCAAGCAATGAGGTTAGGCTCGTACTGGGATCCAGTAGTGGGAGTTCATTGCAAAGATCAACTCTTCGAAAGGCGATGCGCACTCAAGACCGGGACGCGTAGAGTCGGAGAATTGGTATGCAACGGACGAATACGGCATTGATGAAGACGGAGGCGATGGCAAGGATGCGGAAGAGCAGGACAGAGTGATGATTGAAAGCTAGCCTTTTCGATGCGTAACCCTGGAAGAAAAAAAATAAGGCCCATCAGGTCCCAGACCTCGCCACTCCGAGGTTTCGATGCCACTACCTCAGCTGAAAGATATTTTTGGCGTATCCGCATTCAGTATCCCCACATATGCGATACGAAATCCGATGGGGCGTACCAGTATCCTTTCAGCCGGCATTCCCTCCCCGGTCCCCAGATCTCGTCCCGAGAAACGCTGTTCGCCTATCAGATGTACGGCAGAGGCACGCACTCCCGCTAGTCAACTGCCACCGTTTAGCCGGAAGCGCATCATTGGCCGCCTCCCATGCACGACGAGATGCAACTTCATCACTCCATAGTGGGGACGCGTACTAGAACATGAAAGATGCATAAAAAAACAGGCCCCCATCCGCCTTGCTCTTCGCCGGGCACAGCCGCAGCTGAGTCTTTGTACTTGGAAAGCAGCATAAACCCAAAACCCCGTGCCACTTGTCGAATACCCTCTTCATATTCCGCACACAATTTGCAGGTGTCATCACACAGTTATCAAGTTGCCCACGATGCACATCACCGCACTTCTCGCCACTCTGGTCTTTGCGACCACCGCACTCGCATCCCCTCACGTCTTCGCCCCACGGGCCAGTGTCGTCCCCCAAGGCAACAACAAGGGCAACGGCGGAGGCTCGCGGAAGCACAACCATACCCAACACAATGAGCACACACCGAATTTCAAGAAGAAATGCAACTGCCAATTGCCAGTCATCCCCGCCAATCTGCTCACCGCGAATGAGCGCTGCTTGATGAAGCATTCTGCGCAAATGGGCTGCTTTATGAGCTCAAACGGCGGATGCCCGTCGCCTGCACCGGCTGTAAGTGGAAAACATTTCTTACAACAGTGTGGGGAAACGATGGAATCTATGTACTAACGACTTGGTAGTGTGGACTTGGACCTTTGCCGACGCTTTGAAGAGAGAAGGATAGATGGCGGGATTGGGGTATACAACTGCATGCATAACGTATGCATTTATGGAGCAGCATTTTAGGGGCTTTTTGCATACACAGTGATGTTTAGGCGGGGGGAAGTGGTTGTATTGCATGAATCACGATTGGCTTTTGGTATGTATATACGCAAGGAAAAGGATTTTTAAAAAGAAAACCAAATAGGGTTGCTGCCGCTGCTGCTGCACAGGAAAATGAACTAGTAGTCGACCACTCATTGGTATTTCATGCTCATTACACAGGCGTCCGCATCTGACCAGTTGTGTCGGGCTTACCTAATCAAGTCCTCTTCCCACGCATAATATTGCCATTTTCTGCGAGGAGCCAAATGCTAGATGCCGTCCGAATCTTTGCATTCAAGCGTGTTGATCTGAAAGCATCATTTTGCACAACGTCAGCACGTATAGCCATTTGACGGCATCGACTTGGCCCAGCTCTACGCCCGTAATGCTAGGCCTCTGAATGCAAAACCCCCCCTCCCCGTTCCAAAGTCTCAACCCATCCAACTCTACCCCGAAGCGAAAAGGTTTCCATGCCCCCCCATTTACCTCATCTTCCTCCTCTTCTCTTTATTGTCCTTTTCCTCACCCCCCTCAAGAGCCCGCTTAGCCAACCCAGCATCCCTCACAACCCTCAACCTATCCTTCTTCACCGCCTCGGCAAACCTCGACACAACCTCCTTATCCGGATAGCCATTCTCCCCCAGCTGAATCAGCGACTCGATGCCCGCTTCTTGAAGCAGCGCCGGCACCTCGCTGAGCAGCGCGTGGTAGCGGCCCTTGTCACGACACCACAGGATAAGCGCAGTCAGTGGCCCGGCATCCGCACCCACTGGCAACATCTGCAGGCCATGTGCGAGCGCGAGAAGCGGGTAGTCAATCTTCTCCCAGACGTCGTAGGTCCATGCTTCGGCGGTGTAGCTGGTGCTGATGTCGACGACGGGGGCCGGCATGGGTGTAGGCGTGTCGTTGCCTACTTCATCTATATCCACTTCCGCCGCCTCCTCCTCTTCTTCTTCGGTCTTGACTACGTCTCGTCGGCGGGCAAGCTTGGTCGCGGTGCTGATGCTGTTGGATGTTATAATCTCGTCGCCTCGGAGCCCGCGCGTCATGATGATCATGTCGCGGATGCTCGTACCTCCCACTTCGGCTCCGGCTAGGCGCTCTGCTGCGTGGCCCCAGTAATAATGCTGGGGGAAGTAGGACAGCAGTTCCAGTATGGTGAATTCCGTGTCGCCGAGGAGTGTGATGTCGACGTAGATGGGGGTGGCGACGCTCTTGAAGGGGCAGAAGATGTTGTAGGCCTTGGAGTTGGGCGTGTCTTGGTTGTGGAGTTTGGTCGTGGATCCTTGTGCGGGTGGTGAGTCGGTGTGCTTGAGGGCTAGCATTAGCAGTTCGGGGATGGGCGACTTGAGCTTGCGCTTTGAACGGTGGGCGCCAGTTCCGTGCCATTTCTTGCCTGGGCTGGGTATGAAGTCGGCTGTGGGGTTGGTTTCTTTCGTCGACAGCCAGCGCCATGCATCTGGGACGTCGAAAACCATGTTCGGGCAGTCACGGCGCTCGTTCCACGGATAGGTAATGGCGAAGCTTTGTGCGTTGAATGCCGCGGGGTTGGAGCTGTAGTCGTCGTAGTAGTAGTCGTCGGTGGATGATGGATGGAAGTCGATGTTGCCTTGCCAGGGGAGCGTCCAGTCTACGCCATCAAAGTTGTACACCTCAGCATCGCTTCCGTCGCTCAGCTTTAGCATGTCCGGCAACATTCCGTACTCGGGGTGCAGTTCACCACCCGGGACGTACTTGTGCAGGCCACCTTGGTGTAACTCCTCACACGTAAGCGGCATAGGTCCCACAGGGGTGAGTTTGAATGCCTGGTGGTACGGATCAAAAGCTATGGGGAGCAGTCCGGACCAGGAAACATGTTTCCAACCCATTGGAAGTACCAGATTTGGAATGCGTGTGAAATCCGGCAGGCCGTTGGCGACGGGAACATAAGTGTGGTGGAAGATCAAACGAGGGTCGAGAACGGGGTATGGATACGACGGGTGAGTGCTCCCACCGGGCGGATACTGTAACTCCCAATCTGTTGAGCGTAAGGGCGGAAGCCCTTCAAAACCTATAGGATCACATTTGACCGTGACGATGCTGAACTCTGCCTCTGGCTGTGCGGTTGATTTGGAAGGTAAAGGTAGCTTTTGAATAGTGCATGGAGCGACGGCGGTCGATGGCTTGAGGTTGTCTAGATCGGGGATGTTAGATTAGAATCTATAAACGATAGCGTTTTGAGGGACTTACAATTGGGCTTTGGCACAGTGCGCAATCTAGTGCTGCGACGCGCCGTCGTGGGGCTGAGTGAGTTTTCAAGCTCCCGCTCAAGCATGACATCACTCTCTATGGTGTCTTGAGCCGTTGCGACATCTTTGTAGTCGCTTAAACTGGGAGAAGCGACCACAGCGTCTTCAGAGGTATCATTTGTACTGGCCTTGCTCACATCTACCAAGGACGTACCACGAGGAGAATGCTCGAATGTGGGGGTATCGGGAGACGGCAACCCGTGCCAGAGATTGCGGAATCGCTTCTTCGTCGGAGTTTTGGGTTCTTCCGCAATCTCCAGCGTTTCAACATCTTCTTTAGTATCTTTGCAGTTCTGAGATTGAGTGCCGAAGATGTCCTGGTGATGCACAACCTCAAGCTTACAATCCTGGCGGCATTGCTGGTACTCCCCATCCTCGCTTGATCTGATCTCGTTGGCTTCTGGAGCTCTCTGAGGCGAATTGACGTTACCTATAATCAATATCAGCCTCAGTCTTTTGCCTCGCATTCCAATCAACCACTACGTACTGGAACTTATGTACGCCTCTCTAGCGGGTGACGGTGTCCGATATGCTGTACCCATGGTATCAGTATCGGTGTCGGTGTCGGTGTCGGTCACTTCCGAATCCTCAACCACGAAGCTGCTGTTGTTCGGGTAGTTTCGCATGTTGGCGGATCGAGGTTTATGCCTCAAGTGGTAGCGCTGCGCGCGCTGGTGAGGGTGAATAATGAGGAAGAGTTTAACAAGAGTAGCACTCTCTTGTGCCAATGTGCTCTGATGAAAGTGAGAGTAGCAATTGGCGAATGAGGAAATTGATGATCAATTTATATTTGCGTGGAGAGGAGAGGGTGGGTTGGTGGAGATGCCGCGCTCACCTTCACCTTGGCGCACGGACGTCGTATTCGGACATTACGTTGAGAAGCTGTGGCAGTAAGAGATGTTTGCGATTTCAGGCTT
>Ga0265797_10007426_pt1 | contig 15023 bp, 10 predicted proteins | sample P2T30metagenome_FD_192433 | JGI IMG/M metagenome (GOLD analysis project Ga0265797, IMG submission 192433) | Plant litter microbial communities from East Loma Ridge, Irvine, California - P2 T30 | ecosystem: Environmental > Terrestrial > Plant litter > Unclassified | place: USA: California... | reverse complement strand
GAGCCAAAACTATCCGGGCACGCATCACTATCTTCGCCCGTACTGCAGTAAGACTCCCATATACGACAGCCGGATTTGCCGGTTTGGAGTAGGTGCAAGTATTCGGGTCCACAAGCGAATACCTCGACAGCATGGCGTTGTGAGGTACTTTGACTTGGTCGAAGAGCATGTATCCATTGTCCATCGGAGCGTAACCGTACTTTGGGCCGATGTCACCGACAGCAATTCCCTGCAAAGGTTTGTGTGTGCTCATGTCGCGGATCTGAACGATGAAAGGGTGAGGCCCGTGGTTAACGAGCTCTTTGGAATCTTTTGACTTTGGTACCAGTAGTTGTGCGACGACGATAGCGTGGTTTGCGGTGCGACCTAGAGATCCATTCCACTTTGCACCGGTCAGTAAGTCTTCCAGATTGCCGAACATCGCGACGACTTACCCATTTGCTAGCAGTGAGAGTCGGACTGTTCATGATGAACTCCTGAGTTTCCGGCACCCAGCGAGCCTGGCATTCGATGCCACGGACATTGCTTCCGTGGCCAAGCTCCGTCCTTTCAGGTCATTAGTAACAGCATCACATCGCGATACGAAGAGTACTCACTGAGCATAGCATCCAATAACCTCCCAATCGTACACCTTCGGTAGCCAATAATCGCGCTGCTCATCATTGCCCTGCTCCTCGATCGTAGTAATGAACATCTCGACGTGTACCATATAAGGGCTCACATCGTCGCAAAGATACACAGCCATTTCATGGTCCTCTTCGGTCCAGTTGTGTTGATCCACAAGACGCCGGAGTTTCTTTCCACGTGCAAGACCCAAGTGGAAACGCTCTGGACGAGATAAGTTCTGCTGCCTTGCTTTGCTGAACAAGGGATCTTTCTCCAAGATAGGGAGAACGCGTGCTTGTCTTTCTAAGAAGCCGTTGCCAGATAAGAGATGCTCGGACAATTCTTTGACTGGTACGTCCGATTGTGCACGCTCTTTGGCGAGGATGCTTGAACCTGCTGGCTCAGCTGGAAGGAGTTTGTCTGTGAAGTCGGGCATGGTGGCAATGGCAGTTGATGTGATCGGGTCGATGGGGATGTCTCTCTGTCTACGTCGTTGTTTTGTTGGGTCTATCTAATGTCGAGTTGCATTTTCTAGGCGACGCGGTGCGCAACATATAATCACCGGCGTCACTTCGATCACTCATGATATCCTCGGATTATCGGTTATGGACAGGCGAGCAGGCGAGGTCGGACGATCGTCGTTCCCACCCCGCAGCAATCCAATGATCAAACGAAAGCTTATTCCCGAGCAACGACATCGGTGTGCATGCAACGACAGCAACAACACTCTTCATCAGTCCTATGGCCGTACCTTTTGTCTTTCAGACTACTTCGATACAGTCAGTCTGACACGTTCGGATGCCGTTCAGCCGTGACACGAGCCACTTCGACATCTGCTCGATTAAAGTATCTTGCAGATCTATCAAACTCAAGCACTCCAGAAAGTCTCTAATACGAGATAGCAACGGACATACCGGACCTACCGAGTTTAGAGACTTTTCAAGGTCTCCAATATCGAGCGTGGAGATTGAAAATCGAATCTGCTAGAGAACGAGACCGAATATCGGATCTAAACAAGAAGACCAGAACATCTCATACGAGATTGAGTCTCGGACATACGAGGCCTGTTAGGACATCGACAAAGCCGACTTCGCATAAGCTCAAACATCAGGCCTACGAGGGTATCGAGAGAGTCGCGTTCTTAACCATCTAGAGCCCTCTCGTTGAGGATTTCGGCATCCCAAACATCTAGGAGTCCCACTCACAAGACCTGTCAGCATATTCGAAACAGAGAAACTCAACTCAACGTTTCGAGTCACCATGGACGACCGTACGCTACACGTTCCGCCGCATACAGGCCGTGACATCCTACCTTGCCACTCCCTTTTCCAGCGACTACTCCGCTTTGCCCACCAACGACCTCCCAGGCTCGCAATCCGCGACGGCAACACAGGCCGCGAAGCAACGCACATCCAGCTTCTCAGCGATGTCCTGGCAATGAGAGAGCGGCTCTGGAACGCACTGGGCCAAGACGTCCAGCTGGCTCTGCAGCGTAAAGAAGAGGTGTACATCGCCTTACTCGCACCTGGCGGACACGCGTACGCCGTCGGTTTACTGGCGATTATTGCAGTCGGAGCCGCGGCGGTACCGATGACCGTGGCGCTGCCGCCGGAGGAAGCTTTGTATTTCGCCACAAAATCACGAGCTGCCGCAGTTTTGGTATCGCCGGATGCTCTGCGTTTGGGTCTTGCTCTGGAGAAGCTTGTCAAGCAGCGGGATGTTAGGAGCGTCTTCACTTGCATACCTGTTGAGCCTTGCTTGGGGACAACGCCTTTGAGCCCAGAGAGCATCATCATCTCCGCTGACTTATACCTGGACGACAACGCCCCGGGAGTAGTGATATTTACGAGTGGAACGACTGGGCCTCCGAAGGGTAGTGTGATGAGGCGGGCATACACATTCGACGGCGCACTGGCCGTAGCAGACCACTACGCCGTCACACAAGACGATGTTCTGCTACACCTGCTTCCCGTACACCACGCGACAGGCTTGGGGATCATGTTCTTCCCGTTCCTGATCAGTGGCGCTTTGATTGAGTTCCGCTCCGGTAGCTTTAGTCCAGAATGGACATGGTCGCGATGGCGCAAAGGCGGCATAACTTTCTTCTCGGGGGTGCCCACGATTTACATGCGCATGATGCGACACTACCAACGCACGATCGCGCACGAATTTAACGTGCGAGAATACGTCGACGGCGCAAGAAGACTGCGAGCCTGCATTTGCGGCACCTCGGCCTTGCCCAAGCCCATTGCCGATTTTTGGACAGAGATCCTAGGGCGGAAGATCCTGCTTCGTTACGGCGCATCGGAGATAGGAGCTTCTTTCAAGGTCTCGCCGTCAGACCCGAACGTGCCAGACGGGAGCGTTGGCACTAAATTTCCTGGCTACGACATCAAGCTGTCGAAGACTGGCGAAGGTTCAGATGGCACTGGCATGCAGGGTGAGGTCTTAGTCAAAGGTCCCGAGATGTTCTCAAAGTACATCTTCGACCCAGCCGCCACGGCTGCTGCGCATGACGAAAACGGCTACTTCAAGTCAGGAGACATCGCACGTCGCGAAGGGGAGTATTACTACATCCTGGGACGCGCCAGCGTTGATATAATCAAAAGCGGCGGATACAAGATCAGCGCGTTGGACATCGAACGCGAGATCATGGCGTTACCGTACGTGGCGGAGGTCATGACGGTGGGAGTTCCAGACGACGAATTTGGCCAGAGAGTAGCGTGTACGATCAGCCTCAAGGGGGCAACGGACACTGACAAGCCACTGCGCAAGCTTACAATCCAGAGACTTAGACAGGACTTGCGGGCCAGACTAGCTGGCTACAAGATGCCAACGCTGTTGCGGGTGTTGGAAGGCGAGCTTCCAAAATCGGGGACCGGAAAAGTGATCAAGAAGGTACTCGGTCCAGAGCTCTTTCCCGCGGATTATGCATCCTTGCAAGAGGTCCAAGTTTGGCATCCGGATAGGACTGAAGCAAAGGCCAGGCTGTAGCGCCGGGATGTGTCCACCAATAGCTTCCGAACATGTGGCATGTCTCTGCCACCACTAGAGACGGCAAGAGCCCTTTTTGTCGGCGATCGTTTTTCATTTATGAAATGTTTCCACACTGAGATCGACATCATGTATTGAGACCCTGAATCAAAGACGAGGAGAGGCGATCAATTTCTCAATCTTCCATGCAGTGCATCGGAGTCGGGAAGCAAAGCGCGTAAACAGAATCTTGGGAACGTGGAGTAATCGGATTGAAAGCTTGAAATGGTATGGTAACGCCGGTTCCAGTTCTGTCTGCAAACGGATAGATTCGCTCTCGCACCAGCTGTCGTACTGCGTCAAGCAGCTTTTATTTTCGGTCTTCGCGTCGGTCGCGCCCATACTCGTACAATTGCTCGCGCTCTGAAACTCCTGGGATGACAAGATCACTCCGCGCTGTGCGCAGCAAACCTTGCCTTCCTCTTCTCGGCGGCCTGCTTGTCAGCCTCAGTCATCCATCCGCCAGAGCCAGATTTCGCATTATTGGCCGCAGGCTTCTCTTTCCTCTCGCTGCCTTGTCTGCTTCCAGGTCCGGGCCTCACACGGCTTCGCTTGCGGATGCCACCGTCTTGTGTGGTCTCCGACGGCCTCTTCTTTTCCTTCTCCGCGCGCTGAGGAAGCGCCTGGTTGAGCAGACCGGGCACGTTCGTAGTGCCGAACCTCTTCGCCCTTTCCAACTGCTTCAATGTCTCATCAGTGCTTGGGTCGAGTCCAAACTTCTCGGCACGCTTCTTGCGCTTCGCAATCTCCTCGTCCAATGTCCGCTCTTGCAGGCCCAGCGTGAAGTCTTCGGGTGTCTTGCGCGGTTCGGCCGCGGCCTCCGTTCCTTGTGGTGCATCGTCGGTCTTTGGGGCGGCAGGCGCGGCTCCAACGGTGTCATCTGGCTTTGTGGGATCCTCGCCTACTAGTTGGTTGGGCACGGCTTGAGGGTTCTGTGGTTGTCCGAGTCCGCCGGCGGCAATGGCAGTCGCGTTAGGCTCACTTGTGGCAGCTTTCGCAGTCTCAGTGGCAGGTTCCTCGTCCCAGTCAATCTCGTCTTCGGCGACAGCGGGCTTCGCGGTAGCTCCCTGAGCATCGTGATCTTCGAGGCGCTTGACGAGATCGGCCTTCTTGCCATTGTGAGCAAGGCCGCGCTCCTTGCAGAGCGTCTGGAGCTCGTCGTTCTTCTTCTTGGCGTATTCGGCCATTGCTGTTATTCGTTGTGGATTGCGTTCAGTATGTGAGTTTCGAAGTTAATGGCTGGGTAGATTCAGGGCGTGGATGCTTTGCGCGAATGAGTTTGTGATGGAGGTTTCGTTGATGTTCGTTCCAAGGTTAGCAGAGCGCGCCGCGTCGAACACGAGCTGTCTCCACGAATGAGCACAGGCCACATTCCCAAATGATACAGGTGAGCAAGGAGGGAACTTGAGGTTCCATGCATCACTACATCATGTACATACATGTACTTATACAAATAAAGAGAACATACTGTCATGAGCAAATGTCACCCGATGGCATGAATACACGCAAAAGTCCTTGTTTTGATAAGTTAAATTTTGACGTTCAGTTCCTTGTACTGTATAGACTCACTCTCCATGCTGCTATGCTATGCTCGGGTATCTTGCTCCTATCCTTGCGCCTGGCCTTTATTCCCATCCCTCAGAGCTGCTCCAACTGAGCCAATCGGGCTCCCAACACTCAGTCCCACCTGTGCGCCTCATCTCCGCCGGCCCAAGACTTGTCAGTGTAGCCAATCTCACTCTTGACTTTGCTCACCATGTCCTCCGGACCCATGTTCTTGCCTTTATCGTCGCTCAACTTCACCGCGGGAACACCCTTAGCTTCTGCCAGTTTGATGACAATGTTGAGAGGGACGCTCTTGTCGTTGGTACCTAGGTTCAAGAAGTCGTTGGTGAAGAAAGTACCAACGCCGAATGCCGGTGTCAGACCAGCAGCCTCCGTCGCCTGCTTGTATTGGATGCACTTCTCCACGTTGAGCGAGTCGGAGAAGACGATGGTTTTTGCATCTTTGATTCCCTGGGCGTCGTAGAATGAGCGCATCAGCTTGATGAAGTCCAACGGGTCGCCACTGTCCTGGCGAGTGCCCGTGAAGATTTGTGCATAAGTCGGCGCGTCCGAGGTAACCTCATCTGTAGTATGGCTTTCGGGGGCTGGACGAGTGAATGCTTTGAGGAAAGCTGGTGTTCCAAACGTGTCGGTGAGTGCAATGCTGAGCACGCCCTGCCCGAAAGCACCAGTCCAGTACTGCAATGCCTTTTCGTTTGCACCGGCGTAGTCGCTTGTCAATGCAGCGATACCCATGAACCACTCATGAGCAACAGTTCCGACTGGTGTGACGCTATATTTCATGGCAAAGTGCACGTTGGATGTTCCACTGAACTTGCCCTTGAAGCCCTTGCTCTGCGCCTCTTTCTGGGCGTCGATCAGACCTGTCATGACGAGCTCATGTGTCTTATAGTCTCGTCTCCGGCGGCTGCCGAACTCACTGAAGAAACAGCCTGCCTCCAGCAACTGCACGCCCTTCTGCTTCGCCTTTTCGGTTTGGCCATCGTGATTCCAGCTGGTCTCGACGAACTTGAAGTACGCTTCTGAGATGAGTGCCAGCAGTGGGATCTCATATAGAATTGTCTCGACCCACAGACCAGAGATCGACAAGCCGACTTCACCGGACTGAGCCTCATCCTGACCTCCCTCGTCACTTGTCGAGAATGTGAGTTTCACCTGCTGATCCGGCTTGAGATAAAAGTCTTTGAGGAAGTTCAAGTACTGCTGGCTCAGATAAGGGCATGCCTTTTCCAGCCAGTCGATCTCCTCGTTCGTGACACGGATGTTGCCGAGCTTGTTGACCTGTGTTTGGAGCCAATTGAACGCGGCACGGTTGAGCCTCATGTGCGGTGTGCGGTTGGTGAACTTGTAGGAGACTGAGATATCAGGAAAGTACTTGAGGACCGCACATTGCATGGTAAGCTTGTAGAGGTCGGTGTCAAGTAGTGAACACACGCCATCTGGCGAAGGCTGCCCGTCGATTGTAGTCATAGTTGGTGAGGCTCTTCGGATTGCGATTGCTGTTGTGGTGTCCTTTCAATGATATACTGAGAAAAGCTCAGCCGGTGATCCGAGGTGTGATGAGCCTGACTGGTGTTGATGTGTGAGGCGAGTTTGCGGGACCTCGTACAGCAAGCAGTGAATAATAGCTCGTGCAACGATGACTTGGAAGCTGAAACAAAGCGGCGTTTGTCAGAAATTCCGTCGAAGCCCGGGAAACGCGATAGGGCAACAAAATCATCAACAAAGGACTTTTGCAGGATCGTTGGGCTGATTGAATCTCACTTGGGTCTTCACTTGCACGTAGTCCATCATTATATTGGTCACGTCAACACTTCAACCTAAGTCATCCATGACTCACGTGATATGAGTGAAATCGGTGGTCTTCATTCATTTGCAAGTGAAGCCCGAGAGCTCCACGCGCGCACATGATGTCAGCGCGCATGGGAAGCTGCAAGCGCGATGCATAACCTACTTACCTTGCGATAAGGTCGAAGAAGAAGGTTTGCGCTCCAAACACTTTCAATCTCCATCAGGTCCATCACTCTGCCACTCCACGGCAATACTCCTTCTCGAGTACCCTCGAGCGCTCTACTCGGAGGCACGACGCACGACCAATACAGGTCTCACTTTGCACCACGGCTCGGCCATCCATCCCATTTGCAACTCACAACGGCTCGGTCTCACCGTCCCTGAGATCCCCTACCATTGACCCTTCCTAAACTTTACACTCGATACACGACTATACGACTTCAACCTTGCCCAAGATGTTGCGCTGGTATGTTGTGCTCGCCGCATTCAATTCCGCATGCTACCCACTGACTCGATGTGACCACAGGTACCAGTCCAAGCTGGCCTCGAGCCCCATCCTTACCCAAGCCGTCACCACAGGCGTCCTCTTCGCAACCGGCGACACCATGGCCCAGCAGCTCGTAGAAAAGAAGGGCTTCAAGAACCATGATCTCTCCCGCACCGGCCGCATGGTCTTCTACGGCGGTTGCATGTTCGGTCCTGCCGCAGTCAAGTGGTTCGGCTTCCTACAGAAGAAGATTGTCATCCCCGGCAAGCCCAACCTCCAGATCGTCGCGCGTGTCCTCACGGATCAAACCGTGTTCGCTAGCACCAACCTGTTCTGCTTCCTCAGCACCATGGCGCTGTTGGAGGGTACCGACCCGAGAAAGAAGCTGGAGAGTACATACTTCAACGCTCTGTCCAAGAACTGGATGGTGTGGCCGGTTGTGCAGATGGTCAACTTCAAGTTCGTGCCATTGCCTCACCAGGTCTTGTTCGTCAACTTCGTCTCCCTCGGTAAATCTCACAATCGGATCTGTACCACTGTGCGTGATGCTGATACGATATACAGGCTGGAACTGCTACCTCAGCATGCTCAACAGCCAGCCCGCTGGCGAGCCCGAGTACCCACCGGACATCTGAGCCAACACTTTCCACCTCACCAATCATTGCGCACGCTTGCTATCCAATTAGCACAGCGCTGGCGCTACTTCAATAATCCTACACATCCATGTACATCATACACGCGTATACCAGGCATGAGAGCGTTATCTTGGGTTCATGCAAGGCGTTATGGAATCAGGGACATCAGTTGCATAGGTATGGATGGCATAGACTTGCATCTGGACAATAGCAATCACGAACATAGCGGCATCAGCTTTCTTCCTTTGCTTTTGCCTTTTCGTCCTCTTCGGGCGTTCGCGTCCTGAGCTGAAGAGCGTGGATACCACCCTCGGCGGCCATCTCATCCTTGAGCAGACCGTACACCATGCGGTGGCGCGCGGGCTGCATCTTCGATTTGAACTCTTCTGATGTGATGAACACGCTGTGCTTGTCAGTGATATCGACATTGTAAGGGGCGGTAATCAACTTTGATCGCACCGGAAATGTGTCTCTTGCGATGTGCTGCCTTTCATGGCTTTGTGGTGAGCGTGCTTGTGCGAGTCGTTGAATATCTCCATTGAAGTCGGCTTCAAGGCCTCGGTGATCTGTGATTTATTAGCATCGAGTACTGCCTTGCCACGCCTGGTTTGTTAGTGCTCCACTTTACTGGATGTTGTCGCCAGTGAAATGAAGTTGTAATAATGGCCCCGTACCTTGGATCTGATCGCATCCTCCATCGGCGTCTGGGAAGTAGACATCGTCGACAGCGGCCGTCGCAGCGCTGACTGCACTGATCTTCGAAGCATCAATAAGTACGGAGAACAAGGTATCAAGACGTGTGGTCCGATCGCAGTGAAAATCTAAGATTCGTCCAATGGTAGATGAGAGGATGGTAAATCGCAAAGGCCAGGCGCAACTCTCGCCAGAAAAGCACAGACGCCAACGCCGGTCAGCTTCTAGATGATCTCATCTTTTGAGGCATCAATGTTTCTACTTTCATTGTTCCTACAACCGCGCGACAACATGTAGCACATTGCCCAACGATGGCGCCCATCCGACGCTACCTCCGCATAACAAAGTACTCCGTCCTGGAAGTACGCATTTACCCCGAAAAGCCTTCCGACGCGCCATGGCTATTGTCCACGCGCGACCCGGTGCTCGCGCGCGTCATCGAGGAAGTGCGACCCAAAGTACTGCCCAAGCTGCGCGAAGAGAATGAGAACGCGAGGAAGAAAGGAGGCAAGAAGAAAAAGGGGATTAGAGATGTTGCCAGCCAGGAAGACTTCGAGGTCGTCATATTCTTGACCGAGGGCTTGACCAGGCACTCGTTGATCACCAAACAGAAACAATTTGGCGACAAGCCTAAGATTCAGTCTACGGGGAACAAGTTGACTGGATGGTTGAACAATGCCAATAACAGTGAGAATCCTATCACTCTGGAAGATGATGGCGAGGTGCCTGCAGGCTTGAGGGAGGAGGTGGAGGATGAACCGGGACTTAAGGACCTCCATCTTACCGACGGCGAGAGTGATGCTGCTAAGCGAAAGGCGGACGATGGAGAGGAGGAAGAGGACAACGAAGCGCTTTTCGTGAGTTCAGACGACGAGCTCACGTTTCAAACACAGCGCGCCGCGCCTCCGAAGCGTCACAAGGGCACGAGGCGGCAGGCGAAGACACGTGGTAGCAACGACGATTTCGAGCCTGGCAGCGGAAACGAGGCTGCCGACGCCGACGACGATGACAAGAAGAAATTAGGCCTGAAGACGACCTACGACGGTTTTAGCATCTACGGGCGTATCTTGTGTTTGATCGTCAAACGCAAGGGTAAGAAGGTCGCCCCGGGCTCTGTGGGTGGTGGCAGTCAGATGATGGAGGAATGGGTCAGCACGCAAGTTGCGCAGGAGGCAGGGCTCGTTGACGACGATGAGGGTTGAAGATGCAGGACATCAATGCGCGACAAACCACTTGATTCACACCCATGCATACGACATACTCATGCTTATTCGCGCGCATGCGACTCGAAAAATCACAGTATTCTTACTCATTTGCGAAACAACCCTTTCTTTCTGATACGAGTCGCACCAATCCCTTCTTTCCCCCATCATTGCCATGGATGTCGTGCATACCCAACAGGGATCTAATTCTCTCCCACGAATCCCTGTGCCTTCAGCTCCGTTACTTGCATGAAGGCAGCGGTGGCGCTGGTGTGTTGCAAGTATAGAAGTACGCAATCCCGGTTCGAAAATCCAAGTCCCTTGTTACAGATTGACTCGTGTTTCATCTCTGCGGTTTTTTTGATCCGCGCGTTTCGAACATCGTCTGCAGCTCTGCAGGGCAATGTATGCGCGGACCAATCGCTACACGTGGAATGCGAGTAACCATGCTCACGCTTCTTCATGACATGCATTGAGCATGAATCAAGTTCCCCTTTGCCACCACGAAGGCACATGGCCTTTTGGAAAGCGAGACTCATGGAAAGTCGGCCGCAACCCTACCTACCTGATAGTATGGAATAATACACAGCCCTCAAGTAGTGGGCATACGGCGTTTGCCTTGAATAGAAGGATACTACGACTCTTCTCCGAACGAAAGCACTCGAAACAGACAAACGTCGAGTAAGTAGTCATCTCGCCGAATCTTCGTGACTTTTTCCAGAAAAGAAGGAGTAACTAGGTACATAGCTTGTCAGTCCGTCCACTTCCTCAATTGCGTATGACGGCAGACCATCCCTCCCGCCACCGAGGGCTGTGCAGCCAACAAACGGGCGATGGACACTTGTTAGCCACGAGTAGCGTACCAAACAAAACTGCAGCCTCCTCTCCTCTGCTTTCCAACTCGCTCGCCCGAGTTCCGCCCTTTTGGGCATCAATGAAAGAGAAAGAATTCGAACCAATCCAAGCCTTCAAGTCGCGAGCGAAGGATGCAATGCCAATTGTTGATAGCCAAAAAGAAAGACACAAGACGTGGAACCAGAGAAATCTTCAACTTCCATCGCGTCCCCCGCGCATGTGCGAGCACATGCGAGACAGAACCTTCATCGGCTTCAGTCTAGTCAGTGAAAGGAGAGGGATGAAGAATACAAATTGCCAACTTTCGTTGTGTGTGGTGTATTGATCAATGATCAGTGATACGACGCGACTTACGAGTTGACATTGCGATACACACTAGGAGACGGCGAGCGAGCAAACAAACACCTCTGACTTGTTTAGTGTGGAAGTTCACGTGTCGTAGCAGACTACTCGGCCACGCGGACTACCTAACCCACTAACACGACCTGCGACCTTGCGACCACCGAGTAAGTCATCGTCATGGAAGTAGTGCGCACGAAGAACGAATGTTGTCGTAGCAGTACCTTGTGTCGTGCCGACTTCCCCCTTTGCCACTTTGCAATGTAGGCAAACACGCAGACGATGACGGCAGCAACGGTTTACGCAAGATTCGGTCGAGTCCGCATTGGTGACATGTAAAGGTCATAAGAGGGGTTCTGGTATAGATGCCAATGGCCAATAGTGATTCGCTAACGATCTTCCAAGGCACTCAATAATGATCAGCTGTGATTCCATTTGGACGGTTCGCTGCTAGACTACTGATATTGTGAACCACGGCAGCATCTCTAATACATTTTGCCTAATGACCTGGACGTCTATTTCGGTAGGCGGGTTGTCATTGACTAGGTATCAGACGATAGGAGGCTCAAATTGTCAGATCTATCTGCCTCCTGCATAAAGTATCGATATTGTTGTACCGACACAGTGGATGAGAGCGTGGGGGTTTATCGTAGGCATTGCATATTATTAGTGCACAAGCACCACCACCGCCTGCAGGTCATAATATCTATGATCGCAACCGCGGCTTTTGTGAAAGACGTCTGAAACAAACCCACTCGCGACCACGGTATTTTGCCGAATTGGCATGACAGGAGTCAGGGCGAACAGACATCATCACGATTGGCAATTAGTAGTCATGCATGAGACTACTACTGCCTCCTCCACTACTCACTTCACCCCCCTCATTGTTCCTCCCCACTTAGTATGATATACATGTATTCTCTCGTGCCGTGCCATCATCGATCCTAGCAGTTTAAGTTCCCAGTTCCTGATCCTGATCCTGTTCCTGTCAAGAAAACGCTCAATGTCCTCGGAGTGGGACGTGGGATGCGAGGAATTGACCCGCCGCGGGATGCTGTCACGAGCTGTCAACCAATACTGGGGATCACGGGAAATTCGACTGCCAGATCGCTAAGAACGACAGTGATAGCGGCTGGTGTGTGGCACGGGTGACTTGACTGGCTCCGAAGAAGCGAGAGGATTTTATTGATCCCTTCCGACTTCCATGTTTTTGGCGGTGGCGCATTCGCGATGATGCGCACAATACCTGTGCCGGAAACCGGCGGCGACGGAGACGGGCACGAAAGCTGCCTTTTCCATCCAAGGCACAATTGGCATTGGCACGATGGATTCCTGCTAGACCTAAGACTGCCATGTCAAAACTGCCACTATCAGCTCTCTAGGCACTTTTTCACCTATGGCTCAACTTCTCGAGAAAGCCGGGCTAATCGCTTGGCCGTAAGCGAGATCGAGCATCATTTCTGGGCGTGAGTGCATTATTGGAGCTGGGTTGACGGGCTCTTGGCATCTCGTGTGGGATTTGAAACATTTGAGTATTATTATCTCACGTTTTCGAGGCGGTGATGATGACGACGAGGGTGTGACCTGTTATGGTTCGTCTCCCAAGCAGCTACCGGCATCCACCGCACTCTCTCATCCTTCAGCGCACGGCTGGAGAAATGACATTCGAGGAATAGTTGTAGACTTTCTGACTAAAAGTCGTTCCGCGGAGGGAGGTAGCGGGTGTTCAGGCATCACTACTACCGCCAACAACAGAGGTATGGTTTGATGCCCGATGCTGATGGAAGACTATTGCGAGCTTGATGCTGTACGGCCGTTAGTGAGACTTCAAGAAGAAAACGCTGCGTGTGCGCGGCTCCCAAAGACCCTTGGGCTTCGATGCATATGGCAACATTCTGAGACAGTCCACAGTTACGCAGCTGAAGATCACCTATAGCGATCTGTAAAGATGTTCGCACTGCTGCGGAGTTCAAGCTCTCACCCAAGCGATCGATCAGCAGGGGAGGCACTTGGACAGGCAACTCTGATGGAAAACATTTCGTATCGGAACAATCCGACACGGAGTGGTACACGCAGACGCTGTTTGCGACCTGCTGATGTCAGAATTACAGATGGAAAGGATTGGAAAGCTGTCCTCGTGTCAGGTGTCGTACGTTCACCTCGCCTGATTCCTAAATAGGGGGCGCCATTGAGTTTCCCTTCCGGGATGCCGGGGTCGGACAACCACGTGCTGTGGCGGTCGTGCGCTACGAGGATGCTCAGACACAGACGCCCTTGCAGCAGCTGGCGGTCGCTTCGGGAGGCCGCTTGTCCTATTTGCTCATCAGACAAGCCGATACTTCCAAATGTCGCCTACAAACGACGTGGCCAAGCCCAGCTGACCGTTTCGTCCGCTTCCTTACCGCCTGCAAACTGCACGAAGCTCCAGCTTCATGCCTGTCAGGCTGAGGCCAACCGACTTGCCAGGCATGCATGGCTTGTCTTGTTACAGCTGCTGCCGGGCGTTCGGCCTTCGCCTCGGAGCGTTGGAAAGGCTGCGCGAGGCCCTTCGAGCCGCCGCATGTCAACGCCTTGAAACGTCGTGCAGCTGCCACGGCTAACGGATGGCTGCTGCTTTTCCTGGATTTTTTCTTTTCTTTCGAGAAGGCAGATCTCTTGCCAGCGGCCAACCACGAACCAGCGTTACCGGGTTTCGCGCCCAGCGTCGTTTCTTCTCCCGTTCTTCTACCGCAAGTCGTGCAATCAAAACTAGGCGGCATGCTGGGCAGCGATCATGCTAATTTGCCACCGATTCCGACCATCGCTGGGGTGAGTAAGCAATAGTAGTCCGGGGACGGTTTTAGCATTTTGCCGTGTGCTACTAGCAGACGGTGAAACGCCCACCTCGCAGCAGGGCCCGTTGCGCTCGGCTTTTTCTGCGCAGAGGCAGTGGCAGGTTTTGGAAAAGGCATTTGGGGCTCCTCCCCCTGGGCGCACGTCCGAGGCGGCCAGCCGCCAGTGTTTCGGGCTGCCCGCATGGTTCGCATGAGCTGCGTCCGAACTCTGTGCCTGTCACCGTGCTTGCAACGGGGCTAATTAGACTTTGTGTGCCTGATGCAAGCTGTCGCAGGCCACGACGATCAGGGTTTCCGGCATGCGCTGCACGCTGGATGTGGGAGGCCTCGTATGCTCGTGTCCGCAGAACGGCGGCCGAGACATGCGGCACTGGGTGGTAGACTGGGCACTACTACGGCTCTCGTACTATGGTACTCTGTTTGAAGGCGACCGTTTGCTGCCCGCCCGCCTGCGCCTACCTGCCCGCATGTTTGCCAGTAGCTGCTTGCTTGCCTGCAACGCTACAGACGGGCTCTGGTTGGAAATATAGTGGTCGGTGCGCTTACGATAGCCTTCGAGCCACGGTACATGCCGCGGTTGCTCTGCGGACGATGCGTGAGCCGCCTACCAACAATGGTCGAGTAGGCGTTTCCGGCCTCGCCGGAAGGCTTGCTGGCGACTTCTTGGGCGAGAAGAGGAGGCCGTGGAAGCATGATCGGCTGATCTAGTGCTGTCGTTGAGCTGGAAGCAGCAATAGCCAGTAGTCACGCTGCGTATGCTTGGAGGCACAGGCATGAATGGGCATGGACAGGCACAGACACACCCATGTCAGCCCTGCCGTGTGCTGCAGTCATCCGGCGTGTTTAGCTTCGGCCACCAGGCGGCGATTGCTGCTCTCCTTTCCCAGGCATCTGTATGAAGCAGCACACGGACACACCGCCGTTCTGGATACTGACTTAGTGCCAGGGTTAGTTCCTGCCTTGGTTTGCATCATGCGAAATG
>Ga0265797_10007423_pt1 | contig 15027 bp, 11 predicted proteins | sample P2T30metagenome_FD_192433 | JGI IMG/M metagenome (GOLD analysis project Ga0265797, IMG submission 192433) | Plant litter microbial communities from East Loma Ridge, Irvine, California - P2 T30 | ecosystem: Environmental > Terrestrial > Plant litter > Unclassified | place: USA: California... | reverse complement strand
CTACGTCTTACTAAGCCTCTATAGCCTTCTCTTACGTTTCTAACTTTATAAGCTTACAATTAATTTTCGAGAAATCTAGTAAGAGAATATCTGCTAGAATATAATCTTTTACTCTATTACGATAATAATTTCTATACCTATTGCTTAAGAATAATAGTTTACACGCTAACTTCTTCTCTAAACAACATACATAAGCAACTATAATAAGTACACTAGTTAAATTAATATAGTTACTCTAAGAGTAATAATAATAGGTACTATAGAAAGTTATTAAGTTAGTATAGAGATATATAGTAGAGAAGAGAGAAGTAGTATTATAGTTATAAAGAAAAGAGTAGATAAGCGCTAGGTTTTATAGAAGACTAATAGCTATATTAGATATAATAATACTTAACCTATAAGAATAAAGAGAGCGCTAAGAAATACGTAATCTACTTTATAGTTCTACGCGTATTATATATATTAGCGCTATTAGCTATAAAGAGAAGTCTTAGAAATTCTACTTAGCTTTACTACGTTCTAGCTCTTAGAACTTACTAAAACTTACTAAAACTTATAAAACTATAAAGTTACTATAAGTATATAGCTTAGGTACTAAACTCTTATAGCTTAGTGTATTTAACTTTATATAAGACTCTAGTATTTAATCTAAGAATTATACTTCTTTCTTAACCTCTTATAATATTATATTATTCTACTAAACGTACTATTACACTTTTATACTATTATATTAATCTACTAATTATGCTAGTACACTAACTATTCTACCTTACTTACTTACTCTCTAAGAACTAACTCTTAGGTTATCTTAGAATAACCTTTACAATTATACCTAAAACACCTAGAATAAGCTCTTCTAACTATAGTAGAAAAACCTTAATTTTAGTACTTACTTCTCTAAATTCTAGTAACTAGCTCTAGAGAGAGATATACTAGAAAGCGCACTTACACTCTTACTATTTTAAGAAATATTCTAGAAATTATAGAATATACTACTTTATAACTTAGCTCTATCTTAAAAGTTCTCTACTTATACTAGCTATTTATAGAAGCTTAATAACTATTACTAATAGCACTAGTAGTAGGTTACTTATAACTACTAGGCCTTATTTATTAGAACTTTTTTAGTAAGCTACGCCTTTGCTATAAAGCCTACTTTTAGCCTAGATACGTAGAATAGATAAGTAAACTCTCTCTATTTAGCAGCGCTAAACACTATACCTATATATAAATTTATAAACCTTAGCTTACAAAAGACTTTTATACTAAATAGCTACTAAGAGAGAGGTAAGTATTTTTACTATAGCTTAAAGAGCTATTAGATAGCGTACTACCTAGAACTTAATACCTACTTCTTTATATCTTACTAATCTTCTAGTCTCTTTACTACTTACTAGTCTCTTTATATATTCTTACTCTAAATTCTCTACTCTATTAGCTCTTTACGTTCTTCTACTTACTAAATAGCTAGCCTACTATCTAGCTTAAGCTATCTATTAAATAGAATAAGCTTAAACTAAGTTACGTTTAGGCTCTAAAGTTATACAACTAGAGCTAGTAGCCTATAGTTTACTTCTCTAAAGTATTTATTAAGAGACTCTTAGTATATAAGAAAAGTAACTAAAAGTCTAATATAATAATTCTACTTATCTTACTAAAGATAAAAGAAAAAATAATACTAACGTACGTAATAATAGACTCTAGTGTAGAAAGTAAGAAGTTTATAAACTAAAGCTAGGCTAAAAGCTATAAGCTACCTTTATAGAAACTAAAGAATTTCTTTAGTATTATAATATTTAATAAAGACCTATTAGAGTAGAGTACTATTACGCACTATGTTAAAGCTACTATAAGAATAGAAAACTATATAGAAACTATCTACTTAAATATAATATAGCTAGCGCACTACTCTATAATTCTTAGAATACTCTAGCTAAAGTAGTATAACCTAAGAATTAGCTTTACTAGCTATACTCTAATATTTAAAAGTAAATACTACTAGAGATACTATAATATTCTAGAGAAACTAAATAAGATCTATACTTTGCACTAAGTTCTACCTAAGTTCTACTCTATTAACTTACTAGACTGCCTAAAACTACTATAGAACTAAGATATTATAAAAGTATTACTTAAAGCCTACGCTGCGTATACGCGAAAAAACTACTATATATTTATAGTTACTATTAAATAGATTAACCTCTACCTATTCTAAGCTAACTAAACTAAACTACTAAACTCTAAGACTCTACTACTACCTAAAATAAAAAACTTTTAGAATATTTTCTTACCTAAAAAGGTAGAAAAGCTTTTACTATACTACTTATATAACTATAATATCTATCTACTAGAAAGTAAAACTCTATTTTTTAAACTACTATACTTAATATTTTAAGAAGAACTTAAAGCCTTAAAGAAATAGCTTAAAGAGAATCTCTAGAAAAAGTTTATCTAGCTAAGCTTCTTATCTACTACTTTACTTATTTTATTTATTAAGAAACTTAATAGAGGCCTTTAGTTTTATATAAACTACTAGAGGTTAAATAATATATCTATAAAAGACTACTATCTACTTCTACTTATAAAGAAAAGTCTAAATAATCTAAAAGAGATAAAGTACTTCTCTAAGATTAATATTATTACTACTTTTAATAACGTACGTATAAAGAAAGGCTAGAAGTATTTAACTATATTCTAAACTTAATTTAGCCTATATAAAAGCCTAGTAATACTATTTAGCCTATTAGAAGTACTAGCTACCTTTTAGAGGTTTATTAATAATACTCTAAGAAAATACCTAGATATTTTCTATACTACTTACTTAGATAATATTCTAATTTATAGCTAAACTTAAGAAGAATATAAGAACTACTTATAACTAGTACTTACTACTTTATAAGAAGCTAGGTTATACACTAAGATCTAGAAGTGTAAATTCTTTAAGAAAGAGATAATATTTCTTAGTATTATTATAGAACGTAAAGGTATCTATATAGATCTAAAGAAGATTTAGATAATCTAAGAATAGAATACTCTATTCTATCTAACTAACGTATAAGCATTTATTAGATTTAGTAACTTCTACTACTAGTTTATTTAAGACTTCTTAAAGATTATTACTCTACTAGTTACTTTTATAAGAAAAGGTATTAACTTTACCTAGAGTAATAACTACTAAAAGGCTTTTAACTATTTAAAGACTACGTTTACTAAAGCTTTAATTCTAGCTCTATTTAACTAGAAAAGAGAGATTATTCTAAAAATAGATGCGTCTAACTATATCTCCGTAAGAGTACTATTCTAGTACAAAAATAATAAAATACTATAATCTATAGCGTTCTTCTCTAAAAAGTACTTTATAATAGAGTATAACTATAAGATCTATAATAAAAAACTACTTATAATTATACGCTACTTTAAGAAATAGAGACCTAAGCTAGAGAGAACTTTATTACTAATTAAGATTATTATAGACTATTATAACTTTAAATACTTTACTACTATAAAGCTACTAAACTAATAATAGGTCTACTAGTTTAAATTTCTATCTTATTTTAACTTTTAGATTATATACTACTTTAAAAAGCTAGGCGTAAAGCCTAACGCGCTAACTAGAAGGTTAGAGAATCTACCTAAGAAGAGAGATAAACGCCTATAGCACTAGAGCTAAGTTATACTAAAAAAGAAGAACTTTAACTAGCTTCTAACTCTACTAGACACGTTTACTATAATACCTATTTTAGCTACTACCTACCTTAGAAATATACTACTAATACTACTAGCGTCTCTAAAACTTAAAAAGAGAGTCTACTTTACTATTAACTACCTTATCTACTTATTTCTTATTATGCGCGCTAGAGCTATAGAAAGCCTAGAGCTAGCAGCGCTAGAACTAACTACTAAACTAGCCTATCTAATACTACTACCTAATAGAACTATACTCTTACTACTACTAACTATAAGAGACTTAGTAACAAAAGAATACTAAAATAATAAGAAACTAAATTCTATTCTAAAAGCTCTCTATACTAGTTAAAGCTATTATAAAAAAATTACACTTACTAAGTACGTAGAGCGCAAAGGCTATCTATATTACTAAGATTACCTATACGTATTTAATAACTTTAAGCTATATACTAAGCTACTACGTATATACTATAAGAGCTCTATAGCTAGCTATATAAGCTAATTCTAAACTTATAAAGTACTATCTTAGAAGTACTACTAGCTTAAAATACTAGACTACGTTAAATAATAAACTTAGAACTACTATACTTATAGATAAGTAACTACTTTATAAGAAGTAAAGTAAGAGGTTCTAAGACTATTACTAATACTTAACTAAGCCTAGTAAGACCTATCTATAAACTTTATTACGTACCTACCTAAAAGTAGTAAATTTAACGCTATCTTAGTTATAGTAAATAGACTTACTAAAATAAAGTACTTTATTACCTATAATAGTACCTATAACGTAGAAAAAGTAGCGTAACTATTTATAAAGTATATCTAGAAACTATATAGCCTATCTAAGATAATTATATTAGACTAAGAGCTATAATTTATATCTAAATTCTAGAGCTACTTAATCTAACGCCTAGAAATACAGTCTTTCTTATCTACTATATACTATCTAGAAACTAATAGATAAATAAAAAGAGTAAACTTCTTTCTAGAATAATACTTATAAAGTTAAGTCTTATACCTATAGAATAACTAGGTAAGATAGCTACTACTAGCTAAATTTATAGTAAATAACGCTAATAATAAGAGTATCTATACTACGCTATTCTTTGTAAACTATAGCTTCTACCTTTACTTTAGATTTAAACTAGTAGAACTTAGCTAATAACCTACTACTTAAAACGCTAAAGACTTAGCTCTAAAGATAAAGACTATTTATAAATATCTATAATTAGAGATCTATATTATATAAGCTTAGTATAAGAAGTACACTAATAAAAAACGTACGCCTACCTACTAGTTCTTTAAGAATAATATAGTCTAGTTAAATATCTAAAATATTAAGACTACTTATTTATAGAAAAAGCTTAACTAGAAATTCTTAGGCCTCTTTAAGATTACTAAAGTTATTAGCTTATATATATACTAACTAGAGCTATCTACCTTTATAAGAATCTACTCTATATTTTATATTAGCCTTTTCTATCTAGCTACTACAGACCTATTACTAGAATAGTACTAAGAGCTACCTTCTCTTATTTAAGTTAAAGAAGTTAAGAAGTAGAAAGTTAAGAACATTCTAAACTTCTGCTAGAACTACTATAGCTATAGAGACTACTTCTAGCTAAAGTATACTATAAAATAAGCTAGCTATAATAAGCCTACTAAAGTGCTAGCTAACTATATTAAGAACGCCTAGAAGGTTATAAAGAACTTCTACTACTACTATCTATATAAGCCTAGTTAACTACGTTATTAGAGCTCTACTTAAAAAGAGAAGTACTATTATAGTAGTAGCTAGTAAAAAGCGCTAAGAGCTGCGCTATACTTTAATTAGCTGCATAGATTTTAGGTAGCTAGCTAGCTTACCTAAAATCTATAACACTAAAATTTCTACGTAGACGCGTTTTATTAGAAGCTCTTTAAGCTATATTCTTATCTTAGCCTAACTTTATACTATTAGTAATACGTAGTAAATACACTAATTACGTGTACTTATTCTTCTCTACCTACTACTCTTATAATACTTTTAGAATATTTTAAGATATAAAAGAGAGCTTCTAAGTAGTTTAGAAAAGGTTTATAAAGTTTTCTTTCTTAACTCTAATAAGCTTATAGCTATAGTAAAGGTAGTAGGTTAATTTAGCTAAATAATAGCTAGAAAGTAACTTAAAAATAACTATATTAAGAAGCTAAAGACTATAAGTTAAATAGAGAGAAAAGATTAATAGTAGAACTTTATATTTATTATAAAATTTAATAAAATTTATAGTTACGTAGCTTCTATAGCTATCTAGAATTAGAAGATAGTAATTTAAGTAAGCTTTCTTCTTTATACTTCTTTTAAATACTTATTTAAGCTAGATAAAGCTAAAGTTATTATTAGACTACTCTATAGGTAATATAGAAGTAAAAATTTAGTACTTTTTAACCTCTAGGTTCTCTATTTAGAAGCTTTAAAGTAAACTTTTTTCTAAGTAAATAATTATAGATAGAATAGTAAATCTATTACTATAAATATAAGCTAGAAAAGTAATAAACTTTTATAAACTATCTTAAAGAGCTTCTAAGACTTTCTTTTAGTTATATAATTACTTAGAAACAATACGTTTAGAGTAGCTAGTTAGACTACAAAGAAACTTCTTTTTATCTATATTATAAGTATTCTAGCTTTTAATATTATACTTATCTATCTTAGAGTAAAGAAAGTTAAAGTATAGCTTATATTTATAGTAGAAGTTAGCGTAGTAATATTAATAGTCTATTTTAGAGGTCTATTTTAAGATTAGATAGTACTAGTTTCTTTTTAGAAACTAGAAAACCTAGCGCTTTAAATACTTTCTTTTAGTAACTAAAGAGCTAAAATTTTATACTATCTCTTTTATAGAAAGTAGCTCTTACTTTATTAAAGCTTTAATATACTTTATAAGCTTCTACTCTTATTAAGAGTTAAGATTCTAATATTTCTAGCTACTTTCTACATAATTAGCCTACACACTATAGTAGTAGTAAGCTAGCGTTATCTAGCTAACGCTAAACTTTTTTATAACTTTATAATAGCTAAAATCTATACTATCTTTATATAAATTAATTACTTTAATTATATTCTAAATTAAGTTTATATTAGTAGAGTTATAGCGCGTTGCGTAGAGGTAGCTAGCTTTGTTATAATGTTTAGGTAGCTCGATTTGCGCACTAGCTCAATTCGCGGCCCGACACGGTACACAGGCGTTCTGTGGCCCGGCTCTGAGAGCCGTGCACACGCGTCACCTTCTCACAACATCGCGTTGAACGGAGCAGCCACGCGTACGAAGATGGCAAGTGGATTCCACTGACGGCGTAATGTGCTTGTCTTTGCATCGGCTTAGCATACTCATACCAAAGTTGTATGTGAATATGAAGTTGATCTCGAAGGTCCTGGGCTTATCGGCACACAAGCAACGCTTTGACGTACGTGTTGTATTCAGCAAGAACATAGAGCTAATAGATGTCGCAAACAAAAGCGAGCGTGACTGAGGATCAGGTACCGAGAAGGAAAAGACCGAACCAGACAATTCAGCGAAAGAAATACCCAGAAAAGCGGTTTAGCACCCCTCTATACCGCATCGTTGGCGATAACTACCAGTCACACGTAACGACGGCATGGCGATAGATGCCCATCATGGACTCTGAACAGCCCTCAGCTCCACTCTTATATCTCACCTCCTCCGCTTTACACTTGATCTCTCGGTCCTTAGGCAAAGCGGGTTCGCCTTGCTTTGTAGGTGGTGCATCCCAATCTTGGCACCAAAGAGATCCAGGGTTGGTTCCATCGTTGAGATAGTCGCAACTACTGCTGTCGATGAGGTTGCCCAGTTCGTACGTACCAGCAGGCCAAGGTGGGTTATCGACATTGCCTTCTGCTGGTACAGTTTTCATGGCTTCCGTGTCAAAACGACATTCGGAGGACTCGCCGTAATCGCTATTGAAGAACAACCAGGTGTTCTCGTTCGAGATATCATCGATGTAGTTTTGGTAAATGATAGAAAGCGCTTTGTTCTTGCGAGATGGTTTCGGCGGAGGTGCAGGGCTCGATGGAGGTGGAACAGAGTCGTCCGGGCTTTCGTCGTCGCCATCGTCATCGTCATCCCCATGGGCGGCCGCATCTGCCCCGTTCCAGATCACACGGATGCCGCTATTGGGATCATCCCTATCCCGCACCCAACTTGATTTCTCACTGGTAAGATAATCTCGGATGGCCTTCACGCGTTCGACACCAGTCTTGGTGTCGTCCCAAGGCTTAGTTTCGTAGGACAAGTACGTGGCTATAAGGCCCGCAACCTGAGGCGCAGCTATTAAGGGGTCGCTTGTCAGATTCGAGTACACTGCAGTGGAGATGTGGAGGACGTTTGCTTACCTATTGAAGCGCCGCTTACAGTTGCACTTTTTCCATCCTCCTTCGTTTGGCACTCAACGTCAACACCCGGCGCGTAAATTGTGACGAGTGGACCGGCTTGCGAGAAGTCGGCTTTCTTGCCATCGTAGTCTGAAGCGCCAACGATGATGAGAGGGATATCATCACCTGAAAGCAACATAGGAAGTTGGTCCACCAGCTTCCGGTTAGGATCCGTTGCGTCGTTTCCAGCACTTGCCACAAACGGAACACCAAGATTCGATAGTTCACGGAGGTGGTTTCCGTACAGCTTCTGGCTTTGTTGATTGTTCTTCGCTTCCTCGGCGGTCATCCCTTTACCAATGGCCATGGATGTGGTCACAACGCTCTTCGCCGCACGGTCGTTCCTCTTGATGTCTTCCACGACCAGCCACATTGCATTTTCCCAATCTCCGCTTATGGGCATGACCTTCGTCGACACTAGTGTCGCCTAGAAAGTCGGATGCGATGTTAGCTGTGTTATTGAATGCACCGATCTTGTCAGAGTTGCATAGAATAATCGGCTGGCCGAGCAGATACTGCCCTGCCTTCAGGATAGGATAAGATGGAGGCAGAAGCATGAATCGGAAACGCTTTGCAGCGTTGACAACATACCTCTTTCGCAAGCCCGTACTTCTTGCCCACAGCTTTTGAAGCGACTTGGGTTCCGTGAGATGGCTTGACAGTATTGTCGTCTGTGTCTGGACTCGCATGCCGTTGAAGAGACCTCGTAGTTTGTAGGACACGATCGTTGTCTGTCTTGAATTCTCGCTCATCGTCAGGCTGCAAGCATGGAATTAGCGATGCGACAGCTGCAGAGATAGGGTTACTTACATTCCTGACCCTGATCTGAATGCCCCATTCGATCACGTAGACATATATTCCCTGACCAGGGTTCTCAGGGTATACGAAGTCGAGTGTCTGGGTGCCACCACTAAACAGGAACCTTCGATTAGTTCAAGAAGACATGTGGCATCACATTCGACGTACTCATACTCACTATCCATCACCAAAGCTTCGTCCGCGGGATACTGGGCCTTCCATTTCAAGGCTCTGCGTGAGAGTTTGCCGCTGTTCTCGTATGGGTAGGCGCTTGGGTGAACTTCAAGAGACGCGCTTTTCGTTTGCACGGCTCGATGGAATGTCACGGGAAGATCCTCCAGCAGACCGAGAGTGCCTTCATATATCTCTACGTCGGCTTTCGAACTCGGAGTTAAAGTAACGTTCCCGTATCCGAGGATCTTGTTATCCGGTCCGATCTGATAGATGTCATTGCCGTCTTCCGCTTTGGTCTTCAAGAAGTCTCGAAACTTCTCAATGTCATAGTCATCCTTGACCACAGCGATGTAAGCGACGACATCTCGACGGGTGAGGATGTGTCCTTGCCCATTCCCAGGAGGTTCGCGGCTAACACTCTCGCCTGCGTTCGCATGAGTCGCAGTGATATCGCGGTCTTGCGGCTCATATCGCGGCAAGTGGTCACTGGTCAGTGCGGGACTTGTTGAGGTGTTGATCTGTTGCTCGACAGGGGGGACGTCTTCCCTTTGCTCAAGCGCAGCATTGTTCTCAGCGTCTCTAGTTGCAGCGTCAGCTAGATACGACGGAATGAATGCTTGCGCAACGCAGAGCAGGAGGCTGAGATAAAGAATGCGCATTGTAGTTACGCAAAGATTGATTGGGAGAAGCGAAAGAAAGGGTAGAATGTGATGTCTAGCTCGTATGTGAATGGTAGAACCAGTGGTGTAAGTAACGAAGATGTAGTTCAGTCATACTGAAGATAGTCACATCTCTTAATACTTAATGTCAGAAGGGCCTTCAGCCCCCGCGACTTAGGTTTTGGGTGCGAATTTGCGTAATGATGCAACCAGCGCCCTCATGCTGTTGAGCGGCGTGAGTTCACCAGGGCCTACTGTCTTGAACCGAAACGCCTGTCGTGTAACTGTTCACATATGGCATGCCATGGAGTTTACATCCGGTGTAATTCTCAACCATGAAAGGTTCCATTGGAGTGCGGGTATACCATTACGGAGACCATCAACTGTGCCAGTTCCGGGGCAGGCACACATATCCATGGAGCTGTTTGATCGGCCTGTAGATGCTTCGATAATCGGGGCCGAAAGTTGCGGCACCGCAGCCTTTGACACAGCAGGCGCAGGTTCATAGAAGGGGCCAGATCTCGATACGAGGCCATGATTTCGTCGGCAAGGTGATGCAGCATGTGTGGAGTTTAGTGGTATTACAACAGCCCCAGCGTCCTAATAAGTGACAAAGAGGCATAGTCAAAGGAAGCACTATGAAACATGAGATGACCAGAGTTGGGACGCACGTCTACGTACTTGTTGGGGGGATTCGCCATGATGGGGCAGCATGTGGGAAGAATGACGTTGCGTAATGATCTAGAGGCGACACGAGAGATGCTGCTTTGCGGCGGGTCGCTAACGAACTCAAAGTCGATTTGTGGTGATGAAGATGTTGGTAAGACGGCTACGCGGGGCTAAGGTGAAGAAGTTCGGCTGATGACAGATGACGTATGCTAGAGAGCTGTGCCACAAGATATTGCAGGTACGCGCTTTCGGCTGCCGATCAGTTGCTTCGATTAGATTAAACAGAACTGCGAGCGCAAGCGCCACCAGCATATGATAGTTGGCTAGATGCGATCGTGACACAGTGTCGGCGTTTAAGCGGGGGCCAACCTCGCATCGAATGATGGCGCAGGCGATGGTGAACGGAAGCGAAACGGAGGTCAAGAACGCCGTCACGGGTATGCGCGGGCGTGCATCAAGAGGGTGGAATACTGGATGAATATTATGTGTATTATAAGTGCCAAAACGCTAGACTCGCATGGAAGGTGAGCCTAAGGACTCTAGGGTAATCACGTGACAGAATGACACCACGCCTCATACACCAGAGTCATCTTGCAGGATACCAACAGACCCGCTATGGGCCTTCCAACTATCGCACTGGCTCTCCAATGCATCCTTGTCGGTTATTCCTGCGATCTTGTCGTACTGCTCGACGAACTGCATGGCGAAGCCCTCGGATGTGTGCCAGCCCTGTATGGACGTTAGTAAAGTGATACGTGTGCAAAGAAAGAGGGTTACGTACGATGTGGCAGTGCATCAGCCACGCTCCGGGATTGTCAGTTTCGAAAGCGATGACAAGGTAGCCCGATGCTGGCAGCATCGCGGTGTCGCGGCGCGGCGGGTTGTCAAGCTTGAGAGCAACATCATCGGTGTACTCTCCGGTACCCTGAGCGATGACGAAGAAGTCATGGCCGTGCAAATGGATGGGATGGGGTACTCCGATGTTGGTGCTGATAACTACGTAGACGAATTCGTTCTCGCGCGGTAGGTGGAAGACGGCGTTGGAGGCCTCGAACGTCCGTTCTTTGCGCATAACTTGCATGAGCGTGGGGTCGTCCCAGTACACGACCATGGATGTGCTGTTGAGAGCCCATTTGAACACGTTCTCGTCGTTGCGGCCGACAGATACAGGCTCATCGGCTGTGGACGACGTTGCTCCAACAGTCTTTGGGATGTGCGGCACAAGGTTCTCGGTCTCGTCGGAGCAGCTGTCTTCGTAGTCGTATGCGGAAGTGGTCGGCTTTCCAGCCGAGCCACCATAGTAGACTATGCCGCGGATGTCGTCCTCGTTGTCATTCTCGGAGCATGCGGACTGAGGGATGGCTCGCATCCAGAAGTTGTCAGCCACGTCTCCCTGATCAGCTGTTACAATGACGTCGTATCGTTGACCCATACCGATGCTGACAATGGTAGCTTCATAAGGTTCGATGGGTACAAGATCGGATGCAATGACAGTCATGGTGTGGTTGTCGATCATGAACTTCCAATGGGTGTCGACAGCGGCGTTGACGAGGCGAATGCGGTAAGAAGTGCCGGCGGTGAAGGAAACATTGTAGCGATGACCGCCGTCTCCGAAAGTGTTGGTGCCGTTGATCAGACCGTTGTCGAGAACTGGCGGACCATCCATCTCGGCGGAGAGGTAGAGCTCATCAACCGTCTGGTGGTCCCAGTCGTTGAGGAAGAGCATACCCAAGTCCTCGTCGTAGTTTGCCGTGGCAGGTCCATTGATGACAATGCCGCCAAAGACGCCCTGCCAAGCCTGCAGGGCGAAATGCGAGTGATACCAAGTCGACCCGTGCTGGGTAGCTCTCCAGGTGTAAGTCATTGACTCGCCTGGTGCTGTTGGACATTGGGTAATGGAGCTCACACCGTCCTGGTCGTTGGTGTTCTTCTGCCAAAGACCGTGAAAGTGTATGCTCGTGCCGTTCATGGATGTTGTAAGAGAGTTGGTGACATGAACAACGACCATGTCGCCCCAGTCCGCGATGAGCGTCGGTCCCGGTATCGAGCCATTGATGGCCATCGCTGTCCGAGATACGCCGTCAGGTGCTACAACAACATCGGTGAGCTCTAGCCAGTATTCGCGGGTCACGCCAGTGTCTGGGATCTCGACGGACGCGTCGGTGTCGATGGAGTGATCACACCACTCCGAGCGTGTGGAAGCAGTGTTGCCATCGCATGCTCTTCTCGACACTGGAAATGGTTTAGCTAACGTTGCCTCTACATGAGAATGAGGTGCAACTTACTCAAGTTCGTAACGAAAGGCGAAGAGGCCGCAAAGCCAGTCAAGGCTGCAAGACCGAAAGCGCCTCGTAACAACATGATGTGGATGTCTGAGAGGCGTTTGGTACTCGAAAAAAGATGATATGTAGCGCCAACGAGCAATGATCGCGCAACGAGTGGAAGTGAGGACTAAAGCGAATGACAAGATACAAAAGACTCTAGAAAGAACCTCCCAAAGAGTGATCTGAGCTCGGTCAAACGAATGTAAAGACAAGCTGATGGTTTTCCACAACAAGTCTTCGCTTCCTTTATATCGCCCTTGCATCCTACCTTCATGGCCTGTCTTATCCGAGGAATCTATTAGGGGCACATCCTGTGCAGTCTCCAACGACTCAAGGACGTCATGATAAAATCGAAACTTTCGCTCGCACTCTTCTTTCGTTCTCCTCCGTAGATAGTCTCATTGTTTATCGTGGGTCAAGACTACCCTGATCCCTACACCAAACTTCAGACGCCCCTTAGGGCATCACTTGGCGTAAGTACACCGGCTGCTCGGTGATCTGCGAGCGGTATTGTGCGTCTAAAAACGGCCGTGGGGTTACTGAGTAGGATGCGCAAAGTCTACCAGCGCATCAGGTGAGCCCCCACTCGATCGGTGCCATTCCGCCGCATCTGCCCATGGCATTATCGATTGTTGAGAAATCTTTGCGCATGGTCGGAGTTTGCTGACTCGGAATCGGAGGAAGGAAGCGCCGCGGAAGGGCCGTCCATGATGACAGGTCGGCGCGCCGTTGTTGCTGGGTTGTGCCAGGTACTCAGTGGAGTGAGGGACATGAAGTCGAATAGACAAACTCTTCGTATATCCACCGAAAAACGGGTAGAATCTGCGTTTGAACGGTTCGATCGGTACCTAGAGAGATACGCGACAGTGGAGACGACAAGCATTGTCTAGCTTGAGCTTGGCAGTGCCAAAAATAAGACCCGCTCCGACTCGCCTTACGTATCGCATCTGTGCTTTGAGTGGCTGAGGTTACGCGACGCCTGAGCATTGAAACAAGTGAAGTCAGGCAGCATGCAACCCTCGATAGCGCAGTTCGCATTGTACGAGAGCGGGTCCTTGTAGTCCTTCGGAGACCTCCCAATGTAGTATACCAAGAGATATGGTTTTCACTCGAGGCGTCATGAATATACGTGGAGACGTCGTAATGCATCTGAGTCGCTCAGGGGACTGTAGAGATAGAGACTGACTCGGCCGATGTATCGAGTGTAATAAGGACATTGGGACTGCTGATTGTTAGCTGTTGCTACCACTCTTCACACTCTTGCTGCATTTCTGACGCTCTTTAAAATATTCTTCAACGTACACTCCTTCATCATGCATATCGTCATGCGCAGCGCACTGCTGGCTCTGCTCCCGCTCGTGGTGTTGGGCGCCCGCAAGCGTGATGTCGCTTCTACGCCTTTCCAGCTGTATGCATACAGTGAAGACATTGGTGGCTTGCCACTCTTCTATGCCGATGGTCTTGCATACCTCGGAGAGCCTGCTCTTTCCAACAGTACCGATGCTGCTGTCGTAACCTGTAAGTTCGGCTTCTTCGAGCCATCGCGTACCCAAGTTCATCCGAACTAACAGACATAGTCACAATCGATGCCAACAAACACTTCATTGGAAACCCCAACGCTACCACCGCTACCGGTGAGCCCACCTGGTCAAACACAGCTCTCTTCATTCCTTCGTCATCATCGGTCGACAGGCGCGTGGGCTTTCTCCCGCCCAACAACGGCACTGGTAATACCACGACTCAAACATCGGGTTTCGCTTTCTACGGTTCCACGGTGATGTTGTATGGTGAAGATGGTACGGTTGCCACGTCGTTCTACGGCATGAAGGCTGAGAACGGCCTGTATGAGTTGCATTGGAACGACACGGAAGGCAAGGTGCCTTTGACACTTCGGAGCATGGCGCCTAGCAGTGAAGCGTCGAAGCGACGTTGAATGGGATGTTGTTGGGACGTCAAAGGTTTCTGCGGGGTTGCCGTCCCGACAGTCGTTACGCAAGGAAGCTGTTGGTAGTAGTACTTCAATGTCAGCGGGTTAGGGAACATGATCAGCCATAGCTCAATTGGTTACTCGAGAACTAACACTATACGTTGTCGTATGCCCCGTTCCATTCGAGAGTTGTCATTATTCAGGCTCTGATCAAGTTCTGCCAGCGCCTCAATGCTCACAGAAGCTGTAAGTCGCCCTCTGCCATCCTTTCTCTGCGGTCTGGACAAACGCGCCCCTTTCCTGCATAAGCTTTTTGCGATGCTCACTTGCCTCTTGAAAACCCATAGGAAGGGAGTG
>Ga0265797_10007422_pt1 | contig 15029 bp, 14 predicted proteins | sample P2T30metagenome_FD_192433 | JGI IMG/M metagenome (GOLD analysis project Ga0265797, IMG submission 192433) | Plant litter microbial communities from East Loma Ridge, Irvine, California - P2 T30 | ecosystem: Environmental > Terrestrial > Plant litter > Unclassified | place: USA: California... | reverse complement strand
GTCCAGGCCTTCGCGCGAGCTGGCCACGCCGACGTAGGTGCCGAACCAGCGGCGCTGGAAGTTGTCGTCGCCCTTGGCGGCCACGGCGCCTTTCCAGGCCATGTCCTCGAGCTGGCGCGTGGCTTGCGCCGCGTAGCCGCCCGGCAGCTGCATCATGTCCAGGTAGTGCTTGGATGCGACCACCTTGCCCAGCACGTCGCCCAGCAGCGTGTAGTCCTTTTCGCCTGGGGCGTTGTTCAGTGCCGTCGTGATGAAGTCGTTCAGCGCCAGCTTGCCGTCGCGCACGCCATCCCACAGGCCTTGCCACAGCATGGCACGCAGCAGCGGATCGCTCACATTGCCCAGGCGGCTACGCGCGCTGTCGAACGAGCGGCTGTCCAGCTGCACCTTCACGAAGCCCCAGTCCTCGAAGTTCGGATAGACCAGGTCTGGGCAGGCCGCGCCGACCATGCCTGGCACCGTCGTCGAGGCGCCCTTGTAGGTGACCGGCACCACGCGGTCCTGCTTGAACTGCTGGCCGTCGAGGCGGAAGGTGGCCACCTGCACGCGCTGTTCGCGCAGCGTCGGGAAGGCTTCGGGCGCGCTCTGCTGCAGCGTGAACGAGGTGATCTTCCCGCCCTTGCACTGGTAGTCGGCGGCGATGGTGTTCACGCCCGGCTGGTACAGCCATTGCTGGGTCCAGCCCTTCAGGTCGCGGCCCGCGGCCTGGCCCAGGCTGCCGATGAAGTCGTCCAGCCTGGCGTTGCGGAACTGGTACTTGACCAGGTAGTTGTGCACGCCCTTGCGGAACACGTCCGCGCCCAGCAGGTGCCGCAGCTGCATCAGCGTCGAGGCGCCCTTGGAATAGGTGATGGCGTCGATGTTGTCGAAGGCGTTCTGGGTCGATGCGACCGGCACCTCGATCGGGTGGGTGGTCATGCGCTGGTCCTGCTCGTAGGCGCTCTGCTTGCCGCTCGAGTAGAAGGCGCGCCAGGCATCCTTGAATTCGGTCGCCTCGGCGGTGGCCATGGTGCCCATGAAGGAGGCGAAGCTCTCGTTCAGCCACAGGCCGTTCCACCACTGCATGGTGACCAGGTCGCCGAACCACTGGTGCGCCATCTCGTGCATGATGACGCCGGCCAGGCGTGCGCGCTGCTCGTCGGTCATGTCGGCCTTGTACATGAAGCCGCGCTCGGCAAACGTGATGGCGCCGGCGTTTTCCATCGCGCCGTACAGGAAGTCCGGGACCAGGATCTGGTCGTACTTCTCGAACTGGTAGGGGATGCCGAAATAGTTGTCGAAGAAGGCCAGGCCCGCCTTGGTGTACTTGAACCATTCGGCCGGCTTGACCTGCGATGCCACCGACTGGCGCGCGAACAGGCGCATCGGGTACTTGCCGCTGGTGTCTTCCCACATCTTGTAGGGGCCGGCGTGCATCGAGAAGTTATAGGGGCTCAGCTTCTTGGTCTTGGGGAAGGTCCAGCGCCTGGCGTCGCCATCCGCCACGACCCTGGTCTCGCGCGTGGTCGAGATCACCTGCCAGTCGGCCGGGGCGCTGACGTTGACCTGGTAGGTGCCCTTCAGGTCGGGCTGGTCGAACACCGCGAACATCTGGTGCGCGGCGGCCGGTTCGAAGTGCGAATAGGTGTAGACGCGGCCGTCGACCGGGTCGACCATGCGGTGCAGGCCTTCGCCATTGGTGCTGTGCGGACGCTCGTAGGCCACCGTCACGGTGTTGCGGCCCTTTTTCAGGTCCTTCGCGGCCAGCGTGATGAACCAGCCGTTGTACTGCGGCGTGAGCTCACGCCCGTTGACCTTCAGCGACTTGATGGTGGCCTTGTCCAGGTCGACGGTCAGGCTGCTCGCGTTGTCCTTCAGGTCGAACGACAGGGTGGTCGTCGCGTTGAAGCTTTCCTTGCCCGTCAGCGCGAAGTCCAGCACATAGTCGACGTTCGACACGCGCGCGGCACGGGCGGCGGCGTCCGCCTGCGACAGGAAGGCGTTTTCGGCGCGCGGCGCGGCGGTGGCTTCGGCTGCATGGGTGATGGGAGCGGAACATGCCAGCGCGGATGCGACGGCCAGCGGCAACAGGCGGAGGGCGAAACGTTTCACGATTGTCCTTGAAAGGATGGAAGAACACGGCCGCAACTTGTGGCGTCGGCCAGAATGAATCCTGCAAGAATAGCATGTCAGCAACATCATTCGTAGCGATGCAGGGTGCATGGCCGGATTTTTTTCGCCTGCTATACTTGCCGGCCGTTCGACAAGTCCCGAGCAGGGGCGATGGAGTCTCGATGAGCTGGTTGTACCTCGTAATCGCCGGGCTGCTCGAAGTGGCCTGGGCCGTGGGCCTGAAATACACGGCCGGGTTCACGCGGCTGTGGCCGTCCGTCTTCACGCTGGCGACCATGGCCGGCAGCGTCGGCATGCTGGGCGTGGCGCTGCGCGCGCTGCCGCTGGGCACGGCCTACGCGGTCTGGACCGGCATCGGCACCGTCGGCACCGCCGTGTTCGGCATGCTGATGCTGGGCGAGCCGGCCGGCGCGCTGCGCCTGCTGTCGATCGGGCTGATCGTGGCCGGCATCGCCGGCCTGAAACTGCTGACCCCGGCCTGACGCCGCCGCCTTTCTACCTCGATTCACCGCGAGACGACCTCACGCACATTTGAGCTGCGTCGTCGTCGCCCATCCATGCAGGATGAATATACGGTCTTGCCCAGCCGCCGCGGCCCGGGCCACGACCGGAGATTCGGATGAACCACCTGCAGCCCATGCTGAATGGTAGTGGGAAGGGCGCACACACGCTGTCGGTCGTCGTGCCGCTGCACGACGAGGAAGACAACGTGCTGCCGCTGGCCACCGGGGTGCAGGCTGCGCTGGCGGCTTCGCCCTGGCCATGGCAGCTGATCCTGGTCGACGACGGCAGCCGCGACCGCACCGCCGAGCGCATCCGCGACGCCGTGGCCGCCAGTCCCGGACGGGTGGCGGCCGCGATCCTGCGCCGCCGCTTCGGCCAGACCGCGGCCATGCAGGCCGGCATCGACATGGCGCGTGGCAGCGTGATCGCCACCATGGACGGCGACCTGCAGAACAACCCGCACGACATCGTGCGCATGGTGCGGCGCCTGCTCGACGAGGACCTCGACCTGCTGGTCGGCTGGCGCCGCGCGCGCAAGGACGGCTTCTGGCTGCGCCGCCTGCCATCCACGCTGGCCAACCGCCTGATCGGCGCCGTCACCCGGCTGCCGCTGCACGACTACGGCTGTTCGCTCAAGGTCTACCGCGCCAGCGTGCTGCGCGAGGTGCGCCTGTACGGCGAGATGCACCGCTTCATCCCGACCTGGATGGCGACCGTGACCGCGCCCGAGCGCATCCGCGAGGAAGAGGTCAGCCACTTCCCGCGCCTGCACGGCAAATCCAAGTACGGGCTGTCGCGTACCTTCAAGGTATTGCTCGACCTGTTGGCGGCGGTGTTCTTCGTGCGCTTCCGCGCCAGTCCCGGGCATTTCTTCGGCCGCATCGGCCTGGCCTGCGCCTTTCCCGGGTTGCTGGCGCTGGCCTGGCTCGCCTGGCGCAAGCTGGCGGGCGGCGAGGCCATCGCCAGCCGGCCGCTGCTGCTGTTCGCGGTGCTGCTGGCCGTGATCGGCGTGCAGTTCATCTGCACCGGCATCCTGACGGAAATGCTGGCGCGCACTTATTTCGAAGCCGGGACGGCGCGCACCTATCTGGTCCGCGAAACGCTGGGGGCGTTCCATGGAGAAGGCGCCTGGGACGCCGTCCACGGCGCGGCGGAGCGGCGCGCACCGGACGACGAGCGGCGCGGCGAGCGGCGGGGTGGCCGTCGCAGCGCGGGACGGCGCGCATGGCCGGCCGCGGAGGACGCATGAGGCCCGGCGCGCGCTCCCATGCCAGGCCGCCCGGCGTGGCTCCCATGCCCGGCGCCTGGCGCCGGCGGCTGGCCGCGCGCAGCTTTTTGGCCGCGCACGCGCCGGCGCTGCCGGTCGCGCTCGCGGTGCTGGCGGGACTGTTCTGGGGGCTCGGCAGCGTGCCGCTGTTCGACGTCGACGAAGGCGCCTTCAGCGAGGCCACCCGTGAAATGCTGGCGCGCGGCGATTACGTCTCCACCTGGCTGAATGGCCAGCCGCGCTTCGACAAGCCGATCCTGATCTACTGGCTGCAGGCGGCTTCGGTATCGCTGTTCGGCCTGGATGAATGGGCGCTGCGCCTGCCGTCGGCGCTGGCGGCCTGCGCCTGGATCGCCGCCATCGCCGCGTTCGCGCGCGAACGCATCGGCCGTGCCACCGGCTACGCCGCCGCCTTCATCGCGGCCACCACGGCCGGCGTGGTGGTGATCGGCCGCGGGGCCATCGCGGATGCGCTGCTCAACCTGCTGCTGGCGCTGGCCATGTTCGACATCACGCGCTACGCCTTCGACCCGCAGCCGCGCTGGCGCCGCCGTGCCTTCCTGTGGATCGCCCTCGGGCTGCTGGCCAAGGGGCCGGTGGCGCTGCTGGTGCCGGGCGCGGCGAGCTGCCTCGGCTTTGCCGTATTGAAACGCTGGCGCGACTGGTGGCGCGCCGTGCGCGATCCGGTCGGCTGGCTGATCCTGCTGGCGGTGGCCGCGCCCTGGTACCTGCTCGAATACGAGCGGCGCGGCGACGCCTTCCTGGCCGGCTTCTTCATGCGCCACAACGTCGAACGCTTCCTGGCGCCGCTGCAGGGCCACGGCGGCGGCGCGCTGGGACCCTTCTTCTACGTGCCGGCCTTGCTGCTGGTCCTGCTGCCCTACAGTGGCCTGTTCATCAGGACGCTTGCCGGCCTGCGCCGCTGGCGCGAGGACGCCCTCGACGTCTTCCTGTGGAGCTGGTTCCTGTTCGTGTTCGTGTTCTTTTCGCTGGCCGGCACGCGCTTGCCGCATTACCTGCTGTACGGCGCGACGCCGCTGTTCATCCTGATGGCCAGGCGGCGCCAGTCCCCGGGGCCGGACTGGCTGCTGTTCACGCCGCCGCTCCTGCTGCTGGGCGTGGTCACGGCGCTGCCGCACCTGCTGGCCCGCTTTGCACCCGGTATCGGCAATGCCTACGTGCGCGAAGCGCTCGGCCGCACGGCCGTGTTCGGCATGGGATGGCAAGCCCTCGCGGCGCTGCTGCTGGGAGTGGCACTGGGCCTCACGCTGGGCCGGCGTGCGCCGCCGTGGCCGCGGCTGGCCGCCTGCGGCCTGCTGTGCGCGGCCGCGCTCGGCGGCCTGGTGCTGCCGGCCGTCGCCGAACTGCAGCAGGGACCAGTAAAGGAAGCGGCGCTGCTGGCCAGGCGCGCCGGCTGGGAGGTGCACAGCTGGCGCATCAACGTGCCCAGCTTCTCGGTCTACCGCGCGGCGCTCACGCCGTCGACAACGCAGCCGCGTCCCGGCCAGGTGATCCTGACGCGCAGCGACGCGCTGCCCGCGCTGGCGGCGGCGCAGGTGCAGGTCCTGTACCGCAAGGGCGGCATCGTGCTGCTGCGGATGCCCCTTGCCGACGCCGGACGTGACTGAGGCCGGCATGCGCGCGCCCCTGCACCCCGCGTGGATCTGGCTGCCGCCCTGCATGGCGCTGGCCCTGATGACGCTGATCCTGGCCACCGGCACCAACCACGCGCTGTTCCTGCTGCTGAACCGCGGCGGCCAGGTGCTGGGCGAGACCGCCTGGCTGCACCTGACCATGCTGGGCGACGGCGCCATGGCGCTGACCTTCGTGCTGCCCTGCATCCGGCGCGCGCCGCGCTGTTTCTGGGCGGCGCTGACAGCCGCGCTGATCGCGGGCTTGTGGACCCAGGTCACCAAGCAGTTCATCGACGTGCCGCGCCCGCTCGCCGTATTCGATGCCGGTGGGTTCTTCCATGCCGGGCCGGCCTACCGCGCCGTGTCCTTTCCGTCCGGTCACGCGGCGGCGTCGTTCGCGCTCGCCGGCATCGGGGTGATGGGGCTGGCCAGCGGAACGCTGCCGCGGGTGCTGTTGCTGGCGGCGGCCAGCCTGGTCAGCCTGTCGCGCATCATGGTCGGCGTGCACTGGCCGGTCGACATCCTGTGGGGCATGCTGGGCGGCTGGATTGGCGCCTGGAGCGGCCTGGCGCTGCATGGGCGCCTGCGCTGGCGCACGCATGGCGTCGGCGGCCTGCTGGCGGGGCTGCTGCTGGTCGGGATGGCGGCCAGTCTTCTGGTCAGCCGACATATCGGCATTCCGGCCGTCATGCCGATGCAGCGCGTGATCGCCAGCGTCAGCCTGGCCTGGGGACTGTGGGAAATCGCCTGGATGCTGCCGTGGCGGCGCCGGCGCGGCGGCGTCACGCCGGCGCCGAAAGCGGGCGTCATCGAGCGCGAGGCCGCCGATGGATAACGAGACCTGGTGGCTGCTGCTTGGCTTCGGCGGGCAAGCCCTGTTCATGGGGCGCTTCGTGATCCAGTGGTGGGTGAGCGAGCGGCACGGCCGCAGCGTCATCCCGGTGTCGTTCTGGTACCTGAGCGTACTCGGGGCGCTGGTGCTGCTGGCCTATGCGGCGTGGCGGCGCGATCCGGTGTTCGTCGCGGGGCAGGGGCTCGGCGTGGCGATCTACCTGCGCAACCTGCAATTGATCCGTGGGGAACGGGCGCGCGGGCGCGGCAGCTTGCCCTCTTGATTGTCTTTACTCAGTTTTACAGGAGGACTACAAAACTTTATTTGGTCTACGCATAGAATCGATTGGGATTTGATAGCCCTTGATCGTAATCAATCAATTTCCTTTGACAGTACACGGAGTCCCGATGCGCGTCCACGTCCAGCCCAGCAGCATGAAACCAATGCGATCCCAAGCGGTCGGCACCGATCCGCGCTGGGGTGGCCTGGCCGGACTGGCCGCTGCGTCCGACCCAGCCCGGAAAGCCGACCCATCCATGAACCCGTCGACGCCCCTGGTTGCACCGGAACGGCTCGCAGGAGCCGGCAAGATCCTGTTCATCGCGCACCTGGCGCTGGGTGACTTCACTTACCTGCAAAGCTGCCTGCGCGCCTTCGCCCGCAGCTATCCGCACATCGAGATCCACCTGTGGGTCGATGAGCGGCGCCGCACGGCGCGTGCGTCCGAATGGCCGCACCTGAAGAACTACGCGCTGTACGACTGGCTGGCCGAATGTCCCTTCATCCACCGCGTCTACCAGGAAACCTACAGTCCGGCGCTGTTCCGGCAATCGCTGGCGCAGGCGCGCGCGCAAGCGTATCCGCTGGTCGTGTCGCTGGCGGTACTGGAGCGCCACAAGTACGCCGTCCTGGCGCGCAAGATCAGTCCGGACGGCTTCGTGGTCGGGCAAAAGAAGCGTGTGCGGCCCTACGACCTGCCCAAGCACCTGTGCTACCGCAAGCTAGACGCCTTCATTCCCGCCTATAACGCGGCGACGCAGCCGGACCAGCACATCAGCGACATCTACGCCGGCTGGTTCGGCCGGCTGTTCGGCATCGAGATCGCGCCCTCAGCGCGCTACCCCGTGCTCGACATCGGCGAACGCTGGATGCGCTATGCGCACGCGCAATTCGCCGACTGGGGTTTCCGCAATGCGCTCAGGGCGGTCGAGCGAGCGCCGGCCCGGGTGGTCTTCGTGAATGCCTTTTCCAAGTCGGTGGAGCGCAGCTGGCCGCTGGAGCGTGTCATCGGGCTGGTGCGCACAATGCGCTGCGATCCGGCCTGGGCCGATGCCGGCTTCGTGGTCAATGTCGTGCCCGAGGCGCTGGAACGCGCGCGCAAGCTGTTTGCCGGCCAGGGCCTGGCGCACACCCATTTGTTCAGTGCCGAAGACAATTTCTTCCAGCTGCCGGCCATCCTCAGCCTGTGCGACCTGGTGATCTCGGTGGAAACGGCGGTGATGCACCTGGCAAATGCGGTCCACGTGCCCGTCATCGCCCTGATGCGGCAAAAGAACCCGGAATGGGCCCCGATCGACCGCGACAACAGCACCGTCATCACCGTCGCCGGCCACGACGACTGGGTTGATGCGATCGGTGTCCAGGATGTGATGGCGGTCTTGAACACGCGCGCGCCGGGCGCGGTATGATGGGAGCATCCGACGACCGAGCCGAAAGGAAGCATGATGCAGACGCTGACCCGAGACCGCGACACCGAATTGCGCCGGACCGCCGCCCGGCGCGTGCTGCGCGTGCTGTTCATCACGGCCGCCATCCTGTGCATACCGGCGCTGGCGATGCGCTTCACCCGGGAAGTCAACTGGGGAGCACTGGATTTCATCGTCGCCGGCATGCTGCTGTGCGGCACCGGCCTGGTCTACGAGCTGGCGGTGCAGCGCATCGGCCAGCGCACCCACCGTATCATCGGCGGGCTGGCGCTGGCGGCGGCATTGCTGCTGGCCTGGGCGGAACTCGCCGTCGGCGTGTTCCACTGAGCCAGGCCCGGGACGCTTACTCGCGCCCGAATTGCGGATTCGGGCGCGTCATGTAGTACCACTCCTGGTTCGGGCCGGCATTCGTGTCCGGGAACAGGATGCGCCCGGAGAACTCGGCCGTCACCGGGGTGCCGTCCGCGCGCACGCCGATCTGGTCGCCTTCATTGACCGGATCGAAACTGGCCCACTGGCGGCTGAACTGGTCGCCGGCATCGAGCTTGTCGTGCACGACCACCATCTGCAGCGCTTCCATGTCCTCGAACGGTACCGGCGCCGGTTCCGGGGCGTCGATCAGCTTCAGGAAGGCGAGGGTGTTCAGGATAGCTCGGTAAGCCACTTCCGGCGCCTGCGGATCGAGGTGCTGGCCGCATTCCAGCGTCAGCGCGTAGCCGCCGGTGCTGCGCATGTATTCGGTGGTGCCCATGCCGTAGCGCAGCACCGTTTCCAGCTCTGCCGCATTGCCCCGCGAGCGCCGCTGCACGCCGCCGCCATAGGCCGCCATCCAGCCGGTCACGAAGCGGCGCACGCCCAGGCGGCGCGCCAGGGCGCGTTCCTCGGCCATGTGGCGGAAGGGTTCCAACGGGCCGTCGTTGTCGAGCGGGCCGACCATCACGAAAGGTTCGCCGTGGGCGGCATTGAAGGAATGCAGGTCGAGCAGCACGTCGTGCCCGGCCAGCAGCGGGCACAGCCAGTTGGCGACGCGGTCTTCGAAATCCTGCGGATTGGTTTTCGGCGACAGGTCGCGGTTCAGGTTGCGGTCGCCCGAGCGGGTGTTTTTCGCGTAGGCCAGCGGGTTGACGGTGGGGACGAAGGTCACGCTGCCGTTCGCGATGTGCAGCTTGCCGCTGTCCAGTTCCGCCATGACGCGGGTGATGGCCTGGGTGCCGCAGACCTCGTTGCCGTGGGTCGCACCCATGATGATGACGCGCGGGCCCTGGCCGAGACCGGTGTAATTGACGGATTTGAATTGCAGCGTGCTGGTGGAACTCATGCTCTCGTGACCCCTGGGGAAATGTCGGTGCGGGCATTCTAGCCGTAAAAGCCTGGCTGCTGGGAGGGTGGCATGGCATCATCGCGGTTTTCGAACACGGCCACACCATGCACAGCGCAGCGCAACCCCGGATCCACGGACTCGACACCCTGCGTGCGCTCGCGGTGACGCTGGTCGTGCTGCATCATTACGTGCTGTTCGTCAGCGATGCCCCGACCTTCGGCTGGGTCGGCGAGGTCGGCTGGGCTGGTGTCGACCTGTTCTTCGCGCTGTCCGGCTACCTGATCGGCAACCAGATCTTCAAGGCGCTGCGTAGTCCGGAAGGCTTGTCGCTGCGCCATTTCTACGCGCGGCGATTGCTGCGCACGCTGCCGAATTTCTGGGCGGTGCTGGCGCTGTACGCGCTGTGGCCGGCCTTCCGCGGCGATGCGACGATGTTGCCGCTGTGGCGCTACCTGAGTTTCACCCAGAACATCCGGCTGGAGCCGGGCACGGCCTTCTCGCACGCCTGGTCGCTGTGCATCGAGGAGCAGTTCTACATGCTGCTGCCGGCGCTGGCGCTGCTGGGTGCGGCGCTGCGGGGGCCGCGGCGCTGGGCCTGGCTGGCGATCGCCGCCGCGTTCGCGCTGGGGATGGCCACGCGCTGGCAGGTCTGGCTGGACGGTCCGAAGGGGGACGCGTGGCTGCGCTACTATTATCAGTACGTCTACTACTCGAGCTGGTGCCGCTTCGACGAGTTGCTGGCCGGGGTCGCGCTGGCCATGCTCAAGAACTATCACGCGCAAGCATGGATTTCTGTGATGCGTCACGGAAATAAATTGCTGGCCGCCGGCAGCGCCGTGACGGCGTATGCCTTCCGGCTCTTCCTGGACGATCATTACGCTTTGCACGTCACCGTGTTCGGCTACCCGCTGCTGGCCCTCGGCTTTTCGCTGCTGATCCTGGCCGCGCTGGCGCCGGGTTCGCTGCTGCACCGCGTCCGCGTGCCGGGCGCCGCCAGCCTGGCGCTGTGGTCGTATGCCGTCTACCTGGTGCACAAGCAGGTGTGCGTAATGGCGGCGGCGCACCTGGAGAGCGAAGGATTCGGGCCGGAGGACTGGCAGACGATTGCGCTGTCGCTGGCGGCCTCGCTGCTGACAGGCTGGCTGCTGTACCGCCTGGTGGAGACACCGTTCATGGCACTGCGCGCACGCTGGGTGCCATCCAACGCCAAGCCGGCGTCGGCGCCTCTCAGCGCCGCGCCTCGATGACCTGGTTCTCGATCACATCGAAGGCCGCCGGCATATCCGCCAGGAACGCGGCCAGGTGCGCCACCCGCATCGACGGGTCATAGCCCTGGGTCGACGCGATCGCTGCGCGCAGGCCGGGCAGGGCTTCCGGCGTGTACGGGCTGTCGTAGGCATCGAGCAGCATCGCGACCAGGTCGGTCGGCGCCGCCTGGCCGCCGCTGCCGCGCCGCAGGCGCGCGTGGATCACGCCCAGCAGCGTGCGCTGCATGCGCGGCGTCGGGTGTTCGATGTGGGCAAAGGCGGCCGGCGTGTTGGCGATCGCCTCGCACATGGCGCGCTCGATGGCGTCGGGCTTCAGGTCGGACGGGATGTCGAACCAGGCCTTGTCCCAGCGCGTGCGCGCGTACTGGTGGCCCGGCGGAAAGGCGTCGAGCGACTCCAGGCCGAGGGCGCGGCTGGCGCGGGAGAGCAGGGTGGAGAGGACATCGAGCAGCGGCATCGTTCAGGTCGGGAAATCGGATGCCGATAGTGTAGCCGATGTCAAAACGGAACGCGGGGGGCGGACCAGCGGCCGCCCACCCGCGCGATAAACTAAAACAGATTCAAGCCGCAAAACGCCCGGCGCGGAAATCTTCCACCGCCTGGAACACCTCGGCCTGGGTATTCATCACGAACGGACCGTATTGAGCGATCGGCTCGTTCAGCGGGCGTCCGGCGATCACCAGCAGGCGCGTCGGCGCGGCCGCCTTGATACGCACGCCGTCGGCGCCCTGCGCGTTGTCGAGGATGGCCATGCGCGCCTGTGCGATGCCCTTGCCGCCAACCACGGCTTCGCCGCGGAACACGTAGATGAAGGCGTTGTGCCCGGCGGGCAGGGGCAGCGCCAGTTCGGCGTCCTCGGGCAGTTCGATGTCCAGGTAGACCGGCTCGGTGCCTTCGCGCTGCACCGCCCCGGCCACGCCGTGGCTGCTGCCGGCGATCACCTGCACCACGGCGCCGGAGTCCAGCGTGAAGCGCGGCACCTGTTCGGTCGGGATGTCGCGGTACCAGGGCGCGCGCATCTTGTCGCTGGCGGGCAGGTTCAGCCACAGCTGGAACCCTTCCATCAAGCCTTCTTCCTGCTCCGGCATTTCGGAGTGGATCACGCCGCGGCCGGCCGTCATCCACTGCACGCCGCCGTTGGTCACCAGGCCTTCGTTGCCGGCGCTGTCGCGGTGGCGCATGCGGCCCGTCAACATGTAGGTGACGGTCTCGAAGCCGCGGTGCGGGTGCTCCGGGAAGCCGGCGATGTAGTCGCCGGCCTTGTCGCTGCCAAAGGCATCCAGCATCAGGAAGGGATCGAGACGGCGCTGCAGCGGCTGGGTCAGCACGCGGTTGATCTTGACGCCGGCGCCGTCCATCACGAACTGCCCGGCGATCACGCGCTCGACGCCGCGGCTTTTTGCCACGTTTTCGCTGTGAACTTGTTCGGTCATGATCCCTCTCCTGTTACGACGGTGTATCGGCTTAAGCCAGCGCGGCGACGGCGGCGTCGGCGTCAGCCTGGCCCTTGGCCGCGGCTTCCGGACCCATGGCCAGGCCCGACGAGTAGATGAACTGGTTGTCGGACATGCCCAGGAAGTTCAGCAGCATGCGGATGTGCGGCACTTGCGGGTCGGCGTCCGCCGGGTAGACGCCGCCACGGGCGGTGGCCACGAACACTTTCTTGCCCTTCAGCAGGCCTTCCGGACCGGTTTCGGTGTAGCGGAAGGTCACGCCGGCGCGGGCGATGGCGTCGAACCAGGCTTTCAGCTGGATCGGCATGCCGAAGTTGTACATCGGGGCGCCGATCACGACCACGTCGGCCGCCTGCACTTCGGCGATGAGGGCATCGTCCAGGGCCACGCGTGCCGACTGGACAGCGGTACGCTGGTCTGCCGGGGTGAACAGGGCGCCCAGCGCGGCTTCGTCCAGCACCGGATGCGGGTTGGCGCCGAGGTCGCGCACGATCACGTTGGCGCCCGGGTTGGCGGCGGCGAACCTGGCGGCGATCTGGCTGGCCACGCGGCTCGATTCGGAAGCGGCGCCGCGTACGCTGGAGTTGATTTGCAGGATGTTCATCTGTCTTCCTTCGTGATGTGGGGTGGTGGAATTACGATGTAGACACTTTAACGGTTCCATTTAACGTGCGGAAGACGATAGAATGGATAACATTATTCAATCGATGGAACAATGATCCGCCATGGACCTGGAACCGAACGATTTGCTGCTGTTTGCCCGCATTGTCGAGGCCGGCAGTTTCAGCTTGGCGGCCCAGCGCCTCGATTTGCCCAAGTCGACCGTGTCGCGCCGCATCTCGGTGCTCGAAGCCAGCCTCGGCGAACGGCTCCTGCAGCGCACCACGCGACGCCTGATGCTGACCGAGTTCGGCACCAGCCTGCTCGAGCACGCGCGCAAGCTGGCGGAAGAGGTCGACGCCGCCGGCGCCCTGGCCCAGCATCGCCAGGCCGCGCCCAGCGGCAAGCTGCGCGTGTCGATGCCGCATGACTTCGCCAACGTCGGCATGACCGAACTCATCTGCCGTTTCGCGGAGCGCTACCCGGCGGTCTCGCTGGAACTGGACCTGTCGCCGCGCCGGGTCGACCTGGTGGCGGAAGGCTTCGATATCGCAATCCGCATGGGCGACTTGCCCGAAGACTCGACTCTGGCGGCGCGCCGTGTGGCGCTGGAACGCTTCGGCTTGTACGCGGCGCCGTCCTATATCGCCCAGCGCGGCCTGCCCGAACACCCGGACGACCTGCTGGAGCACGACCTGCTGTGCATCCTCAGCCGCAGCGGTGGTCCGGCACCCTGGACCCTGCAGCGCGGCAAGGTCAGCTGGCAGCGCGAACTGCGGGCGCGCCTGACGGCGAACTCGCCGGAATTGCTGGCGCGCATCGCCTGCGGCGGCGCCGGCATCGCCTTGAGTTCCGACCTGTTCGTCGCGAGCTACCTCAGGAAGGGCGAGCTGGTGCGCGTGCTGCCGGAATGGGACATGCCGGAAGCGACCGGCTGGGCGGTGTTCCCGGGCCGCAAGCTGATGCCGGCCAAGACCCGGGTGTTTCTGGACATGATGGAAGAGATGTTCTGCAAGAACCAGGGCCGGAAGGACTGAGCTGCGCCTGCAGCAATATCCGCTACCTCACGGTGCGGATTCCACGACCGGTCCCGCGATCCGACACGGCCGGGGTTGTCGCCTCCATAATCGCCGCACACGCAACAGCGCTTTGATGGAGCACAACCGCATGGGTCCAATTGCCTATTCCCTTTGCCAGAAACCTGTAGTGGGACTCGTGATGTTCGTGACGGGCGCTTGTGCTTTTCCACCGCTGTTCTCCCACGCACCGCTGGCCTTGCAGCAGGCCGGCACGGCGCTGGTAAAACAGATCGAGGTGCCCGTCAGCAAGCCGTATTTCGTGGGCATCCATTTCGAATTTCCATCCGCGCAGGCTGTAGGTGCCGACGAGGTGGTCGGGGACCGTCACGATGCGAATTGCGAGCTTGACTATGCGGACATTCCTGCGCCACAAAAGGTGGGCCTGGGGCGCCCGATTGCCCTGCATGTGCGCATTCGCGACCAGCGCACCGGCATTGTCGCCACGGACAAGGTATTCAACTCCCTGTGCCTGACATCGATGTCGGGACGCGGTTTCGAAAAGAGCCGGACGGCGGGACGCATCGACCTGGCCGCCGGCAGCTACATTGTCGAGATCCGGAATATGGCGGGCCAGGCCGGGCTCGAGGCGGTGAAGACCTCGGTATCGCTCGTGGCCGGGTACGGTAAATGAGGCCTCAGGCCGGCTTGTTCCCCATCAGCTCGCCCAGGCGCACCGAGCGTTCCGGCGCCCAGTCCGGATTGAAGCCGATCGTGTTCGGCTGGAACAGCATGACGATGGTCGAGCCCAGCAGGAAGCGGCCCATTTCCTCGCCCTTCTTCAGCACGATGTCCTTGTCGCGGTAATCCCACTCGGTCACCTTCTGCATGCGCGGCGGATTCACCTGGCCATGCCAAACGGTGGCCATGCTGCCGACGATGGTCGCGCCGACCAGCACCATCACGAAGGGGCCGTACTGCGCGCTTTCGAACACGCAGACCACGCGCTCGTTGCGCGCGAACAGGTTCGGCACGCCCCGCGCCGTGGTCGGATTGACCGAGAACAGGGCGCCCGGCACGTAGATCATGCGCGTGAGCTTGCCGTCGCAGGGCATGTGCAGGCGGTGGTAATCCTTGGGCGACAGGTACAGGTTGGCGAAGCTGCCGTGGCGGAATTGCGCCGCCAGCGCCGCATCGCCGCCGACCAGCTCGGTCGTGGTGAAGCGGTGGCCCTTGGCCTGCAGGATGTGGTGGTCGTCGATGGCGCCGAACTGGCTGATGGCGCCGTCCACCGGGCACACGAAATCGGCGGCCG
>Ga0265797_10007421_pt1 | contig 15030 bp, 10 predicted proteins | sample P2T30metagenome_FD_192433 | JGI IMG/M metagenome (GOLD analysis project Ga0265797, IMG submission 192433) | Plant litter microbial communities from East Loma Ridge, Irvine, California - P2 T30 | ecosystem: Environmental > Terrestrial > Plant litter > Unclassified | place: USA: California... | reverse complement strand
GAACAAACCTCACGAGAACGCGGACGAACCCCGGCGAGCTGTCCCCACCACTCGGCCAGAAGATGCAGATGGGTCAGATCAACACCCACGCTACGCAACTGCCACCCACACCGCCGCGCTACATGGGGTCTATGGGCTTGGGAGACCGACCAAAGGGCCTCACCAGGGCGCCCACTGGCTTTGACGGAATACCAGAGCCTATATCTATCCCTCCCGGAAGGCGACCCAGCACCAGCGAGGACTCTGTGTATTCACAGGATTCGGACAATCTCTCACCTGTCATGTCGAGGAATATGTCAGTCCGCGAACCCACTATCCAAGAAGAGGACGACTTCCAGCCAAAGCCGCTTAAGCGCACGCAGACTGGCTTCAGTACCCTGGGTGACGACGATCTGCCCTCGCCTGTGCATGCGATACCTTCGGTGCCCATGATGCCAGAAAGACATTTGGCTGAGCAGGAGGACGATGGCCCGAGTTCGTTCGCTGCGAGGGTGAAACAAAAGATGCGATCGGAAGAGGGCAGAACACTGCATGAGGCATCGCAACGGGCAGCCTCGGGTCAAAGACGGGACTCCGAGACGAGCTCACAGCAGTCCCTCGTGGGCACACCTCCTTCCTCATATGCCACACCGGCCGCAGCCAGAACACCTCTAGAGACACCACAGTCCGATTCCAGGGGATCTCCTCGGATGAGACTGGACACTGAGGACCCTGAACGATCGAGAGCCCGTGGGCCCTCCCCAGGACGGCCGGGAGCGCAATCACCACCATCCGCGTCTAGATCGCAATATGTCGCATTCTCCCCTTCACAGACACGCGCCTCTCCTGCTGCACGGTCGGATCCTTTTATCAATACGAACGTACAACGGATTCCCTCAATCAAAGAGAACGCTCTTTTCGGGGCCCTTGACGACAGCCCAAATCTCCCAACTCCACCCCAGCTTCCCCCGAGTACATCTTATTTCTCGTCCACTCAACCTCAACTGCAACCTTCTTCACTTCCCCAGCCTCTCGCCATCTCAGGACCTCCCAGCCAGTTGCCGTCACGAAACGCATCTGGTGCCAGTACCAGCGCCAAACCCGCTGCTCCTCTCGCTCGTTCGGATACGAGATCTGCAAATGATTCCGCATACCGGGACTTTGCCGAGCGCATCACGCACATGAGAGGCATCTTCCAGCTGACAGCTCAGCTCGGAGGCAACCTCAATAGTCACTCGCCGATGCAATGGCTCAGGGTTGCTACTTGGTGGTTCTTGAAAGGACGTACTGGGATGGAGAACCTGATCAGGAGTCAACCCAAGTCTGCCGAACCGATACAAGAACGACTGGCTCAACCGCATGTCGACCTAGCCAAAGTGTGGTGGATCATTTCTGAAGTCCTTCCGAACCATCCCAGCTTACAGGGTTATGGCAACGCGTCCCCTGATGCGCAAGTCGACATGGCAAGACAAGCCGGAGACCCTGCGAGTGCGGAGGTGTTTGATATACAGAATGCGATTACCCACTACCTGAAATTGCTTGTGGGGTCGATGAAGAAGCATCAAAGCATGCCTCCAACGCAAGCTCTTATCCAGGGACAAGACCAGAAGATATGGGAGGAGTATCCGACATTCCCCGCAGACGCAGCGAGCGTGCTAACCTCCGGGCTCCCTGCTCCTAACGGCAGCCAGTTTAGTCTATCTCAGTACATACCCCTCTCCGACACGAAGACCGACTTTTGCTACTTCCGCATGTTCGTAAAAGCTTCTGTCTCAACCGATGACCCCGCCACCGATCGCGTTCCGATGGATGCTGTTGTATCCGTCATGCGGTCTAAGGAGGAGTATCAGGTCAAGTTGGCCATCTGCAGCCAAAACAGCCTTATCAACCTTCTGGTGGGCTCCGGACCAGTACTTGGCTGGAAAGACGTCAACTGGAAGCAACAGGTTTCGCAACTCACAGTTCAATTGAAGCACGGATTTGTCCTGACTCTTGCGCTGCACGAGAGTGACTTCCGTAGTCTCTGGTCTATCGTCAATCACACGAACCGAGTCGAGTCAGACCTACGAGAACGGAGAGACGAGCGCTTTGCTTGCAAATTGTACCTCCAGGAGGCGAGCTACCGGGATCCTGCAAACCCAGCAGCATGGCCAGGCGATCGAATTCAAGGCTGCAAGCTGATGGTGTTCCAAAGGATCGAACGAAGTAGTGAAGGTACAGGAAAGCGGAAATTACATCGAGGCTACCGTATGGTTCTGGTCACGCCGCAGCAAACCAAGCAAGTCAGCTTGATCAACCACGAGCTCGGAACAAAGCAGGAGCCCATGAACTTCGAATACGTCACCGAAGCCAACCAAGCTCCGGCGTTGAGACTGCGATTCCGTGAAGAGAGTGCGGATAAGAAGCTGAGAACATGTGCAGCTCACCTCGTCTTCCAGAGTGGTAGGGATCGAAACGACCTCTTTGGCACATTCACGTCCATGAATGTCGCAGAAGGCGAGACTACCTTCGCTCAAGTCGCACTGAAAGCATTCCACATTGAGAGTGCGGACCAGTCAGAGGGCTTTACTTCGCAGGGTAGTCGCGTGCTGGAGAAGCTGCAGTGGGTGGAAGCCAAGGTTATGAACCTGGATCCAGAAGCTGCAGGATTAGAATCAGCACCCACTGTCAAGAGTGAGAGTTTGAGGATTATGTGTCGACACACAGCCGGTATCATCTCTGACCGCATGAACTTGGGTAAGTTGAGTCTTGTCGGATGAATAATGCGATACTAACGACTTCCAGGATCCGGTGAACTTCTAGTCCGCCTCCCAGTCGACGGAGCCGCCGAACTCACACTCCTCCGCGAAGCTCAACAAGACATGGCTGTAGCTGTCGACAGCAGTCGAACTGACCCCGCCGTCCCCGACGAACTAGCCAAGCTTCTGAAGACACTCACAAGCGCATCGACAATCCGACGACTCACCTTCAACTCTTTCAACGACCTCCACACCTTCCAGTTGGCTGTTACTGGCTTCCACGTGAAATTCGACGGGTATGTCTACCTCCATCACTGTTCCTTCTGGCACCTAGCTAACACAATCCCAGTCTCGCAAACTCCTTCTCCATCTCCCGTCGCCGCATGGTCGTCCCTATCTACAAACAATGGACCGCCACACGCATCCGACTCCAAATCGTCGAGCAAGATAACATCATCCAACTCCTCGCTTTCTTCGAAGACTTCTCCCACGCCGACGCCATGAACTTCCAGCTCCGCCTCACCGATACGTTCCAAAAGACTGACAAGAACGGTCAGTTCGGACTCAAGCTTGTCGATGCGAAATTCGCTCTTCCGGTCGATGAACGCAGGGGCGAGGGCAAAATCCAAAAGGCGGAGGGCAGACTTACGGGTTGGTCTGGTACGAAGAGACGATTTGTTTGTCTAGATGAGATTGAGTATCCGGGCGAGCATGATGATATTCTCATCATGTTTGATTCTGCTGAGAGTAAGTAATCCCCACACCATTTCATAAGAGGGACAAGGCTAATATGAATAACAGCACGCGATACCTTCGCTGAAGCCTTACCCGCTGCGACCATGGAGCGCAAATTTACCGTTCGAAGGAAGATATAAGCTCCCTTCCTTTCCCAGCTTGCGAGACTTGGAAGACTAGCTGGCTTGCATAACCACCACCACCACCCTTCACATACTACGGATGGACATTTTCCTTTGTTACCAACTACCACCAAGCGCGAAGCTCGCTTCTCGATTCCTTCCTTCTCTCTTCTACTCCACATCCTTCTGGACAAAGAAGACAGGCGCTTCTCCTTCACCTTTTTTTTTGTTTTGGCGTTTTGGAGCAAAACGTGACACGAGATATCACTATTGGCATGTAGGGAACTCGGGGTGTTGGCTTGTCAGGACTTTCTAAGCATTGTTGGCATATGTTTGTTAGCGGTTGTTTCGATATATACCAGAGTGTGTTCGCTGTCAAATACAGATGTCTGAATGGAAGCAGAGTTGTTCGACTGGATATCTCGACTGAGCAGTTGATTGATGCAGAGTGGGTAACTGTGTGAAGTATGTATTACGTGTATAGATAGTATGCTATACAGATGCAGCGAGCGAGCGAGTCTTTGGTTTGTTGTCTCGCGCCTACGCTCCCGCTTTCCCCAAACGCAAAAGGAAACTGACCGAAAGAATACCAGCAGCGAATTCCGATGCCCAATGAACAAACCCAAACCTATCCAGGTATATAGCCAAAAATGCAGAACAAGTCGTGACGTCGTAAAAGGAAGAGAAAGGGGGATATGCAATATTTATATGTGCTAGGGCCAAAAGAAATAATAGGGAATCCAACTACTCGCAGAAAACAAAAAGGCTGAGACAGACACGCCGTGTCTCTCTCTGCTCGCAAATCAAATAATGTCAAAAAGAAGGTATCACACCGACCCCGTACCAACAGGATCAACATAATATCTACTCCCAATACTCCTGCGAATCTTCTCGCGCCTCTTCTCAGTCCGTCGCTCCCTCAGTTTCTCTTTAACACCCGAAATACCAATGTATTGGACGTGGTATTTCTTTAAGCCGGGCAGACTCTTGCCCTGGCGCCAGGACCCCCTACCACGCCGACTCTGTTCGTACTCGATGGATACAGTGGAGACGTTGTCGGGTAGGGAATTGGTGCGACGGAGGTCGTGGCTTGAGCGGCGTTTGGAGATGCCGCCGCTGCGGTGGCGGCCGAGAGGTGCGGTGGGGGCTTGGATTATGACTTTGTCGGGGGAGGCGAGATGGCGCGCTGTACGGGGGGTGCGGAAGTGAGGAGGCAGGGTGATGTGGTGGCGGCGTTTGTTCGTGCCAGCACGTTCGAGACCCATGGAGTTCCCGATCAGGAAGCCGCCGCTGCCGCGGAAACCGCCTTTGAGCTTGTTGCTGATGGTGCTGGCGCGGCGGGGGCGTGAAGGTAAGGGTTCGGGCTCTGGGTCTTCGATGTCGCTTGTGTCGCCGCCGGAAGGGAGGCCGCTGTCTTCGTCCGAGTCGTCTTCTGAGTCGCCGTCTTCGAATCCGTCCCAGAAGCCGCGGGGGCGCCAGAAGGGGTGGAGGGTGCCGTCTTCTTCGTTGACGCTGGGGACGGAGGGGTTGCGGTGGATATGCTGCTTGAATGGGTCGCCGGTGTACCGTGTTCGGTTGTTGGAGGCGCGACCGAAGAGTGGTGTGATGAGATTGTCGGAGTAGCGCCGCGCTCGCTGGAGGACAGACAGTCGGCGCTGGGGGTGCGAATCAGAGCGCTCCGGTGGTCCTGGTGGCGGGGGTACCAGTTGGTTCTCGAGTTCTTCCATGGGCGTGGGCGGGATGAACTTGATGATGGGTGGCTCCGGTGGGTCTCGGGGGTTCTTGAGAGGCGAGTCTACACCATCAGGTTGAGGCAGGTCGAATTGCGTTGGGGGTGTTGAGGGCTCAAAGGTCAGAGTGGGCTGAGGGTAGGGCTCGTCAACCTCCTCGCGAGCTTGTTGAGGTGCCTCAGGTGCCTCTACGAACGGCGGACTGGGTGTACTTCGCACCTCACGGTCGTCCTGCGGTGTGAGATAGGTGTTGCCAGTTATTTGACGCTGCTCTGGCAACAGTGAATTTCCACGTGACTGCTGTACAACGAGCAGTGAGTGGTTGTTGTGGGGGTAGATGCTCACAGCAGTCGCCTCAGTGACTTCAACTGTATCCGAGAACTGGGAGAATGGCGTCGATTGAGAGTACAGGTGCCGAGCATTGGCGTGCTCCTCAGTCCGCGAAGCTGACCGAGAAGCGGACTGGTCGAAACTGACGCGGCCATGGTCTCCAGAATCAGGGCGCGATGCGTTGCTGCGGCGTTTCACCTCGTCCGTCGATGTACGGTCCTTCAAGATGGGACGCACTGCCATCTCGGGAGAGAGAGATGCTCGCTTTGCCCACGAGACTGGCCTTGCGCCCTGACGCAGATGAGGTGAAGTGTCTTTCAGCGGCGAAAACTTCTCCAGGTTCTCAGATGTGGCAGGATTCTGCTTAGAGTCAACTAGAGTAGCTGACTCTGCAGTCTCACGAGCCGCAAGTAGAAGACGGACTCTATCCGTCAGCGCAGATGGCACACGAGTCTCTTCAACAGGATGGCTCGCACCCATGAAGACATCGCGTTCGGCTGGCCCATCTACACCCTGATCGGGAAGATTGGGCAGTGTGTTCTCAAGATTCGCCGGCAGCTTCACATCGGTAACCACTTGTGACTGTCTTCTGTTCTTGCGCGATGTGGGTGACGTCCGACGTGGCTTTGGCGATAGGGTCGGTGACGGCGCTCGAACTGGAGGCGATGGAGCTCGCATGGGAGGTGATGGTGCTCGTACAGACATCCGTTTGACGGGATCCTCCATGGGCGCCGGACTTTCAGAGGGCCGCAGCTCTGTAAAGTTCCTTGGCTTCGAGGACAGCGTTCGCCTGGTAGCTTCGGGCGCAGAGTTGACTCGCTTGTGGTAGCTACCGCCTGATCGCGCGACTGTGCTGTGTCGACTGACTATGTCCGCTGCTGGCTGAAGTACGTTTCGTATCGACTCTTGATGGGCTAGTGTATGCGCCGAGCTATCGATAGTCCTCTGTCGCAACGACAGCGACGGGGACATGATGCGCGATGAACCGACATCCGAATTGGTGCTGAACCTCGCACTCCTGTCGGCGATGTTCGTCCTCTTGTGCACCAGGCGATGGGGCGGCATGTCGTCGTACTGCGAGATCATTGAGTTGCGGTTTGAGTGGGTCTCAGAGCCGAGATTCGCGGGTGAACTGTAGTCTCTCCTGTATGCCATGTTCCGCCCAGAGTGTCGCAGTGTTGGGTTTCGTCGCGGTGGAGTGAGGATAACGTGCGCCGACACGACCGTCGAGGCCACTGATGCTGTGGAGAGTCGCTTGTTGGTGTTGTCGCGCTGTCTCTCGCCCGTCATGCCTCTACCCTCCGAGGGCCAGCCAATTGAATGCGCAAAGTTCTCGATGGAAGGCGTGACGGGGCTGTTGTGGCTGGCTTCGACGCGTTCGCGCAGACTGGAAGCGCGTCGGGCTCGGGTGCTTGGGGTCGGCGAGGCGGCTTCGACAATGGTGACGGCGGGCGCGGGTTCTTCGACGTCCTTTGCGACGGGTGACGGGATACGCGCTGGAGCGGATGACTTGCGAGGCGTGCTGGAGGGCGTTCTGCGTTTTCTGCGAACCGTTACGTTCCGCATGAGGTCTGTGTTCCACTCCCGATCTGGGATATCCTCGACCACCTGGGATCCCTTGTCCTCTTCAGCACCGACCGTTGAGTCCACCGGTTCAGTAGTGGGGAAGTACGGGCCTTGCTTGTTCGTGGGCGTGACATCATGCTGGTCGTGCTCGAACGCCAGGCCCAGTCCGCGGTCTTCCTCGACAGTGCTCAGCCTGTCGTTGGCAGGTGTTGCGGCTCTGCTGTCTTCGCGGTCCGAGGAGAAAGGGTCCTCTCTGGCAGTCTGGAAGGAGTCCGCGCGCGAAGAGGGATATGTGTATATCGGTGGCCGTTCGAGCGTCGCAGTCGTGCCATTGGTGCCGTTGGAGGCGTTGGTTCGCGGAGGACTGGGATCGGGCGTGGGAGGACTGCGCGCATTGACCGGCGTGCTGAGGGACGATTTCTGCGATATAATCGAGTTCCTGACGCTGTCGGCATGTAGCGGTTGCTCGGGCATCTGTGCAGTTCTTCCGTCCTGGGAAGCTGTGGGCGGAGTAGGCGGTAGGCCGCTGTCAGCTCCCGGCAATGCGCCTGGAGACTGGAGCGGTGTATTGTGCTCGCTGTCGGCTATCGAATCCGTGTCGTCGGTCGCCTGTGTGGTATAGGAATAGTCGCGCTTAAGGGGCGCTGCTGCCCTCGAGTAGGTGCGGTAGTCGTCGCTACGGCGCGGCAGCTGTTTCGGCTGGCGGAGGTTCGGCGAGGCCTTGAAGGATGATTCTAGCATGGCATAGACGTCGGACTGAGGTTGTGACATGGTGGCCAGGCGCCTTACAGTGAAGGCGCACTCGAAACTCTATCCCCGTCTGCCGTCCCTATCGCTGCTGGCCCGTGTACCGGTGCAAGGTGGCTCTTCCTGCGGTTAAGAAGAAGCCATGACCCGCGAGCGCAAGACGGCAGTGTTCTTCTACATGCGACGCTGATGTCGCTATCCACCAGTCGCAGCGCTCAAGAGGTATGCAGGCTGCCGTGGGCGCAGGGCGGTGGGTGGTGACGCAGGTAGCCTCGGGATTGCAGTGCCAAGAGAACCGTTCACGATGCGATTAAGCGGGCGCACGATGGAGACTCGACTGTCACGATATTTTAGGGCGGCCTCGGATCCAGCGAACAAGATACGGCGGTGCGATAGGGCGAGGGCAGCGAATTTGGAGACGGGAGGGTCGTGTGCGGAAGGAGCAGGTCACTGCGCAATAATCGATGCGCGCCGAATTGGTGGCTTTCCAAGCTTCGGGCGACGGCGAGGTAGCGGCTTGGGGTCCAGATGGTCTAAAGAATCTCTCTCCTGGAGCGGTCCTGGGAAAAACGGGAAGATGCCGTGGTGGCGACTATCTATCGAGAAAAGCAACAATTATCACTACGGGCATTACTATGGGAAGGCGCTGTGGTTGGAGACGGCCGTAGAGCTAATGCTTCACCATGAGCTCATTCGCTCCATCGCAGGGTTAAGTCCCCGATCCCACCAGTCATCCCCACGGAACACAACGCTTTTCTGCACTACACCTCCTCTCGTCCCAGCCTGCGTCTACGGCAGGCAACCCCTCTTTCCGTGCACCACGTATGTGACGGTACTCCCCGGCCTGCATCGACTCGCGATCATGTGCCAAAGTACCTTTGTACCTTTTACTAGAGCGTGGCTAGCTTGCAATCCAGCCCAGGCGCCTACTTGAGGAATCCAGACAACCTCAACTATTTAGCTGCTTGTTCCAATTGCACAGGTTTCGGATGCGTAAGCCACAGCACAAGTCTCGGTCACAGCCGTTGGACTATCTCCCGAGATCGGGTCCTCCCAGCGCACAGATTCTTCCTAGACACCACAGTACATGTGCCGTGCTACGACACGTCAAGTACCCATCGCGACTAAGGCATCGTCTCATGGAGTCGGGAATAACTCGGCCAAAGCTGACAATGGGACATCAGACATCTTCATATCGAAGTAGAAGCATATGCGTGACGTCATCAACCTCTGATGGCATCTTTACGTGCGATGCTCCAAACAGTGGAGTCTAGAGAAACCACAAGATAAAAGATGAACACAACCAGAACCATGCTTTCTCACAATAACAAAGAACTTCCTACAAACCGTAGCAGATAATGACATCTGACGACAAAATGCACGCCATCGCAGTCACCGAATATGGCCCCATCACAAACCTGCAATCCATTTCCGTCCCCAGACCTCCCTCTCCCCAAGGCCACGACATTCTCGTCCGCCTCCGCGCCTGCTCCATCAACCCCGTCGACACAAAAGTCCGCGCCGGCACCTACGACGACTACCCAGACTACTTTTCACGCACGCCTGCACTCCCGCAAATCCTCGGTTTCGACGGCGCCGGCACAATCGAAAGCGTCGGATCTTCCGTCCAGAATTTCAAACCCGACGACGAAGTCTACTACGCCGGTTCCCCAATCCGTCAAGGCAGTAATGCAGAGTATCAGTTAGTCGATTCGCGAGCCGTGGCGCTCAAGCCAAAGAGTTTGGATTGGGGAGAAGCGGCTGCTATGCCGTTGACGTGGATAACGGCTTACGAAGCACTAGTCGAGCGGATGGAGATACAAAAGGGTGAGAAAGCTGGTATTTTGATCATCAACGGCGCGGGAGGCGTGGGCAGTGTGGCGAGTCAGATTGCACGGAGGGTACTCGACTTACCCGTTGTAGTCACCACGGCGTCTAGAGAAGAGACAGTCGCTTTCTCAAAAGACGTAGGAGGTGCTACGCATACGATTAACCACCACAACGACCTCGCGGACGAAGTTGAGAAGTTGAAGCTGGATGTACCGATCAAATACATTTTCATCACGCACACACCTACATCCGGCTATCTCGCCCCCGCAGCCAAAATCTGCGCTCCTTTCGGAAAAGTCTGCTCTATTGTTCAAGACAAAGAGATGCCCATGTACGGCACGGAGTTCATGGCAAAGAGTCTGACGTTTGTGTGGGCGTTGCTGGGCACGAAACCGTATTATGGTGTTGATGTGGAGAGTCATGGGCGGATACTGGAGGAATTGGCGGGGTTGCTGGATCAGGGGACGGTGAAGTGTCATTGTAGGCGGAGGTTGAGGATGGATGAGCAGGGGCTGAGAGAGGCGCATGGGATTATTGAGGGTGGGAAGAGTGTGGGGAAGGTCGTGTTGGAGTTTTGAGTAGGGAGTGGTGTGATATCTACAGGCGTTATCATAGATCCACCAGGAGATGATCTTTTGCTTTACCTAGGTATCGTTGGAATCGTAGACATCTCGGCTCGCTATGGGTGGGTGAGGGAGGAGTTGGAAAAGAGCATGTTGTAATTCTGATTGACGGATGGAGATAAAGAAAGAAGATTTGGAGAGTGCGAGCAGGCAAGTTATACTATGTTTCGCATGCTACGAGGTAGTCTAGTCTCACGTAGACCAGTGGCTTCCTAGTTCTCGTGGTGCAGGCGCCTCGTGGTATGAGGCGAGCTACTCAGAATCTGCGAAGTTGTGAGGTGTGATAGTACTAGGAAGTTCCTGGTAGCTACAGTTGAGGACCGGGCACACGGAGACGTTGAAGTGGAGAGCTCGAACGATGCGCAGGCGCGGTCGGCCATGGGCACACCCGATTCAAAAGACGTCATGTAGACCGGATGTGTCGTGGCTATTACTACCGGAGCGGCGAGACGGTGTGGTCACGTTTTGTCAAACATAGGCGGGATAATCTGTAGATGGATTAGTCCAGGCCAATGCAAGTCGTAATCGTTGCGCACTTACAGTGATCATGTGGAAGCCCGGCCTACCCCACGCGGAGGTAAGCCGGGGAGCTAGTATTGCGAGACAGCTCTGAATGGCGAGCGCAGCAGATGCTGGACTTCTTGGACCATACCCTTCTGTTCTCCCTGGTGCTTACGAGAGCATGTTTAACAAATCAAGCGGCTTGAATGCCACTTCCGCCTAGGAACTACTCGTCGTCCATATCGTCTCCGTCGCGTCCAGGACTCCTGCTCCTGGCTCTTCCGGCCCCACGTCCGCTTTGGCGCCTGTCGTGGTCGCGCGCCCGTCCTTTGCTGGCTGGCGGTGGTCGTACAAAGGCGAAGTCGACGGTAACCTTCTGCTCGAGGAATTCTTCGCCGTTGGCGCCCTTGACAGCGGCGTTCGCTTCTTCCAAAGTAGCATACTCGATGAGCACGTAGCCCTGTGTGATGTCAGTCCTCCATCACTCTTTCCCTCCTCGTCACAACCACCAATTTCAGGCGCGTACCTTGACGTAACCCGTCCTCCTGTCCAAGTTCATGTGCAGATTCTTGATGGTACCAAACTCGCCGAACATGTCCTGAAGATCCTCCTCGGTACATTCCTCGTGCACATTGGTGACAATGATGATCCAGCCCTCGATGGAGCGCACAGCTGTCGCGCCTGCCTGGGTGCGCGCGTCGTTGCTGTCGGTGGTCGGCTTGGCGTCAGTCGCGACGTCGGGCTGGTCAATGTCCATGGTTTCTGTGGTGTCGGCCATGGTCGCAGAATGTAATTGGTCGGTGGGTGGTGTAGACTGGATATCGTGGTGAGGGCGTTGTTGAGCTCTCGGCGTCGCCAAATGTTTCCGTAGTCGAGGCGGTTCGCGCTAGTGGAAGAGCGGCTCCATCCCAACTTACGCGACCCAGGTTCGCTCTCTCTCTCAACGCGCCTGCCCTGTGTCTGGCCCCAAGTCCGACGCTTACATGCAGTGCCTGTTTCCTGCATACATCATGGCTGACGACCCCACCCCTCACGGCACTGTCGGAAAGAAGCAGATAAAAGGGCCACCGTCCAGCCATTCTTTAGCAGTGAGCTAGGTCCAGCTACACCCCCGCCGACGTCACTCAATTGTTATATGACACGCCCTTGACCCGCGCCTTTCATCATGCTCCAGTTTCTCGACAATCTCGTACACTACGCCGATCCGACGCTCCCGTCCTTCTCCTCCCTCACATACTTGTATATTGTCATCCTAGGCTGCTCGCTTTTGATATCTCTCCGTTCACGACAAGAAGAGGAGAACCTCAACTAACATCATGTCCAAGTTCACAAATGTATGTCCCGTTCTTCATGTGATTCCTAGCAGAACTGATCATGTTAGATCGCCATGATCGGATGCGGAAGCATGGGCGGTGGAATGGCCCTGCTTTTCGCCGAGGACGGTGTCAATGTTTCGCTTTCAGACCCTTCAGAGCAGGCAATGGATGCAGTCATTGAGAAGGCTGAGAAGCAAGGCTACAACGGAAAAGTTGAGAAATTCGATGGTAGGCGGAATCCTTGAACGTCGATGCACTCCAAGACTAATGCGGTAACAGACTACGATACCCTCTGCAAATCACTCTCCACACCACGCTTACTCGTCTTCTCTCTCCCACATGGCGGCGTCGGGGACAAAGTCCTTGAAGGTCTGGAGCCACATCTCTCCCGCGACGATATCATCCTAGACTGCGGAAACGAACACTTCCAGAACACCGAGCGGCGACAGGAGAAGTGCAAGGGCACTGGCATCCGATACATTGGCTGTGGTGTCAGTGGTGGATACCAGGCAGCAAGAGCTGGACCTTCCATGTGTCCTGGCGGTGACATCTCTGCGCTCAAAGAAGTCCTTCCGTTGCTGGAGAAGGTCGCAGCCAAAGACAAGGACGAGAAACCTTGCGTGGGTGTCATCGGCAAGGGTGGAGCAGGACATTACGTGAAGATGATGCACAACGGTATCGAGCATGGCATGATGAGCGCTATCTGTGAGGCCTGGGGCATCATGCGAAAGATGGGTATGGGGTACGAGGAGATTGGCGATGTTCTCTCTCAATGGAACTCAGAAGGCGAGCTGGTATGTTCACAACTCAAGAAATTATGGATTTACTGAACTGACTTGCGAATAGCGCGGCACTTTCCTCGTTTCCATTGGCGCAGATCTATCCCACAAACGCGACTCAAGCGATAAGCCCAACCAAGCAAACCAGAAAGATACCCAATTACCTCCTCTTGTCATTTCGGAAGTCCTCGACAAGGTGGTCCAGGATGTCACTGGCGAGGAGGGTACTGGTGTGTGGAGCAACACTGAAGCTATCGAGCGTCACGTCCCGGCCTTCACTCTCAACATTTCGCATGCGTTCCGCCTCGCATCCGCTTTCCGCGGTGATCGTGAGCAAGCCAGCAAAGCCGCCGACGGAGGCTTCCCCCCTAGTCAACTGAACATTACGGACAAGAAGGCTTTCCTCGAAGATCTCAGACAGGCAACATATGCGTCGTGCCTCGCCAGCTACATCCAAGGCATGAATGTCATTGCGAAAGCAGACCAGGAGAACAAATGGGAAATTGACTACTCGCAAGTCTGGCAGATCTGGCGCGGAGGATGTATTATCCAAGCAGACTACATCTCCGATGAGATTCTCGCGCCGATCCTCAAATCCAATCCATCTCCGGAAAACCTCAACCTCAACTTCTCGACTCGCGTGGCCAAGGACGTCAAGAATTGCTTCCCCGCACTTCGTCGGATAGTCGCCAAGGCTGTAGAAACCGACCAAGTCGTACCGGCCATCAGTGCTACCCTGGAGTACTTCAAGGTCGCTAGCGGTACCGACCTGCCCACGTCATTCTACGAAGCCGAGCTTGACTACTTTGGTAGCCACATGTTCGACAAGAAGGGTGATACAGACGCGAATGTCAAGAAGCCAATGGAGGGCAAGCACCACTTTGAGTGGAAGCCTGCAACGAGCCAAAAAGAGGTATATGGCAAGAATTACAAGATCTAAAGCAGCCGGTTTGGATGTTTCTCTTCTTCATGATTGTTAAATAGCGTGGTTTCCATAGCAATAGCAAATCAGTCTATTCTAAATTCCTACAGTTTTCTATAAGAGGTGGAAGGCAGCACCGTAAAAGTGTGTGGTTGCTAATGCAAAAGTTCAACAATACGAGATTCGTGTCGTGACGAAAGGGGATCCTAAGTCGAAATGACGTTATTTCCGCCACTTGTACGAGCTCCACCACGTCCACTCCGCTTCCACTAACCGGCATGACGTACCCTCTCCAAAACACCATACTTTTCGTACAACAATTCGGAACCTACGGCTCGACCATCCTCGTATCCCGCTCAAAATAGCGACCAGGTCAAAGAGATCGGCAGTTTACTCACCGCCCGAGTGGTCGCCGTGGCTGCGCCGGGAGATCTGCACGAGCCCATGACCAGGATAATTCGCACAACAATCTTCCGACACCAGAGCTTTTGTGGAGAAAGGTGACGCTGCATGGTATGATGCGATATGAGATGGTGGGAGCTTTCAGTAGTATCGGTCCGCTTTCGGTAGATGCTTTGCTATTATAAGTAGCGGAGAGGGAGGAGGTATATAACCCATCTTACATCACCTCACCGAGCGAATTCCGTCTTGCGTACAAAACCACATCACAACAATTTCTACCTCCTAAACGAACATCACGCATCACCAAACTCCGGTGTCTACCTAGTCAACCACCAAAATGCGTTTCTCCACCCTCACAACAGCTCTCACATCCGCGACCCTCGCATCCAGCCGCCTCATCGGCATCGCCGCGCCATCCACCCTCGCCCCCAACAGCACCTTCACGCTCACCCTCCTCTCAGAAGGCTACATCCAATCCGTCGCCGACGTCGCCGTCGCATGGGGTTTCTCGCTCGCCCCCGGCTACCCGGGCACGCTCGGATCCTTCACGCAATCCGCATACCTCGGTCCTGAGAAGAGCAATCAGGGGCAGGAAAACGTTACTATTACTGCGACTGTACCCGCGGGATTGGCGATGGACGCGTATCAGGGCAAGGATATTCTGTTGAATGCGGGGATTTATTCGTTGTATGGGGCTAGTGGGGGTGCGA
>Ga0265797_10007419_pt1 | contig 15032 bp, 7 predicted proteins | sample P2T30metagenome_FD_192433 | JGI IMG/M metagenome (GOLD analysis project Ga0265797, IMG submission 192433) | Plant litter microbial communities from East Loma Ridge, Irvine, California - P2 T30 | ecosystem: Environmental > Terrestrial > Plant litter > Unclassified | place: USA: California... | reverse complement strand
TACGTTGATCGAAGGGCATTCGACAGAAATACGTGTAGAGTGTATACACCACGTTTGTGAGCATGAGAGAGCATGAGAGCTTCCAAATAGCCACTCGATGGGAAAAGCTCGAGAAATGAGACCGTCCAGGTCTCTCACAGTTGATAGACCATGCTCAGACTAGTATATCATCATGAGTAGTGGGCATGAGAACGTCAGGTCCTGAAATCCTCGACTGCTGTACCCATACCAGAGCTTCTTAAGACTCTTTAACTCCTCCACCCAGTAAAAAAACGGTAAATCACACCCTCCAACGCCTCGCTAAATCAATGTATGCCCAGTGAACCCAGTCAGCCCACCATCCTCTTATTCTCCACCCTCAATCCCCCTCGATCGATCAACAAATATTCCCATCATTCTCCATCTTGACAACCTCAACCCCCATCCCATCCTTCGTCTTCCGCCTCTTCTCATTCCTCTTCCGCCTCTTCTCCTCCCTCTCCCTCTCCTCATCAACCCTAGCAGTCTCAATCCGCGTCCCCAAATCCACCGTCTCCCTCGCCTCAGCCTCCTCCCTCTTCCTCTTCAACCACTCAAACCTCTCCCGAACCTCCCGCAACCCCGCCCTCCTCACCTCCCCCGTCTCCCCCGTAGCAACAAGATGCTGCTTACTGTTCAAATGCTCCACAAACTGCAAGTTGTCCTTGTACGTCAAGTCGCACGCATCGCAGTAGAAGCCCGCGCCCTTGCCCCGCTTGCCCTGGCCCGCGCCGGCAGGCACAATCGAAGTCTTGCCAACGCGATCGGCGACGTTCAGGCGGTTCTGGCGCGCTTCGGTTTCGCGGGCGTCGGGGGGAGTCGAGGCGCGGCGGATGTATTTCTTGCCGGCGGCGGCGGCTTCGTGGCGCGCTTTGCCCTCGTCTTTGATCTGCTGGTCGCGCGACACGGCTTTGGCGGCGTATTCGTCGCGGTCCCAGGTTTTGCGGAAGGCCGTGTCGCCGCTGCCTTTGGAGGTGCCGTAGGCGCCGGATTTGCCGTCCGCCATTTTTGTGTGTCAGGTGGATTGTTGGTGGTTTTGGAGCAGGTGAGAGAGAGTTGTAGGTTTGGGATGTTTTGAACTTGGCTGGACTTTGGTGACGAACGGTCTGCGGAGGGAAAGTTGGGGGGATCGATTGATGGATTTCGATGACTTCAGGCCGAGGCAGGAGGTCTGAAGAATGTCATGAGAACAAAGATGTGAGATGTTATGGTAATAACTGCATCTATGGAATTGACAAAAGCACATGGTGATTGCACGACATACATGTAATCACATCGATTACACCGCTTGTGGTCGATTCGATCACATAGGCGAGCTTCAGATGCTGACTTTGGACTGTTTCGTCTGTCCCTAGCAATTGAACAGATCGAAAACGACGATAGAGCTCAGTATATGACGTGAAGATTTTTGTCAGAGATAGACACACCATCAGGAGTGCAGAGCGTTCAAACCATACTTGTCTGAATCATTTATTGCTACATTTGATGTTGGAAGACAGGCAACAAACAACCCTAACCCTAACCCTCCATCGGGTCATCTTCACGACCTCAACTGAGAAGAGTTGGTTCACAAGAGCATGTCACCATACCACACATCGGTTACATTTATTGCAATAAGCAAGCCATCGATGAAAGTAAGTATCTGTATTCAACTCAAACCCACAATAAGCACCTCCGCTACCTACTACAACCGGGTATCGCAAGAACAAATGCCGCAAGCAGGATCCTGACATCCTCTCAACTACAAAAACTACACATCTTCCCTTCCAGCAAAACGCCTCTTGATCTCCCGCCCATGTTGTAAAACCAGAAACCCCGAAGTCAATAAAAGCAAAAAGTCAAAAAAGAAAAAGAAGCAGCCAAACCATCACGGCCCAGCAGAAACCCTACGCTTCCCCCCCTTCACCTCCTTCCTCTTACCCTCCACCACCAGCCCCGCCGCCGCCGCCCTCAACCTCTTCAAAATCTTGCGATTCCCCCAAGGGTCGCAAACCGTACACTCCCACCTCAGCGCCTCGAGCTTCGCCTCCGCAAGCCCCGGGACCACGCACGCGCTATGCTGCCAGACCTCGCACGCCTCGCAGCAGATCATGTGCTCGCCGTCGTCGTGCCGGACGCCGCAGACGCAGCGGATGAAATCCTGCTGCTGCTGCTGCTGCTCGCCTTTCTTGCTGATGCCGGTGCCGGTGCCGGTGGTGGCGTCGGCGGGGCCAGGGCGGCTGAAGAAGAAGGGCATCAAGTCCGGCGGGTTTGCCGTGGGTTTCGTGAGGATGCGGGCTGAGGTGCGGCGGTTGGTGGGTTCGGGTTGAGCGGCGGGCGGTTGGGAGTTGTGCTGGGCTAGCAGGCGGGTGTGGTGCTCGGTGGCGGCTGCGCGGGCTTCGGCTTTGGTTTTGGGGAGGGAGGCGCCTGCGATGATTGAGGCGAGGCGGCGGGCGAGTTTCGTGGGCGCTGTGGATGGGCTGTCGGTGTTTGGGGTTGGGGTGGGCGTGGTTTTGGTGAGTGGGGGTTTGTTCTTGGTGGCGGCACTGGCGGGAGTCTTGACTGGGTGAGCAACGCCGCGGATGCCCTTCTGGCGCTTTTGAGCGGGCTCGGCAGGATCTTGTGGGATGTCCGGGTTTTGAGTAGGCGTCACCGCATTGGTGGAGATCTCCGGCAGAGGTGCTGGTGCAGGGGCGGTTTTGATGTGGACAGCAGGAGCAGTCGTGGTGAAGCTTTTCGGTTGAGGTGCCGATTCCGGAGCGACTTCGATGGGAGCAGTAGGAGCCGCCGTACTGGCGACTGGAGTAGCCGGCTTCGAAGGCGACTGCTCTGTGTGCTTGGAATCCTCCTTCTTCTTGATCGGAGCAACGATGCCGTATCTGGCCATGGAGGAAACTCGAGGGTCAGGCGTGAAAATCTTTACTTTGGCCGGGCTCGACGCAGGAGGTTCGACTGGTGGCCTGGTGGTGTCTGACTGCGCTGTCCCAGTGGACAATGCCTTCCAGTTCGGCTTGAACGTCTTTGCTGGTGTGATGTGAGGTTCCGTGAGACTGGCCGCCGGCGTAGCTTGAGCTTCAGTGTAGTTGGGCGTCTTGTGGGCGGGGGTGTTCGCATCGTTGCGAGGAACATTGAGCTCTTTATGCGTCTGGTCGCCGTTTGCAGTCGTCGGAGTCTTCGAGCCGTAGTCGGCAGACGGCATGGATGTATCGATAACACCAACGCTGGTGGGTATCCTCGGATTGGAAACGGTGGGTCCAACTGGATTGATGCTTGGATTCGTAGTCGTGAGGCTGTAGTCGGCAGACAGCCTGACTCCATTGATTCCATCAACGTTCGTAGCTGGGTAAGTAACAACAGACCGTTGATCCTTGGAGACTGTGATGCTGGAAACATCGATCGAGTGCTCGGCAGCGACGGTATGATTCACGTCCAGCCCATCAGATCCAATCGAGGGAGCAGGAATCCCCCCATTCTGTCGAAGCGGCTCAACAAGGTCTGCATGACCCGTGGTTGGAACAGCAGTCTCTGGAATAGCAATTGCAGCCGCCGACGTGGTGTCAACTACCACATTACCCTCGACCGGTGAAGTAGCAGGTGTGTAAAACGCCTCACTCCCCCCAGGCGTCTTCACGTACCAATCCGCCGGATCGTGGGCCTCGTCCTCAACCTCAAACTCATCATCATCCGCCCTCCACCCAGGCCAGCCCTCGGGCCTACAATACCTGAAATTATCGAGACTCTCCGTGTTGCTCGTAGTCGGCAACGGGAGCAAAGGCTCAACCTCATTCGCCAGCTCGCGCCTGCGAACCTCTCTGACAGTCAGCTGCTGCTGTTCGTGCTCGAAAATGAAACGCGCGTCATTCTTGCGAACGACCCAGCAGGCGTTGTTCAGGTGTTTGTACTGCGGCAGTTTGTGGATGAAATTGCCGCGGCGCGCGATGTACTCTTCGAAGGTATAGTAGTCGCGCAGGACGGCGCCGTTGCCTTCCATGGTGGCGGCGCGGGCGATCTGAACTGCTTCGTTGTAGCCGGCGTTGTTGGCGGTGGTGTGCGCGAGCGCGAGGGTTCGGAGGCTGTTCATCTTTTGAGTGGCGTGGCGGGGATGTTGCGCCTGCTGCTTTTTGCTGTCGTGAGGAAGAGAAAGAGCGATGAGTTAGTTGTTGTGTGATCTGTGGAGGTTGCATGTGGCATTCGATTGGAGTTGTTGGTGTGGGTTTTGTTTCTTTTTGGCATGTGAAGATGCCTTGTGATGAGTCTTCACTTGCTGCACGATGATTGCGTTGTTAGGAAGGGAAGCATTGCTTGAGGATCTACCTCACTTCACTTCACTTCACTTCATGTCACAATGCTTTGCAAGAGCCGCCCAATAACCAGGCACGTGCTTGGCTAGCCGAGCGTGGGGCAACGTTGTGAGTTGTGAGTGAGGTCAGGCCTTGTGCTACGTGAGATTAGCGAGGCTCGGCTACCTGCATGTCGCTCCTGCGACGAATGTCCCGGAAGATACCCTTAGCGATGCAGGCAAACGCGCGATTCATCATCAATGTCTACGCCATGCATCGAAGAGTCGAATCCCTTTTTCAATGAAACGGTCCTAAGAAATGATATATTCACCAAAGCCTGGTCTGCGCTTTGCTGTGGTAGCAAACGAGCGTTCCAACAGTATTCCTCCAGATCATTATCAGAGATTGTGAACGTTGCTATTGCGGCTCCACCTCCTGAAGGTCTTGCCCTTGAAGTAGAACAGGAAACCGAACAAGCACCACAGCGTCACGAGGCTCATGTTGGTCATGATCGGTGGCACAAAACCGGACTTCATGACCCACGGTGTGATGAATCTGTCAAAGTGATCGTGGTCAGCTGTTGATTCTTCACATCACCAGCAGGACACTGTTTTAGCACTTACTCAGCAAAGCCATATCCCCACAAGTTCTTGTTCACAGTGATGGCCACCATGAGCGGGCCGGCAACGGGCTTGTAGGAGTCTACAGCGTAAGTTGTAACCATGGCAGGAAGACCGGCGACCTGGATTCCGGCGCAGGTGTAACCGACGATAACGATGATCTCCCATCGCCATTTGTTTTCGTAGCCGAATGCGGTGATGAAGTTGCCGAGCATCATGATGAGAACGTACGGAACTGAGGTAGGACACTGTCAGATAAATGCATCCTCACGAGATTGAAGATGTGACACGGTGACTTACTCATAGCAGGCAACCTCATCTCCGGCTCTCGGACACCATTGTTCTTCCTCGTAGCCCTTGCGCTGACCCAATCACTCAGCGGTCCTGCCGTACCAAGCCCGATGAAAGCGCCGACAAGGATGGCAAAGTTCATGAAACCAATACTCTGGCTGTTGAAGTTGTACGGCGGATCAGCGAAGTTCTGACTCTGCGTCAGGTTGATGGTCAAGAAAGAGCTGCATGACCAGGAAACGACAAAGGCCGCGAATTCGACGATCGGGAAAGCGAACAGCTTCCATGGAATCCAAAGATCAAGAGCAATGGCTTTGAAGGGGTGCGCATTCGACTGGAAGAGCTTCCACTGTTGCTTGCTGGGTGTACCTTTGCCGAGGTGAGGGTCGCGTTCGGCAGTGGCTTGCTTGCTGAGATCAGGCATGGTGCCGCGGGTCGAGATGTGGGAGATCTCGCCGCCCATTTTCTCAGGATCACCGTGCGATCTGCTCGCGTCGCTGAGCTTTTCGCCGGAGTTGGTCGGTGAATGAGATTTACCCTCGTTGGCAAGGGTGTTGATCATCTCTGCGGGATGCATGCGGTGCCCTGTAGGAGATCTGTCAGTAATTGGAACAATTCACAGTCCTCGTATCACTTACACTTCGTTTCAGGAAACATGAAGATGGTCATCAGCAACGATGCCGCGATGAGACCAGTGTTCAGCCACCAGAAGTTACGCCACCCAACGTGCAGAGCCATCGAGCCAGCGATGATCGGGCCCACCATCAAGCTACCCATGTAGAAGACCCAGTACAACGTGTTCCAGAAGCCACGGTCATGCAGAAAGAAAATGTCCGCAATCACGGCTGGCTGGATCGTCTCTGCCGGTCCGGCTCCAAGGCCGTTGAGAACGCATGCGCCCATGAAAGAGCCATATGTCATTGCCCTCGCTCGCCAGATGGAGGATGCCAGACAGACCAGTTGTGAGAAGATGTACACTGGTCTGCGCCCGAAGGAAGAACTTATCGGCACCCAAATGAAGTTGCTGAAGCCAAGGACGAGGATGGCCACACCTGTGAACTTCACCACGTTTGCAAGATCGGAGTCGAATGCGGCGATGAGGTCGGGGAACATAGGCGCAAGGGCTAGGGGCCCCATGCCTTGTGTGAAGGTGACACTTGTCGATGCAATGATACAGCAGGCCTTCCAGAAAGGAGTCCAGTTCAGCGGATCGTGCGGATCGGCGGAAGGCTGTGGTACTAGAACTCCCGAGCCACTCTTGACGAAGTGGTGAGAGCCAACGTCGGCCATGATCTCCGTGCCTGGCAAGATTTCGGTGTGGAGCTCATTCTCGAGCTGATGGAGCTCCTACTTGATATCAGTCTCGTTCTCATGCTGGGTTGACTACAGACTTGCCCGCTTATCGTAGTTCATCTCCATGGCGGAGGCAAGTCGATGTGACAAGATGGACGATAGGCGTAGCACCAAATTGCGAGCTCAATAGTGGAGGATAAAGCGATCACTCTCACAAAGTAGGTCTGGTCCAAAAAGACAGGAGAGCTTTTGATGAGAGAGGCGCAAACCACCACCTCATGCCGTGGGACGCAGCAGGATTAAGTACCCATGCAGACCCCTGACCCTGCTAACACCAATAGGCTTCGATCACCAACATGCCGTCTATTCGAAGAGCCCTCGTCTACCTCGATACTCCTGCCGGCAGATGTTCTGTGTAAAGATCCAGCGCCTGGTGTCCTGCGTGAGTTTCCATGGTGAACCGCCACTCACAGGAAGTCTACCGCATGTGCCTTGCTTTCAAAATCACCGATAGCCGACACGAGAAGACGAGATGTGAGGCGTCTGCTAATTGAACACCGGCAGTCCAGATGTTGACAATCGCGTGCGGAGTAGACGGCCTGGAACAAGCCGGGCAGCCAGCATGGCCAATGACATTGTTTGGATGGGACCAGGGCAGCGTCGTATCACTGTCGAATGACTCCGGGTTGATGAAGCGGCCCTAGGTGCCGTGTGGCTATCTGCAGGAAGTTGCAGGCGCACGAATGCGGAGGAGATCTGGGATCTCGTTCCGTTTGGTTCTTGCCACTTTCATCTTTGAGCCCCTGGTATCCAGTTGAGCAGGCGGTTAGGTATCCACATGCCTCGCGAAGAACTTGTAGACAACACTACCTACTGTACATGCCCAAGAAGTACGAGAGGAAGAGGTTAAAGTTTACGCGGCAATTGTTTGAAGTCGAAGCTGCCGGTAAAGAAGAAGGCTGTCCACGAGTCTTGCCAGGGCTGGGTGTTGTCGAAGCTTTGCCATGCTGCGCGCTAGACGTTTTTCCCCGCGTGGAGTATCTTGGCTCGAGCGGCAGTCGCATAAATATTCAACGACCGAGGCTACATGTACCTCTACTGTACTGGATGATGAATACATTCTCGGGACATCTTGTCGGCAGCTTCTTCGTCAAGGAAGATTCACTCCAATCGATGACTATAGTTTTGCCTCACGGCAAAAGATTGAGCAGAAGGACAGACAATCCCTTTAAACCGGATTCTCAAAGTTACCTAGTAATTCAATGTCGGCAGTGCTACGGGTCCACAGAATGGACTCAAAGACTCGACGAAGTCGGAACTGGCAAGTGTGTAATCACAGTACCGTGTTAACATCACAGAGCAGTGGGCTGGGAGGACAATCGTGGATAGCCAGATAACACCAACCCTAACCCTTAGGTGAGAAATCGCTCTCTAATCCTAGACACAACAGCCACTGTATGGTAACGGTCGGGGTCGTACTTGGGGACGGCCTTGCAGTCGCACGAGATGCTGGGAGGTTCACGTCGGCCGACGATGATCATCAACATGTGTAGCCGCAAATGAAATGTAAAGAATGTCTTGTTGGAACTGCGGTCAACGACAAGATTGTCAAACAACAATTATCATACATGAGAAGTAATTTCCACAACATTTCGTGTATAGCTCACATGTCCAAGCCATCACTATACGAAATGACAGATCCGAGATTGCGGTTGACATGCTTTTGACGATTGTCACAGTTTACCCGGTTGCAAACATGCTGCAGTTAGCCGAACCCCAGGCGGAGAAGACGTGGAGCCGATGGGCGCTCGGACGGGGGTGGCGGGCAAGGCTCTTCGATGTGGATGTCATTTGTAGAGCGAGAGCTTCCAGAGCTTGAGCTTGAGCTTGCCGGAGTCCGACGAAAGGACATGTGATTGAAGGGAAGAGAAGAGAGGATTGGTACCCACTTACGTCTCTGGTCTACCACACTGTTCACGGATGTTCCATGTTCCATTCACTGACCGCACAAGTGTCACACCTCACACCAACTCGTCCCTTGCACCAGCCTCTCTCAATTACCTTAGCGAGATGCGCAACAGGATAAATGCGGTACAGCATTTGGCGCTACGTCACGGCACAGCAAGCTTGCCGTACCTGACGATCTCGTCTAAGAGAAGAGTGGAAGAGGGGTTGGGTCAGTCAATGCTCATCGCGTGGGCCGGCAAGGTAGTTCTTCCGGTGCAATCACTCACATTATTGTCTGTCATGTGGAGGTGGAGGTCACGGGAATCCTTCACGCAGGCTACCTAAGGTAGGTCGTTCAGTGAAAGCACATCAGCCTGCAAGCATCCGCCTTAAAGCTGGTCACCGCCCACCTGCACCATCCTTGCGTCCTCTGCCCTTGTTGTTTGCAGCGCTGATCACCCATACACCTGGTGCGAGTCCACAGTACTACCACACACACCACTGTCAATACCGATACAATGCTCGCCCGCCTCTTCACCCTCGCGGCTCTGCCGCTCATCGCCTTCGCCCAGAGCAATGCCTCCTCCATCGACAAGAACGGCAAGTACGAGATCTCCAGCGAGGGAATTCGCGCCAACTTCATCGCCTACGGCGCCTCGATCAGCAACCTCTTCATCGAGGACATTCACGGTGTCGAGCGTGACATCGTCCTCGGTTTCGACAATGCCAGCTACTACGAGGTCGACAAGCAGCACCCTCACTTGGGTGGTGTCCCCGGTCGTTACGCCAACAGGATCATGAACTCCACTTTCGAGATTGACGGCGAGGTCTTTGAGATTGATGCCAACGAGCATGGCGGATTGAACACCCTCCACGGTGGATGTAAGTTGTTCCATCTTCAGTTTTCCAAAACCACAACACAACACTAAAACATGCAACAGCCAATGGCTGGGACTGGCGCAACTGGACCGTCGTCTCCCACACCACCGACAGCATCACCTTCTCCCTCGAGGACGACGATGGCGAGCAGGGCTTCCCCGGCAAAGTCATCTCCTACGTGACCTACACCCTCTCGCCCTACAACTGGCACATCTCCATGACCGCCTTCTCCCTCACCAAGAAGACCCCGATCATGCTCTCCTCCCACACCTACTGGAACCTCGACGGCTTCCAAAACCCCGACACCCCGCTCGCCCTCAACCACACCCTGCACATGCCCTACTCGGGCCAGCGCATCGCCACAGACGGCATCCTGATCCCCAACGGCACCGTCCTGCCAAACCAAAAGTACAGCATCAACGACTTCTGGTCGAGCCCCAAGCAAGTCGGCGCCAACTTCACCTCCCCAGACATGCTCGGCAACTGCGGCACCAACTGCACCGGCTACGACACCTGCTACGTCGTGAACCGCGCCCAAAACGGCCCCTACGACTGGCGCGCCGCCCCCGTCGCCACCCTCTCCAGCGAGTGGTCCGGCATCCAGATCGACATCTTCTCCGAGCAAGAGGCCTTCCAGGTCTACTCGTGCTCCGGCCAGAACGGCACGCTCACCCTGAAGGAGACTCAGGGTCTGCACAACGTCACCGACCGCCCGCGCACCGTGCAGCAGAACGGCTGCATTGTGATGGAGGTCGAGGACTGGATCGACGCCATCAACCAGCCCGAGTGGCAGCGCGAGAAGCGCAACATCTTCGGCCCCGGCGATGCGCCGTATGTTCTCGAGGCGACTTACAGCTTCTCCCTGAACCAGCCTAAGAAGAACGAGACTTGCGGCCCGCAGGGTTACTAGATGTAGGATGCTTTTTTGGACGAAGGGCGAACGTGTGGTCGGGTCTGATGTAATGGAGGTGTTGGGCCCATACTCGTGTCTTTTTCCTTGGATAGGAATGAGCTGCGCCTCGCCTCGGAGGCAGACTAGATCACCTGCTAGATGAGAAGACTAGCAATGAAATTCTACTGTAATGTTGCAATCATTGTGTTGAGTGCCTGCCTGGATGCCTTGCAGTAGGTTCCGGTGCCTCGTGAAACGTCCCTATATAATGTGGAGATGCTTCTTTCAACTGATAACTCTTCGAGCCTGGTCAGAGCCGGCCATTGACGCAATTCATGAGCATCAACCGTTGCAAGATGCGCCTGTGGTAGGTAAACCCCGTGCGTTGCGAGTCTCCGCTCGACAAACGCCGTTGCACAAGTAAAGATCTCGTATTGAACCTCGCGCACCAACTGGCTGACACTTTCTGAACACAGCACGCAGCCACCAGAAAATCATCATCACCATCATCGTTAAACCATGATCTCAATCAAGATACATCCCATCCTTGAAATTCCTCAGATTCTGCAAGAACCCATACCCGCCCTCGGCACCCTTGGCCTCCAAATCCCCATACCTCATATCCACCGCCCGCTCCGGCTGCCTCCTCCCCTCAGCCCCACCACCACCAGTCCTCCTCCCAACCGTCTTCTGCCTCTCCTCCATCATCCGAACCAACCCCTCCACAACCCTCGCCCTCGCCTTCTCCTCCGCCGTGCCCCTCCACACTTCCGCCAACACCCTCAACTCCTCCACCCGCTCCGCCGCGGCTTCCAAGCCCGCCGCGTCATTCGCAGACAGCAGGGAGTTGATTTCCGCCCGCAAGTTCTCGGCGTACTCTTTCGCTTTCGCCTCGCGGACCGCGTTCTCTTGGGTTGCTTCTGGCGCGGAGACGGAGATGAAAGTGCTCGCGACTCCGCCGGTGGAGACTTCAGAGGGCGCGACGGGCCAGGCGGTTGCAGCGCCGAAGACGCGGATTACGCTGTCGAGGCGGGCGCGTAGGGTGGAGAGGGTGCGGAGGTTGACGAGGTATTCGGGTTCGGGTCGTGAGGTGGTGGTGGTGGTGGTGGTGCCCGTCTGCTGTGTCGCTGTTGCTGCGTCGTCGCTGGCTGTTTCATTGGCAGCAGGAGGCGGAGGAGGAGGAGCCAGGAGCTCGATGTCTTTCTTCAGGCCATTTTCCAGCGTGTCTGTGAGGCCTGTTGTCTCGCCGCGCAGGACTTCGACTTCGTAGGCGAGGCGGGCGCCGCTGCGGATTATTTCGTCGGTGAGCTGGGTGAGGGAGTTGGAGAGGCGGTTTGTTTGGGCGTTTAGTTGGGAGAGGAGGGCTTGGGTTTGAATTGAGAGTTCGGGGAGGGCGACTGCGCTGTTGCTGTTTGTTGGGCGGGTGTTGGAGAGTGAGAGCGAGGGGAGGGTGGTGTTTAGGTAGGTTGCTGGATCGAAGTCTGGCTGTAGGAAGGGTTGGACTAGTTGGTCGGAGGTGTGGGATGATTTGGGTTTGATGGTGGATATGGCCATGTCTGCGTTTTGCAAGGAAGATAATCAGATGTATCACGAGCCAGAGGATACAAGTTGACAAGTGACATGTGATTGCTGCCTGGCGTTGTATAAGGTATAAGCAATGTCGAGGCTAACGGATTAGCGGTCCGTTGATTGGCTCCCTGCGATCCACCCCCGCAAAAGTATATGGCGTGGAAAGATGGTCGCTGTTGCCTTGGACGGCAATGCTCTTTCCTTTAGGTGACTGGTATATGCGCTTGGCTGCCTGGGAGAGATGCAAGCGAATTGAAGTATACCTGATGTAAGGTGCTGGCTATTGGCGGCAAGTATATCTAAACTACACCTGATCCTACTTCTTCCACCACCACCACCACCACCACCACCACCACCACCATAAACAACACGCCTCCTCTACCTGCGACAAGCCTCTTGCGCCTCACTCGCTTTCTCCCCTCCTCTTGACCTCACTTGCATTCAGCTCAGTTGACTTACACACTCACTGAGGTTCATCCCTCTCCACACTCTTTGCCTGACGGGAAGTCACATGCCACTCCCGTTTGCCGTCACTGCATGTGTCCCGTCTTTTGCCAGACAACTTCACATGACACCGCCGTCCGCTATTGACACAACTCTCCTCGCTCGCACACACTCTTTTGCACATCACATTGCAGGCTGAAGAGTTGCTCTTGTCAATCACTTTACCACTAATACCGCAAGACCAATCCCTGCTGTCTATCGCACAATTCACTCTCTTCCAACTTGCACGCCATGCCGCGAAGGCAGTTCATCGCCGACCTACAAAAGGCGCTCAGTGGCGTTCGGCCTCCCGGAATCCACAACATCAAAGCCGGCGAAGATGACGGCCAGCTCGAGTTCGAATTTGTCGCCTCGGGCCAGGAAGGCACCACGCACATTACGGCAATGATCCCGGACGTCTCCGATTACCCACAATCTCACGAATACATGATCTTTTGTGGCGACAATACACCAAGCCATGTTGCCAAGGCTCTCCAGAATATCCGCAACACCAACCGCAAGACCGTGTTCGAGCTGATCGATGTGGTCTCTGCAAGCCTCACTGCTCTTTCCTTGCCGTCCGAGGACTCAGATGGTGATCACATCATGGGCGAGTCGCAGGAAGATCTTTCCGATGAGAGCGAGGGCGAGGATGCAGACGACGTATACGCAGATGATGATTCAGCCTTCGACTACGGCGACCAAGCACAAATCCGTCCGGCGGTCACTGCCCATCTACCCACGACACCACAAGAAGATGCGAATAGAAAATCCGACAAGTCTTTCAGGGACCGCGTTCGCGCCGATCTCATCGCTGCGAAAGGTGCTGGCTTCAAAGTTGGGCATTTGGGTAGTTTGATGAACGGATGCAGCTCCTTCGTCACAGTCTCAATCCGCATGTCTAAACTCGGCCTCTCGGAAGAAGCAATGCAGGCGTGGAAGGTTGATCCGTCGGAGTACCTCATCCTGTTGATCCAATACCCGAACGGATACAAGACTGGTGAGCAGCTGCAGGCGTATGATAGTCTCCGCCTCACGCCAAACATTGGAATGCAGGTCTTTGCAGGTAAAGGATACAAGCCAACGCTGAAAGAGGCAATCAACGCCTTCACCAAAGCCCGCCAGGAACGTGCCAGCATGGCAGGCGATGGAAATCAAGATGGAGATGGCACTGCTGGGGACAGTTCGATACAAAACACCTTCATCTCGAAATCGCTTTCAATGCTGCTCGAGAAGAACCTCATTCCCATCCTACGGTTCCGCAGCCAGGGAATGGATTGGACTGGCGCAGAGGCTTGGTACAATCAGATGCAACGCGCCAGTTCATCTGACGATGCGAACATGATTCCGGCCAGATTCTTCGGACCCGAAGTCGTCAACACATCACATCCGGAAATCATGCGAGCCGATCACTACCACCAGAAAAAGCAATCGCAACATTCCTTCCCGCTGCTGGCTATGCAATTTGCTCTTCGACACTTTGTCCGTTGTACCGAATTCTGCTTGATCTGCCACGACAAGCTTGACAACGAACTCGAAGCCATCAAGCCTTACGTCTGCGAGCGTCCACTTTGCTTGTTCCAGTACATGTCACTGGGTTTTGGACCCAGCATTGAACACGAGATCATCTCTCAGCCGTACGTGGTGGACCTACTCATCTCCTTCTGCTACGCCAGTGCTAGATTCGAGAAGCTCAAGGAGTACCCAGATGGCCTGAATCTCATGGTGCCGCCATCGAAGTCGCTTCAGGACACGCAGACAAATATTGTGTACGACGACACTGATTTGGCTGATCCGGACCGTCTTCAACAATCGCTACCCGAGCCATACGAAGTGGGATTCAATGGCAACCGGAATGAGGTGATGTTCTGGGAGACCAAATTGCCTGTTGGCCGCTGTCCTGTCTCGCGTGGCCAGTGGATTGTCCTCCGTGGCAAACGAGGCGCTCTTGGGGACAACGTTGAGGAGTTCCACTGCCGCGTGCGTGATACGAGTATCTGGCCAACAATTGATGTTGATGAGCCCGTTGTTGTCTCGTCCAAGCTAGACGGAATAACCGAAGGAAGTACACACTTGGCTAGCAAAACAGCTACACGTCCGGAGACTCCGGCCGCGACCCCCAAATGGACTCCCGTGACTATGACGAAGTACTCGCAAGACTTCTCACTGCTCGAAAGTAACAAGGAGAAATGCGATGCTATCTGCAGGCTACTGGATACACTTCCGACCATCAACGAAATGCGTAAGTATCTCTCTCAAAACCACCCTACCGAGCTTGGGAAGTGGGTCGAACACGTTCCTCGCGACGCTGTCAGTCTCCTCCGGTGGATCATTGCGAGCAACCGCTCCTGCATTATGCAAGTCGACAATGAGGAGAGTGGGAGAATCAACAGCCACAAAGAAGAACGCCTGCATGGCATGGATGGCTTCATGCAATTCCGTTTTGCCATGGGCGCTCCGGACAAGGAGTCACGCTTCGCGTCTGAAGTACGCAAGACCACGGAGCGCCTCAGTCTCCAGCACCCTACCATCTTTGCTTGGCATGGATCTCCTCTGCAAAATTGGCACATGATCATCCGCGAAGGCCTGCATTTCAAAAACACCGACCACGGTCGCGCTTACGGTCACGGCGTGTATCACGCCAAAGACGCTACCACATCCATGGGATATTCCGGAAGGCATTACCCGACCGCAGCGGGATCGGGAACATGGACGAAGAGCATGCTTCGTATCACCTCAGCACTTGCGTTGAACGAAATTGTCAACGCGCCTGTAGACTTC
>Ga0265797_10007418_pt1 | contig 15032 bp, 14 predicted proteins | sample P2T30metagenome_FD_192433 | JGI IMG/M metagenome (GOLD analysis project Ga0265797, IMG submission 192433) | Plant litter microbial communities from East Loma Ridge, Irvine, California - P2 T30 | ecosystem: Environmental > Terrestrial > Plant litter > Unclassified | place: USA: California... | reverse complement strand
GGGCGGCCGCCAGCGCACTGCGAAGCACGGTGCGCGCAATGCGCACTGCCTTCGTTCCTGCGTGGTTGTCGGTGAACGCGCTATTCATTGGATTTCCTCTTCCGCGATGCCAAGTAAGAAGTGTTAAGCTTCAAGCGTGAGACATGATTCGATGAGGCCAGTGTATGTGTATTCCGAAACCGGTATAAGGCGAAATGGGTAAAGTTTGTAACACAATGTAATGCCTCAGCCGTAACCCCTTTCAGCCCGGCGATAAGAAGTTACCATAGCGACATTAATCTGACAAATCCTGACAGCATCATGAATGCAACAAGCTCGAATCCCGGCGCCACCGGCGCCAATGCCGGCCACGCGGCCAAGATCATGGTGGTCGACGACGACGTGCGCCTGCGCGACCTGCTGCGCCGCTATCTGACCGAACAGGGCTTCCAGGTCGTCACCGCCGAAAGCGCGCCGGCCATGAACAAGCTGTGGCTGCGCGAGCGCTACGACCTTCTGGTCCTGGACCTGATGCTGCCCGGCGAGGACGGCCTGTCGATCTGCCGCCGCCTGCGCGGCGCCGGCGACCAGACCCCGATCATCATGCTCACCGCGAAGGGCGAGGACGTCGACCGCATCGTCGGCCTCGAGATGGGCGCGGACGATTACCTGCCCAAGCCATTCAACCCGCGCGAACTGGTGGCCCGCATCAACGCGGTCCTGCGCCGCAAGGGCCCGGACGAGATCCCCGGCGCGCCGAGCGAGACCCCGCAGACCTTCGAGTTCGGCGACTTCGTGCTCGACCTCGGCACGCGCACGCTCAAGAAGAACGGCGAGACCGTGCCGCTGACCACCGGCGAATTCTCGGTGCTGAAAGTGTTCGCGCGCCACGCGCGCCAGCCGCTGTCGCGCGAGAAGCTGATGGAACTGGCGCGCGGCCGCGAATACGAAGTGTTCGACCGCTCGCTGGACGTGCAGATCTCGCGCCTGCGCAAGCTGATCGAGCCCGATCCTTCGAGCCCGCTGTACATCCAGACCGTCTGGGGCCTGGGCTACGTCTTCATTCCCGAAGGGCAGCCGCGCTAAGTGTTCTCATCCGCATCGACATCCGGGGCACCGCGCCCCCGCATGTTCGGCCGCATGAGGAGCGGCCTGTTCTGGCGTACCTTCCTGCTGCTGTCGGTCCTCACCGGGCTGTCGATGGGCGCGTGGATCGGCATGATCAACGTGTTCCAGCGCGGCCCGCAGGCCGAGCAGACCGCCGAGCTGCTGGTGTCGGTGGTCACCCTCACCAAGGCCGCGCTGACCCACTCGGCGCCCGACCTGCGCACCGAACTGCTGTTCGAGCTGGTGTCGAACGAAGGCATCCGCATCCTGACGCTGGAACCGACCGACAAGGTCGAGCCGCCGCCCACCAACGCCCTGATGCCCGAGATCGCCGCCATGGTGCGCCAGCGCCTCGGCAAGGACACCCGCTTCTCGCGCCGCGTGAACGACATGCCGGGCTTCTGGGTCAGCTTCGACATCGACGGCGACAAGTACTGGCTGATGCTCGAACGCGACCGCCTGGCGGGCCTGACGCGCGTGCAGTGGCTGGGCTGGGCCACGCTGGTCGGCGCGCTGTCGCTGCTGGGCGCGGCCCTGATCTCGAGCCTGGTCAACCTGCCGCTGGCGCGCCTGACCGCGGCGGCGCGCTCGATCGCCCAGGGCAAGCGCCCCACCCCGCTGCCCGAGAAAGGCGCGCAGGAGATCATCGAGGCCAACCGCAGCTTCAACCAGATGGTCGACGACCTGCAGCAACTGGAAAAGGACCGCGCCATCATCCTGGCCGGCATCTCGCACGACCTGCGCACGCCGCTGGCGCGCATGCAGCTCGAACTCGAGATGGCCAACCTGTCGACCGACGCGCGCGAGGGCATGCAGTCCGACATCGCGCAGATGGACGCCATCATCGGCCAGTTCCTCGACTTCGCGCGCCCCACCGAGGCCGCGACCTTCGTGCCGGTCGATTTGTCCGAGCTGCTGGAAGACTGCGGCCGCGAAGCGGCGCGCCTGCCCGACGTGCGCGTGACCACCGACATCGACGGCGGCATCCACGTGCCGGGCAACGCCACCGACCTGCGCCGCGTGATCAACAACGTCATCGAGAATGCGCGCCGCTACGGCAAGACGCCGGGCGGCGATCCGTCCGGCCAGGACGTCACCGAGATCGACATCGCCTGCCACGTCAAGCTGACCGGTCACGGCCGGCGCGCCGTGGTCGAGATCAACGACCATGGCGTGGGCGTGCCCGACGACCAGATCCAGCAGTTGCTGCGCCCCTTCACGCGCCTGGACAGCGCGCGCGGCCAGGCCAACGGCGCCGGCCTGGGCCTGGCGATCGTCGAGCGTGTGATCGCGCGCCACAACGCCGAGCTTACGGTGCGCAACCGCGAGGGCGGCGGCCTGCTGCTGTCGTTCGCGCTGCCGCTCGCGGCTTAGTGCTCGTGTCCTGATGCGACCGGGCCGAGGTAGTCCGCGTCGCTCACCTTCTCCATCCACACCACGTTCACGCCATCCAGCGCTTCCTGGATGGCGATGTGGGTCATCGCCGTGGTCGAGGTCGCGCCGTGCCAGTGCTTGTGGCCGGGCGGGCACCAGATCACGTCGCCGGCGCGGATCTCGACCTTCGCTTCCCCCTCGCACTGGGTCCAGCCGCAGCCGGCCGTCACGACCAGGGTCTGCCCCAGCGGGTGGGTATGCCAGGCCGAGCGCGCGCCCGGTTCGAAGGTCACGCTGGCGCACGATACCCTGGATGGCGCCTGCGCCGTCAAGTTCAGGGGGTCGATGCGCACCGTGCCGGTGAAGTATGCTTCCGGGCCTTTCATCGAAGGCTGGGAGCCTGCGCGTTTGAGTTCCATGGGATTCCTTTCGTCCTTGATTATTTGCCGTACTGTTCGTCTGTGACCTTCTCCATCCACTCGACGTTCTCGCCGTCGACGGCGTCCTGGATCGCGAGATGGGTGACGGCGGTGACGACCGGCACCTGCCCTTGCGGATGGCTGTGCCAGGCCGAGCGCGCGCCGGGTTCGAAGGTAACGTAGGCACCCGAGGTGGTGCTGGCGGATGCATGGGCCGGGAACAGCGGGTCGACGCGCACGCTGCCCGTGAAATTGGCGACCGGTCCCTTGCTTGAAGCCTGGCTGCCGGCACGCGTGATCGTCATGTCCTGCGCAGTCTGCGCGCCGGCCGCGGCGCCCAGGCACAGCAACAGTGCTGCTGCGGAAAGTCGTTTCATGGCGGTCCTCTTCAATGACAAGGATGCCAATATATCGGTGCTTAGTTCATGAGAATAGCCGCCATCGGCGCAATACAGATATGAAAAATTCTCATGAATGGACGCGAAGTGCCTCCACCACCAGAGCAAAGGCCGGCGACGCCTGGCGCCGGCTGGGGTAATACAGATGGTAGCCCGGAAAGGTCGGGCACCAGTCCTCGAGCACGCGCAGCAGGCGCCCGGCCGCCACGTGGTCTTCCACCAGGTCGTCCGGCACGTAGGCCAGGCCGTAACCGTCCAGCGCCGCCTGCAGGATCTGCGGCGTGGTGTTGAAGATGGCCTGGCCCTCGACCTGCACCTGCAGCGCCTGCCCGTCGCGCACGAACTCCCAGGCGTACAGGCCGCCGTAGGTCGGCAGGCGCAGGTTGACGCACAGGTGGGCCGTCAGGTCCTGCGGTGCGATCGGTGCCGGGCGCCTGGCCAGGTAGCCGGGCGAGCCCACCACGGCCATGCGCATGTCCGGCGCGATACGTACCGCGACCATGTCCTTGGCCACCTGGTCGCCCAGGCGCACGCCGGCGTCGAAGCGTTCGGCGACGATGTCGATCATGCCGTAGTTGATGTCGATCTCGATCCTGATGTCCGGCCAAGCCGCCAGCACGCTGGACAGCTTCGGCCACAGCACGGTGCTGGCCGCGTGGTCGTGGGCGGTGATGCGGATGGTGCCGGCTGGCTTGTCGCGCATGTCGTCCAGCTCGGCCAGGGCGCTGCCGATGCCTTCGTAGTGCGGTTCGAGCGAGGCGTACAGGCGCTCGCCGGCCTCGGTCGGCGACACGCCGCGCGTCGTGCGCGCCAGCAGGCGCACGCCCAGGCGCGCCTCCAGAGCGCGGATCGTGTGGCTCAGCGCCGATTGCGTGACGCCGAGCCGGGCGGCAGCACGCGTGAAGCTGCGCTCGCGCGCGACGAGGATGAAGGCTTGCAGGTGGTTGAAATCGATATGGGGCATGGCCAGGAGTTTATACTGTCGCCTCTTGAATCCTTCCCCGAAAGCGAAAGACATGTCCGAGAACGCCCCTCAACTGCAATACAGCGACGTCGAACAGGCCGCCCGGCGCATCGACGGCGCGGCCCACCGCACGCCGGTCCTGAGCTCGCGCACCGCCGACGCCATCGCCGATGCGAGCCTGTTCTTCAAGTGCGAGAACTTCCAGCGCATGGGGGCGTTCAAGTTCCGCGGCGCCTACAACGCCATCGCCAGGTTCACCGACGCGCAGCGCCAGGCCGGCGTGCTGACCTATTCCTCGGGCAACCACGCGCAGGCGATCGCGCTGTCGGCGAAGCTGGCCGGCATCCGCGCCGCCATCATCATGCCGAACGACGCGCCGGCACTGAAGGTCCAGGCGACCCGCGGCTATGGCGGCGAAGTCATCTTCTACGACCGCTACACCGAAAACCGCGAAGAGATCGGCCAGCGCCTGGCCCAGGAGCGCGGCATGACCCTGATTCCGCCCTACGACCATCCGGACGTGATCGCCGGCCAGGGTACCGCGGCCAAGGAGTTGTTCGACGAGGCGGGCGAGCTCGACGTGCTGCTGGTGCCGCTCGGCGGCGGCGGCCTGCTGGCCGGCTGCGCGCTGGCGGCCGCCGCGCTGTCGCCGAATTGCAAGGTCATCGGCGTGGAACCGGAAGCCGGCAACGACGGCCAACAATCGCTGCGCAGCGGCGCCATCGTCGACATCGGCGTGCCGCAGACCATCGCCGACGGCGCCCAGACCAGCCACCTGGGCCGGCACAACTTCGCGGTGATCCAGCGCCTGGTCGACGACATCGTCACCGTCAGCGATGCCCAACTGGTCGCGACCATGAAGTTCTTTGCCGAGCGCATGAAGATGATCGTCGAGCCGACCGGCTGCCTGGCCGCGGCGGCGGCGCTGCAGGGTGTGTATCCGGCGGGCGGCGAACCGCTCGCTGGCAAGAAGGTCGGCATCCTGATCAGCGGCGGCAACGTCGACCTGGGCCGTTTCGCGTCGCTGGTAGCGGCCTGAGCTGCCCAAAAGTAAGCGTGCCGGCGCACAGTCGGCGCCGCCTCTCCGGAATAGAGTGATTGCGCAGTTCGACAACTCTATTCAGGAGGCCAACATGAAACAACTGCTTCTTGCCGCCCTCGTGGCGGGCGCGTTCGGCAGCATTTCGCTGCCCGCCAGCGCGGACGTCGTCGTCGTCCAGACCGCCCCGCCGCCGCCGCGCGCCGAACGCGTCCCGCCGCCGCGCCGCGGCTACGTCTGGGCGCCCGGCCATTGGGAATGGCGCGGCGGACACCACGTCTGGGTGGACGGCAGCTGGATGCGCGAACGCCGCGGCTACGTCTACCATGCGCCGACCTGGGTCGAGCGCGACGGCCGCTGGGTCATGGAACGCGGCAGCTGGGTCCGCGGTGGCGGGCGCGACCGTGATGGCGACGGCGTGCCGAACCGCTACGATGCGCGTCCCAACAATCCGAACCGCAGCTGACGCGTTCCGCGCACCGGCCAACGCCGCCCCCTCGGCCGGGGCGGCGTTTTTTTCGCAAGCACAAGAAAAAACCGCCTGCGCATCGCTGCGGCAGGCGGTAAATCCAAGTTTTCACTTGGAGGAGACAGAGGAAGTTAGCGTTTCACCGCTAACGGCACCTGACCCAGATAGGGTCGGCACCATGTCTTACAAGTCCGGATCGAGGTTATCGATGGCGCGTCGGCGTGTCAGCGCAGTCGCACAGACTCTGTTAATGTTTCTGCATGCGGCCGGGGCCTAGCGGCCGAGGCCGCTTCTTGTGAAACAGCGTATCTGAAATCGATTTCAAAGACAAGCACCGCATGTGTGCATGGGGCAGTCCAAGGCGGTCACGCGCCTGTCATGCGCAGCCGATATAGTCCGGCGATTTGACCCCATTCTCCCGACAGGAGTGCGCCTATGTCCTATTCCGAACCTGACCTGGAGCGCCGCATCCGGCGCGACTTCGCCGACAGCTACGACGAGGAGCTCGAGCTGGAGCTGGACGACCGCGACCTCGATCCCGACACCCTGCTGCCCCCGCATGCGGGCAGCGAAGAAGACAGGGCCGAGCGCCGCACCTACTTTCACGAGCTGTTCCGCTTGCAGGCCGAACTGGTGAAGCTGCAGGACTGGGTGGTCCACAGCGGACACAAGGTCGTGATCCTGTTCGAAGGCCGCGACGCCGCCGGCAAGGGCGGCGTCATCAAGCGCATCGTGCAGCGCCTGAACCCGCGCGTGTGCCGCGTGGCGGCGCTGCCGGCACCCAACGACCGCGAACGCACCCAGTGGTATTTCCAGCGCTACGTCTCGCACCTGCCGGCCGCCGGCGAGATCGTGCTGTTCGACCGCAGCTGGTACAACCGCGCCGGCGTCGAGCGCGTCATGGGGTTCTGCACGGACGAGCAATACGAGGAATTCTTCCAGACCGTGCCCGAGTTCGAGCGCATGCTGGCACGCTCGGGCATCCAGCTGATCAAGTACTGGTTCTCGATTTCCGACGAGGAGCAGCACGCGCGCTTCCTGAGCCGCATCCACGATCCGCTCAAGCAGTGGAAACTCAGCCCGATGGACCTGGAATCGCGGCGCCGCTGGGAAGAGTACACGAAGGCCAAGGAGATCATGCTCGAGCGTACCCACATCCCGGAAGCGAAATGGTGGGTGGTGCAGGCCGTCGACAAGAAGAAGGCGCGCCTGAACTGCATCCACCACCTGCTGCAGCAGATCCCCTACGTCGAGGTCGAGCGCGCGCCGGTCGACCTGCCGCAACGCGAGTATCACAAGGATTACACGCGGCGGCCGGTGCCGGCCGAGATGATCGTGCCCGAGATTTACTGAAGGCCGAAAAAAAACCGCCGGCTGGTAAAGCCGGCGGAAACGTGTTCCAGTAGGAAGACACAAGAGAGAGATGACAGAATACCGCCCGATGATGTCAAGCCGATGACAAGCCGCCCCCTCCCCGCATTCAGCTACGGCTCCGACGATTCCGGACTGGTCTGGGGCTTCCTCCTCAAGCCGGGCGAGCGCGCCGTGCCGGTCGGCGCCGCCGAAGCGCTGGCCTGGATGACCGCAGCGCCGGCCGGACAGTTCGTGTGGCTGCACTTCAATCTCTCGAACACGGCCAGCGAGCGCTGGCTGCGCCAGCACGCCGGCCTGGCCGCCGAGTTCTACGAGACCCTGCACCAGGGCTCGCGCTCGACCCGCATCGAGGTCGCCGACGACGCGCTCATTGCCGTGGTCAACGACGTGCTGCACCACTTTTCCTTCGACACCGCCGACATCTCCACGCTGTGGGTGCATGTCACGCCGCATGCCGTCATCAGCGCGCGCCGCAAGCCGCTGGAATCGATCGAGCGCCTGCGCCAGGCGGTGCTGCAGGGCGCCCCGCTGGCGTCGCCCGTGGAACTGCTGGTGCACCTGCTGCGCGACCAGGCCGACGTCCTGGTCAACATCGTGCGCGATGCCGTGGCGCGCGTGGACGCCACCGAAGACCAGTTGCTGGCCGGGCGCCTGACCCGCAAGCGCGAAGACCTGGGCGCGCTGCGCCGCGTGCTGGTACGCCTGCAACGGCTGCTGGCGCCGGAGCCGGCCGCCCTGTTCCGCCTCTTGCAGCGCCCGCCGGGCTGGGTGTCCGCCGACGGCCGCCAGGACCTGCGCCAGGCCACCGAGGAATTCACCGTGGTGCTCAGCGACCTGGCGTCGCTGCAGGAACGCATCAAGCTGCTGCAGGAAGAGATCGCGGCCCAGGTCAACGAGGACAACAACCGCAGCCTGTTCCTCCTGACCATCGTCACCGTGATGGCGCTGCCGATCAACCTGATCGCCGGCCTGCTCGGCATGAACGTCGGCGGCGTGCCGCTGGCCCAGCATCCGCATGGGTTCCGCATCGTGCTGGGCTTCACGGCCGCCATCACCGCTGTGGTGGCGTGGATACTGCTGCGCCTGCAGCGGCAACGTTGATGCACGATGCGTGAGTGACTTAACAGACCGGAGTGGAGCGCAAGGCGCAGGATGCAATCATGACAAGATGATTGCGACAGGAGGCCGCCATGAAGCGTCCAGTTCGATTGCTGAGCATGATCGCCGCCGCCCTGCTGGCGGCACCGGCCGCGATGGCCGGCAACGATATCGTCAAGTGCGTGGACCGCAGCGGCCACGTCACCCTGACCGACCAGCCCTGCGACAGCGGCAGCACCAGCGTGCGCCTGGAGCAGGACGGTCCACCGCCGCAGCGCCACGTGCTGCCGGCCGTCGAGCTGCGCCACGAGGCCTGGAAGCGCCCGGCGGTAGAGCGCCCCGCCCCGCTCTCGCGCGACGTTGCCACGCTCAAGGCGGCCTACCGCAACATGATGATGCAGGATGCCAGGCCGCGCCTGGTGGCAGGCTTGAACTGAGGATTCAGTGGCGATCGCGCAGCGGCACCACGTCCGCGGATGACGGCTCGTTGGCCGGCGCCCCCAGGGTGCGCACCAGCTGCTGCACGTCGTCAAGCTTGATGAAGCTGGCCGAGGAGCTCGCCGCCAGCAGCTTGTCAGGCGCCTGCGAGCGCGCGATCGCATAGCCCTGCACGTAGTCGACGCCGATCCCGGCCAGCGTGCGGATCGTGTCCGCATCCTCGGCCCACTCGGCGATGGTCTTCATGCCCAGGTTCGCCGCCAGGTTCACGATCGCCTCGACGATGGCGACGTTGGCCGGGTGGGCATTGATGTTGACGATGAAGTTGCCGTCGATTTTCAGCACGTCGGCCGGCAACTCCTTCAGGTAGGAGAACGAGGTGTAGCCGGCGCCGAAGTCGTCGAGCGCCACGCGCACGCCGAAATTGCGCACCTGGTCGATGAAGCGGCGCGTGTTGTCCAGGTCGTGCAGGGCCACGCTCTCGGTGATCTCCATGCACAGGCGCGACGCCACGTGGGTGTAGCGCGACAGGATCTCCAGCGTGTCCTGCACGAAGCGCTCGTCGTTCAGCGACGCGCCGGACAGGTTCATGCAGACGAAGCGCGTATGCTTCAGGGTCTCGAGGTTGTCCTCGATCCAGGCAAGCAGGGTCGACAGCACCCAGCGGTCGATCACGCCGGCGCGGCCGCTCTTCTCGGCCGCCGCGATCACCGGGCCGGCCGGCACCACGCGGCCATCCGGCTCGCGCATGCGCAGCAGCACTTCGAAGTCCAGCGATTCGAAGGGCGTGCGCAGCGACATGATTGGCTGCATCTCGAGGAACATGTCATCGGTGGCATTCGGCCCGGACAGGCGCGCCATCAGCTTCAATTCGCCTTCGCGCTCCTGGAACACCTTCGAGCCGCGCTGGTAGACCACCAGGCCATCGCTGTGGCCTTCCTTGGCTTCGCGGCAGGCGCGGTCGGCCGTCGATACCGCATCCTTCACCTGCATGCCCGTCGAGACTTCGATCAGGCCCAGCGAACTGCGCACGTGGAAGGCCTTGTCGCCGACCCGGTAGGGCGTGGCGCCGATGCGCTCGACGATGCTGCGGCAGATCAGCGTCGCCAGCGGCATCGTGGTATCGGGCATCACGATCACGAATTCGTCGCCGCCGACGCGGCCGATCTTCTGGCCGCCGGCCAGCATCTGTTCCATCCGCTCGCACACCTGCCGGAGCACCTCGTCGCCGGCGGCGTGGCCGAACAAATCATTGATCAGCTTGAAGCGGTCGAGATCGACGTAGGCCAGCGCAAGCGGCTTGCCCTCGCCCAGCATGCGCATCGCTTCCTCGAAGGTCTTTTCGATGCCGCGGCGGTTGAAGACCCGGGTCAAGGCGTCGTTGTCGGCCGTGAAGCGCAACTGCTCGGTCGCCTTCACCTTTTCGGTCACGTCCTGCATCACCGCCTCGATGCGGCCGCGCGCCAGGGTCGCGCTGACCATGAAGCAGCGGTTGCCGTCGCGGCTGGCGACCTGCATCTCGGCGTCGCTCTGCAGGTGCACCTGCTCGTGCAGCGCGATCCAGAAATCCTCGGCGAAGAACTGCTTCCAGGCGGTGCGGCCGGGCACGAAGCCGCCGGCGTCCTGGATGCCGAGCATCTTGAGCATGGCCGGATTGGCGCTCAGGAAGTGGCCGTACATGTCGAGGCTGAACAGGCCGATCGGCATCGCCTCGTAGGCATGGTGCAGCTTCTCCTGCGCTTCCAGGCGCTGCTCGGTCTCGATGCGCATCTGCTCGGCCACGGCCAGCGCCGCCAGCAGGCTCGATGCCAGGGCCGCGGTCACGCTGTTGGCCAGGCCCAGCAGTTCGCGCACGCCGAGGGCGGCGGCGAACACCTCGGTCAGGCTGGACAGGAAGGTGACGGTGAACGACGCCGCGAACCACATCGCCACATGCGACTGCGAACGCAGCATGACGTTGACCAGCCCCAGGATCATCAGCGACAGCCCGGCCGCGACGATCACCCACATCACGGGCAGGAAGCCGCCATAGGGCAGGCACAGGGCAAGCGGCAGCAGGGACAGCGCCATCCATTGCGTGACGCGCAGCGGCAGCCTGAAATGGGTGCGCAGCAGGTCGGGGCCGAACAGCGTCATGTACAGCGTCAGGGTCGCGATCGCGTACAGCGCCATCGTCACCGCGCGGCTGGGCAGCAGCCATTCGACCGGGACCTGCTGGCCCAGCCACTGGGTATCCCAGCCGGCCGACAGCGCGCCGACGCGCAGGTTCAGGATCAGCCAGCCGGCAAATTGCAGGTAGAGGACCTGGCGGTTGATGATCGCGGTGACGAGGATGAACAGGGTCAGCACGATCATGCCGCCGTCGAGCAGGCCGGACTGGCGGATGAACTGCTGGTTCGAGAGCGCCAGCCGCTCGGCATTCCACTGCAGCGCGGTCATGTGGGCCGGTCCCGAGAATACGCCGCGGCACAGCACGTCAGCCTGTGGGTGCGGCAGGTGCAGCGCGAAGCCTGACTTGACGACCGTCATCGCACCGTCGGTAGCGGCGCGCGAGGCGCTGCCCAGCGGCTGCAGGGTGGCGCTGTCCCAGCAGCGCAGCGACACCGCATGGCGCGAGGGGAATTCGACGACGTCGGCGCCGGGGATGTCGCGTCCGTGCAGGGTGAACCAGAGCGGCGCTTCGGAAAGATGGGTGTCGTAGGTGTCGACCGGGTGGGCGCGGGCCAGTTCGCGCAGGGCGGCGGCGGGGGTCAGCGGCCCATCGAGTTCGACGGTGGTACTGAAGGCCAGCGGCTGACCGCCGCTGGTCACGTAATGGCTGTTCCACAGCATCAGGACCAGCGCCGACACCAGCGCCACCCCGGCCGGCACCAGGTACACCGACAGCACCCGCATCGCCGCTTCGATGGCGCGATGTGCTGCTGCAAGGAGCGAGGGTGGCGTCGGCTTGGGCGGCTGGAATGGCTGGAACATGGACGTATCGGGGCAATGAGCCCTAAAGCATACAGGCTGCCAATAATGCCGTCATGCAATATGTTGAACTGAAACAGCGCCTGGGGCAGGAATGCCCGCGAATCGGCACCGGAGACGCGCCGCGCCCTGCTCTTTGTGGTACGGGCGCAACTTGCCGGCACGGCAGGCGGCGCCGCGCCAGGGGCCGATGCTCAAGCCTGTTCCTGCATCAGGCGCGCCGTTCCCGACACCCGGATCGAGCCGCCTGGCGCCGCGCCGATCGCCGCATGCAGGCGCGAGCGCATGCCCATGTCCTCGCCCTGCACCACGTCGATGGCGCCGCCATGCGGCCACTCGAGGTCGCGCAGGTAGCCGGCCAGCGCGGCGGTGCCGGCGCCGGTGGCCGGGTCTTCGTAGACGCCGCCGATGGCGAACGGATTGCGCGTGTGGAACAGGCGCGGCCCCTCGGCCCAGGCCAGCACGATGGTGGTCAAGTCGTGCGCGGCCATCAGTGCGCGCCCGGCCTCGAGCTCGTAGTGCATCGCGGCCAGCGCTTCGCGGCTGGCCAGCGCCAGCACCAGGTGGTTGGCGCCGGCGTGGGCGAAGCCGGGCGGGATGCGCGGTTCGAGGTCCGCCTCGCGGTAGCCGAACAACGCCAGCGCCTCGGCCACCAGGCTTGGCTCCGCGGGACGGCTGAAGGTCGGCGGCGATTGCAGGGCGGCGCTGACCAGGCCCGCTTCGACCCGGCCCTCGACGGCTTGTCCCTCGACCGTGATGGCGGCCTGGTTCAGCGTCAGTGCATACACGCCGTCGCCGTGCGAGCGCGCCAGCGCGGCACCGAGCGCGATGGTGGCGTGGCCGCAGAACGGCACCTCGGACGCGGGCGAGAAATAGCGCACGCGCCAGGCTTCGCTAATGTCCCCGAGCGGCGCGGCGAAGGCGGTCTCGGAAAAGCCGACCGCGTGCGCCAGGCGCTGCATCTCGTCCGCGGGAGGGAGCGCAGGGCCGATCCAGACGCCGGCCGGGTTGCCGCCCACGTCGCCGTCGGAAAAGGCGGCGATGCGCAGGATGGTATCGGTGTTGATTGACGGCTCGGTTCGGCTCACGATCGGCTCCTGTCGATGATAAAACGTCATTTTACTTGACGAGGCACCGCTTGCATCCTTATATTTAGAAGGATGTCTAATTAGAACAGCTTCAAAACATGACCGGCAAGCTCAACACCGCCTTCAAAGCCATCGCCGACCCGACGCGGCGCGAGATCCTGCGCCTGCTGCGCAAGGAAGAAATGAACGCGGGCGAGTTGGCCTCGCATTTCGACATGACCCGCCCGACCATGTCGCACCACTTCGCGGTGCTCAAGGACGCGGAACTCATCACCAGCCGGCGCGAAGGCCAGACCATCTGGTACGCGCTGAACACGACGGTCCTGGAAGACGTGCTGGCCTGGACCATGGACATCGCGCGCGGCGCGGAAGGGAGCAAGGAATGAAGACACGTTTCAAGCTGTGGGCGGCCCTGGTGCTGCTGGCGACCGTGGGCGCCACGCTGTGGCTGTATGGCGCGCTGCCCGAGCGCATCCCCTCGCACTGGAACGCCGCCGGCCAGGTCGACGGCTGGGGTCCGCGCGGCTCGATCTTCACCGAGCCCGCCATCATGCTGGGCCTGGCCTTGCTGTGGCTGGTGCTGCCGGGGATCTCGCCGAAGCGCTTCGAAGTCGAGGGCTTCGAGGACACCTGGTGGTTCGGCGGCATGGCGCTGCTCGCCCTGCTCGCCTTTATCCAGGCCATGCTGCTGGGCGCGGCGCTGGGGGCCGGCATCGACATCGGGCGTGCGCTCGGCGGCGGCCTTGGCGCCTTCATCCTGCTGCTGGGGAATGTGATGGGCAAGGTGCGGCGCAATTTCTGGCTCGGCATCCGCACGCCCTGGACGCTGGCCAACGAACGCGTCTGGTATGCCACGCACCGCCTGGCCGGCAAGACCATGGTAGGCGCCGGGCTCTTGACGATCGGCGTGGCGCTGGCCGGATGGCCGGCCTGGATCGGTACCGCGCTGCTGCTGGCCGGTGTGCTGGTGCCGGCCGGGTATTCGCTGCTGTATTACAAGCGGCTCCAGCGCGAGGGCCGGCTGGAGTCCGCCTGAGCGCCGGTCTTTAAAAGCCGGGCGGACGCTCACCCGCCACGCCGGCCGCCTGTTCGAGTGCCAGGCCGACACGCGCGATCGTGCCTTCGTCGAACAAGCGGCCGATCAGCGTCACTCCGTGCGGCACGCGGCGCGGCGGATTGAAGGTCGGCAGCGGCTGGGCCGGATTCGGCGCCCAGTCGCTGCGCGCCTGCCCGACGTCCACCGTGCCGGTGCGCAGCGTCAGCGACGGATGGCCGGTGTTGTTCGAGATGGTCAGCATCTCGTCGCGCAGCGATGGCACCAGCAGCAGGTCGACGTCGCGGAAGATGCGCGCCATCTCCAGCGCCGTCTTGCGGCGCAGGCGGTCGGACTGGACGAAGTCGACCGCCGACAGGAAGCGCGCCTCGCGGAACAGGTTCGGCCAGGCATCCGGCACCTGCGCCTTGAGCTGGTCGACGCGGCCGTCGAGCGTGATCTCTTCGAACGCCGCGGCGGCTTCAGCGAACAGCACGGTGTTGAGCGACTGCCAGGGCCAGTCCGGCAGCGTGACCGGCACCGCCTTGAGGCCGAGTTTTTTCAGCGACTCGAGTGCGGCGCGGTCGACGTCGGTGGCGGGCGCTTCCTTCATCCAGTCGGCAAAATAGCCGACCTTCAGGCCCTCCACTTTCGCGTTGGCCTCGAAGTCCAGCCTGGCGGCGACGCTGGCGGCGTCACCGGCATCCGGTCCCGAGATCGCCTGCAGCACCAGCATCGCATCCTCCACGCCGCGCGTCATCGGCCCCAGCTTGTCGAGCGACCAGCACAGCGTCATCGCGCCGCTGCGGCCGACCCGGCCATAGGTCGGGCGCAGGCCGGTCACGCCGCAGCGCATCGACGGGCTGACGATGCTGCCGCCGGTCTCGCTGCCGATCGAGAACGCGACCAGTGCGGCCGCCGTGGCCGCGCCCGGCCCCGCGCTGGAACCGGAGGCGCCCTCTTCCAGCAGCCACGGGTTCATGGTCTGGCCGCCGAACCAGATGTCGTTCAGGGCCAGCGCGCCCAGGCTCAGCTTCGCGACCAGCACGGCGCCGGCGGCCGTCAGTTTGGCGACCACGGTCGAGTCCTGCTGCGGCACGCGGTCGCGGTAAAACTCGGCGCCCCAGGTGGTGCGGATGCCGGCGGTGTCGAGCAAGTCCTTCACGCCGTAGGGGATGCCGTGCAGCGGGCCGCGGTACTTGCCGGCGGCGATCTCGCGGTCGGCCTGGCGCGCCTGGGCCAGCGCGTGTTCCTCGGTCAGCGTGATCACGCTGCGCAGCTT
>Ga0265797_10007417_pt1 | contig 15034 bp, 13 predicted proteins | sample P2T30metagenome_FD_192433 | JGI IMG/M metagenome (GOLD analysis project Ga0265797, IMG submission 192433) | Plant litter microbial communities from East Loma Ridge, Irvine, California - P2 T30 | ecosystem: Environmental > Terrestrial > Plant litter > Unclassified | place: USA: California... | reverse complement strand
TCGCCTGGTCGGCGAGCTTCTCGATGGCCTCGCGCACGGGGGTGCGGCTGACGCCGAGCCACGCGACGAGCTCGTCGTCGTTGAGGCGCTCGCCGAGCTCGATGGTGCCGTCCATGATGGCGGCGAGCATCTTCTCGTACACCACGTCGCGGAGGAGGCGACGGGGGCCGGTGGTCTGGTCGGGGCGGGGGACGGGCACGGGAGCTCCTGCGGTCGGGTGCTGCGGGCGGGTGGGCGGTGCGCACGATCGGACGTGCGGGAGTGCACCATGTGGACTCTAGTACGACAGGTGCCGTACGTCGACCGACCTGCCGGCCCGCTCAGCCCGCGACGCGCACCACCGTGCGCCCCCGCACGCGCCCGGCGAGGATCTCGGGCCCCAGGTCGAGCACGCCGGCCAGGTCGGTCTCGTCGGTGAGGTCGTCGAGCAGTCGGGGGTCGACGTGCCGGGCGAGCAGTGCCCAGGCGGCCCCGCGCGCGTCGGCCGGGGCCTGGACGCTGTCGATGCCGGCGAGGGTGACGCCCCGGAGGACGAACGGCAGCACGGTGGTGGGCAGGTCGCTGCCGGCGGCGAGCCCACAGGCGGTGACGGTGCCGCCCCACCGGGTCTGGGCGAGGACGTTGGCGAGGACGTGGCTGCCGACGCCGTCCACGCCGCCGGCCCAGCGCTGGCCCTGCACGGGCCGACCGGGCTCGGCGAGCTCCGACCGGTCGACGACGTCGGACGCGCCGAGGCGGCGCAGCCAGTCCGCGCCCGAGGGGCGCCCGGTGACGGCGACGACCTCGTGCCCGCGGGCGGCGAGCAGCGTCACGGCGAGCGAGCCGACCCCGCCGGAGGCGCCCGTGACGACGACGGGACCGTTGCCGGGGGCCACGTCCCGCTCGAGGCGCAGCACGCTCAGGGCCGCGGTGACGCCCGCCGTCCCGAGGGCGGCGGCGCGGCGGGCGTCGAGGCCCTGGGGCAGGTGCACGAGGGACGCGCCGTCGACGTGCGCGCGGGGGGCGTAGCCGCCGGCCCGCGTCTCGCCGAGCCCCGCGCCGGTGAGGACGACCTCGTCGCCCGCCGCGAAGCGGCCGTCCCGACTGGTGGTGACGGTGCCGACGAGGTCGATGCCGGGCACGAGCGGGTCGGCGCGGACCACCCCGGGGTCGCCGCGCAGGGCGAGGCCGTCCTTGTAGTTGAGGCTCGACCAGGCGACGTCGACGACGACGTCGCCCCGGCCGAGCACGTCGTCGTCGACCTCGCGCAGCTCGGCGGGACGGCCCTTCTCGACGACGATCGCGTGCACCATGGGGCGCAGGCTACGCCGTGGGCCGCGGGTCGCCCACGGCGGGGCCGCCGGAGGCGCCGGTCGCGCCGGGCTGCCCCGCGCCTCCGGTGGTCCCCGCCTTCGCCCCGAGGTACCCGCCGAGCAGGGCGACGAGGTCGAGCCCGGTGCTGGCCCTGACGACGTCCTGCAGCTGGGTGATGTTGTTCGCGACCGACTTCGTGAGGTCGTTCGCGCCGTCGGTGGAGACGACGGACAGGGTGTCGATGTTGCCGAGCGGTGCGGCCATCTCGCGGGCGATGTCGGGCAGGGCGGTGATGACCTGCGACGCGAGGGCCGCCTGTCCGTACTTGCCCTGGGCGACGGCGAGCGCGTCGACCGCCTCGGCCTCGGCGAGGCCCTTCGCGCTGATCGCGGCGGCCTCGGCGCGGCCGGCGGCCTCGACGGCGGCGGCCTCGTTCTCGGCGGCCTCGCGGGCGGCGCGGGCCGTCTCGGTGCGGCGGAAGACGTCGGCCTCGACGTTGGCCTTCTGCGTCTCGCGCTCGGCCTCGGCCTGCTGGATCGCGACGTACTTCTGCGCGGCGGCCGGCTGCCGCACCTCGATGCCGAGGCGTTCGTCGGCGACCCGCGCTTGTTCCTTGACGGCGATGCTCTCCTGTTCGGCGACGAGGCGGTCCTGCTCGGCCCGGGCGAGCTCGCCGGCGGCGAGGGCCTCGGCGTTGGCCCGGTCGGTCTCGGCCTTGATCTGCGCCTGGCGCAGGTCGAGCTGGAGCTGGCGCTCGGCGGTCTGCTGCGTGTTCTCGATGCGCGCGAGGGCGGCGGTGCGCTCCGCCTCGGCCTCGCGGACCTCGGCGTTCTGTCGTGCCTGCGCGGCCTCGGCACGGCCACGGTCGGCGAGGTAGGTGCTGCCGGGCGTCTCGATCTCGCGGATGTTCATCGTCTCGATCTGCAGGCCGAGCTCGGCGAGCTCGCCCTTCGTCTCGTTGACCGCGTCGGCGGCGAGGCGCGAGAAGTTCTTGACGAGGTCGTCGACGGGCTGCCCGCCGACGAGGCCGCGCAGCGAGCCCTCGAGCGACTGCTGGACGATGACCGGCAGCTGCCCCTGCTGCAGGAGGTAGCGCTGCGCCGCGCGGCGCACGCCGTCCTCGGTGCCGGTCACCTTGAAGTTGACGGTGGCCTTGACGGCGGTGCGGATGTAGTTGCTGTCGATCGCCTGCACCTCGACGGGCGTCTGGTACTGCTCGAGCGAGAGCGAGAAGCCCTCCTGGAAGATCGGCCAGATGAAGGTGCGACCGCCGATGATGACCTTCTGCGGGCTCGAGATGCCCCCCTCGGCCTTCTCTGCGCCGCGCCCGACGACGATCAGCGCCTCGTTCGGCGGCACCCGGCGGATGCGCCCGGCGACGAAGGCGAGCAGGGCGAGGGCGACGACGACGGCCACGACGATCGCGACGACGCCGACGTTGGAGGTGATGAGGTCCACGGGGGTCCCTTCCGAGTGGTGTGCGGTGGTGGGGCGGGCGGATCAGGGGTGGTCGGCCGGGCGAGCGGGGTCGGGCCCGGCCGGCGCGTCGACGGGCACGACCTCGACGCGGGGCCCGGACTCGGCGGTGACGCGCACGCGCACGCCGCGCTCGACGGGCGCAGGGCTCACCGCGAGGCGGCGCTCCAGCTCGCGTTCGCCCTCGAGCCGCACCTCGCCGCCGGTGGGCGTGGTGCGCTCGGTGGTGACGCCCTCGAGCCCCACGGGCGACCAGTGGCCTCCGCTCTCGCGGCTGGTGAGCCGGCGCACGGCGAGCTGCACGAGCACGAGGGCGACGAGGGCGAGCAGCACGGCGACGATCCACGTGACCCACCCGGGCCATCCGGCCTGAGTGGTGACGACGCCCGAGAGCCCGAGGATCGCGAGGGCCGCGCCGAGCGCGACGCCGCTGAGCAGGCCCTCGTCGAGCCCGAGCAGCTCGAGCAGGTCGCCGAGGACGATGCTGACGACGAGCAGCAGCAGCCCGACGCCGCCGAGCACGAGGAAGAGGGTCACGGCACGAGCCTGACAGCTCGGCGCCGGCACCGCATCGGGCGCGCGGGGGAGGGGGACGACCACTGCCCGGCCGCCCCTGTGCAGGAGGGGTCAGCCGAAGAGGATCGCGGCCTCGTCGTAGCGGTCCTGCGGCACGACCTTGAGCGCGTCGAGGGCCTCCTCGAAGGACACGTGCACGATGTCCGTGCCGCGCAGCGCCACCATGCGGCCCCAGCGCTGCTCGTGCACGGAGTCGCTCGCGGCGAGGCCGAGCCGGGTGGCGAGCACGCGGTCGTACGAGGTGGGCGTGCCGCCGCGCTGGATGTGGCCCAGCGTCGTGGCGCGGGTCTCGATGCCCGTGCGCTCCTCGATGACGGGGGCGAGGCGCTCGCCGATGCCGCCGAGTCGGGGTCGGCCGAAGGCGTCCAGGCCCCGCTCGGAGTGCGCGTCGGCCTCGTGGTCGGGCACGAAGCCCTCGGCGACGACGACGAGCGGCGCGCGTCCGCGGTCGTAGGCGGACCGCACCCACTCGACGATCTGGTCCATGCTCGTCGCCTGCTCGGGGATGAGGATCGCGTGCGCGCCCGCCGCCATGCCCGAGTGCAGGGCGATCCAGCCGACGTGCCGTCCCATCACCTCGGCGACCATGCACCGGCTGTGCGACTCACCGGTGGTGCGCAGGCGGTCCATGGCCTCGGTGGCGATCTGCACGGCTGTGTCGAAGCCGAAGGTGTAGTCGGTGGCGCCGAGGTCGTTGTCGACGGTCTTGGGCACGCCGACGATCTTGAGCCCGGCGTCGGTGAGGCGTCGTGCGGCGGCGAGGGTGCCCTCGCCGCCGATGGCGATCATCGCGTCGATGCCGAGCCGGTCCATGTTCTCGCCGATGCGCTCGACGCCCCCGTCGCCCTCGAAGGGGTTGGTGCGGCTGGTGCCGAGGATCGTGCCGCCCTGCTTGGCGATGCCCTGGATCTCCTTGCGCCCGAGCGGCATCACGTCGCCGTCGACGACGCCCCGCCAGCCGTCGCGGAAGCCCACGAAGTCCTGCCCGTGGATCGTGCTGCCCTTGAGGACCGCGCCGCGGATCACCGCGTTCAGTCCCGGGCAGTCGCCGCCGCTGGTGAGGATCCCGATGCGCATGGTGCTCCTTCGTCCGCCGGGCGCGGGTGCCCGGTCCACCCGGCCATCATGGCGCACGGTCCCGCCGGGCGTCGGTGCGCGGCGCTACTCTCGACGGGTGACGCCTCCGGAGAGCGACGACCAGGGCCGCTGGTCCCGGTTCCGCCGGCCCGCGCCCGACGAGCGGCGCGCGGTCCCGCGGGCGGAGCCGCCGCGTCCGGTGCACGCCGTCCCGCACGAGGGCGGGGGGCCGGAGGCGCCGGGCGCGCCCGCCCCGTCGGCCGCGGCCCGCCCCGGTGCCGGCCCGTGGCCTCCGGCCCCCGTGCTCGCGCCCGGCTCGGCGCCCGCGTCGCAGCTGCCGCCGAGCGACCGTCCGGGGACCTGGGCGCCCGGGGGACAGGGCGGCCACGCCCTGTCGGGCACGACGGGCCCGACGGGCCCGACGGCCCCGACGCAGCCGTACTTCGAGCCCTGGTCGGGGGGCGAGTGGGACGACGTCCCCCGCCGGGAGCCCGGTCCGAGCCGCCCCTGGGCGCTGGCGTCCGTGGTCTTCGCGGTCGCGGTGGCCCCGCTGGGGCTCGTGTTCGGCCTCGTGGCCCTGTCGCGCGCCCGCCGCGAGGGTGCGTCGCGGGTCCTCGCGGTCGTCGGCGTCGTGCTCGCCTGCGTCGTCATGGTGGTGTCGGTGGTGTGGGGCGTCGCGTGGCTCGACCACGTGGTGCAGCTCGCGGCGGCGTGCCGCCGCGTCGGCCCGGGGGAGTACCTGACGGGCGACGGGTCCGTCGTCACCTGCTCCTGACCGCCGGACCTGCCTGATCGCCGGGCCTGCCCGACACCGCCGGAGCGGCGCGGCCCTGCCGGGCCACGCCGACCGGGCCACGCCGGACCGGTCCGGTCCGGGGCGTCAGAGCTGCACGGTGCCGTTGTCGCCGACGTCCTTCGGGTGCCCGCCCGTGACGATCGCCTTGGCGTACTTGAAGAGGGTGACGGCGCGGGGCTCGTCGCTGGTCCAGTACTCGGCGGTGTCGACGTCGACCTTGAGCAGGGCGACGCTGGGGTCGTCGCGGCCCTGGTCGAACCAGGCCTCGGCCGCGGCCGTCCAGTGCTCGTCGATGGTCGCCGCGTCCTTGACGACCTCGGCCTCGCCCGAGAGGGACACCCAGCCGCCGTCGTCCTGCACCGAGACGTTGACCCACTTGTGCGCGCGCACGTCGTCGACCTTGGGCGAGGGGTCGGGGGTGAAGAACCAGACGGTCCCGTCGAACTCGCGCTGCACGAGGGCGAGGGGGCGGCTCACGAGCCGCTGGTGCGCGGACTGGGTGGTGAGGACGGCGATGCGCGCACCGTCGAGGACGTCCTTGACGTGGGAGATGTCGTTGGTGTCGGTCATGCCGGGCACGGTACGCCGGAGGTGCGCGGCGGGCGTCCAGGTCTCCCGCTCCCGTCGACGGGGCACCGGTGAGGGGGTGGTGGAACACCAGGGCATGCATGTACTGTTCTGCATGCTGGTCCACGACAGGAGGGGGTGCACCGTGCCGGTGCCGACGACGGGCGGGGTCATCCGCCGACGACTGCAGAAGGACGCCGTCTACGAGCGACTGCTCGCGGCGGTCCTCGACGGGACGTTCGAGCCGGGGCAGCGCCTCCGCGACCACGAGCTCGAAGAGATGTTCGCGGTGTCCCGCACGCCCGTGCGCACCGCGCTGGCACGACTCGAGCGGCTGCGCGTCGTGACGTCGTCGACCTCGCGGGTGGTGCGCGTCGCCGAGGCCGACCCGACGCAGGTGCCCGAGCTCACCGAGGTGCTCTCCGCCATGCTGCTCGTCGGCTGGCGACGGCTCGCTCGGGGAGAGGTGCGCGACGCGCAGGGCGCGCCCCTGCGGCCGACGGGGCTCAGCCCCACCGAGATGAGGCACTGCGACGAGCCGGGCCGCGCGCTCGCCGGGCTGTCGCTGCTCGTCGACGCGCTCGTCACGCCCGAGGGCGGCCTCCTCGCGACGACCACCGACTCGGCCTGGGTGCCCCTGCGCCACCAGCTCCGCCTGGCCCGGGGGTCGGTGCGCGCGGACGGCGTCGAGCGCTGCGTCGACGAGGTCGACCGGGCCCTCGTCGAGAGGGACGCCCCGCGCGGCGTCCGCGCCCTGCTCGACCTGTCGGTCGCGCCGCTGCTCCGCCCGCGGGCGGCCGCGTGAGCGCGGCGACGGCGGCGACGGCGTCGTCCCGGCCGCAACCGCTGCTCAGCGAGGCCGCGCGCGACCTGCTCCGTGGGGCCGTGCTCGACGGCACGCTGCTGCCCGGGGAGGTCCTGTCCGACGCCGACCTCATCGCGTGGCTCGGGGTGTCGAGGACGCCGATCCGGGCGGCGCTCGACGACCTGGCCGAGGTGGGGCTCGTCGAGCTCTCGGCGAACCGGTGGACGCGGGTGGCCCGTCCGTCCGTGGCCGAGGTCTGCCTCGACCTCGAGATCTGGTGCGGCCTGCTGGGCGTCCTCGTGTCCCGTGCCGACTGGTCCCCCGCGCGGCTCGACGTCGTGCGACGGCTGGTGCGGCGGGCCGACCGTGCGGCGGGCGACCTCGTCGACGGGCCCGTCGGGGTCGTCGAGCTCACGCGGCTCGCCGGGGCCGTGCTGGCGTCGGCGCGCTGGTCGGGTCAGTGCGCGTCGCGGGCCTTCGTCGACGCCTCGGCACGGCTGGCGTTGGGGCTCGCGGCCGTGGGCGCCTCCGTCCCACGGGACGCCTGGGCGACGGCGGTCGAGGCGTCCGTCAGGGCGCTCGACGCCTCGGGGCCGAGCGCGCTCACCGCCGTCGCCACCGACCTCGCCAGGGCCGTGCTCGCCACGGCCGACCGCGACCACTGAGGCGACGTCACCCACCCGTCGTCGTCCGGCCCGTCGGCCGCGGCGTCGGGGCGGTCCGCGCGGCGCACGGCGAGGTCGGCTCCCATCGACACCTGGTGGCCGGTCGGGTGACCGACGCCCCCGTCGCCCCCCTCGCGGGCGCTCGCGCCGGAGCAGGCCCGTCGCGACGCGTCCCGCGTCGTGGGCCGCGGCGGCTCCGGAGCCCGCGCGGCCACGATCCCGCGCAGGGTGCCGCGGGCGAACACGTGCGAGAACGCCGCGGCCGCGTCGTCCCACCGCCGCCCCGCGAGGGCCTGGCGTGCGGCCCGGAGCGCCGGCGCCACGGCGGGGTCGTCGAGCTGCAGCTGCAGGTGCCTGAAGAGGAACCTCGCCCGGTGGACGAGCGGTTCGGCGGCGTCCGCCGCCAGGTGGTTGGCGCTGAGGGCGAGGAACGACTGCGACTCGAGGACGAAGTCCAGGCACGACCCGCGTCGCGCCGTGGCGACGACCGCGTCGGCGACGAGCGCGGCGTCGGTCGAGTCCCGGGGCAGTCCCCGGAGCACCGCGGACAGCAGCGCGCCGAGCATCTCGAGCACGTCCACCAGGCCGTCGGGCGACACCGCGCGGACGCGCGTGTACTTGTTCGCCCGCACCTCGACGAGGCCCTGGTCGGCCAGGCGGGCGACGGCCTCTTTCACCGGCGTCTTCGACACCTGCAGCCAGTCCGCCAGGAGGTCGTCGTACAGCCGCTCGCCGGGGGCGAAATGGCCGTCGAGGATCGCCTCGAGGAGGCGGTCGTAGGTGACGTCGCGCAGGAGTCGACGCGCGGGGGGTCGGGCGCCGTTGGCCGGGACGGGCATCGTTCCTCCTGGATTCCTCATGTGTCATTCCGATCCGCCCATCTTCCCACGTCGGTGCCCGCGTTTACCATTCCTGCGTGACGACGACCGGCCCATCCTCGACGGAACGGTCCGGCGTGCCCGCCGACGACCCCTCCGTCGGTGGCCCGTCGACGCCCCTCGAGAGCACCTGGCGCCCCGCCGAGCCCGTCGACGTCGTGCGCACGCTCCGCTGCCTCGCCCGCGGCGCGGGCGACCCGAGCTTCCGCGTCGAGGGGGGCGTGGTGTGGCGGGGCCTGCGCACCCCGTCCGGCCCCGCGAGCCTGCGGCTCGAACAGCTCCGCGACGGCGTGCACGCCGCCGCCTGGGGTCCCGGCGCGGACTGGGCCCTCGACGGCGTCCCCGAGTCGCTCGGCGAGGGCGACGACTGGAGCGACCTCGACGTGTCGACGGTGCCGTTCCTCGTCGAGGCCCGGCGGCGCCTCCGGGGCGTGCGCCTCACCCGCACGCGGCAGGTCGTGCAGGCGCTCGTGCCCGCCGTGCTCGAGCAGAAGGTGACGAGCACCGAGGCGTTCCGCGCGTGGCGGCAGCTCGTGCGGCGGCACGGCGACCCCGCCCCGGGGCCGGTCCCCGACGGCCTCGTCGTGCCGCCCGACGCGGCCACCTGGCGCCGGGTGCCGAGCTGGGAGTGGCACCGTGCCGGCGTGGGGCCGCAGCGCTCGGCGACGGTGGTGCGGGCGTGCGTCGTCGCCGACGGGCTGGAGCGGACGCTCGCGCTCGGCCGCGGCGGCGACGAGGTCTCACGACGCCTCCGCAGCGTCGTGGGCGTCGGCGCGTGGACGGCCGCCGAGACCGCGCAGCGGGCCCACGGCGACCCGGACTCGCCCAGCGTCGGCGACTACCACCTGGCCGCGACGGTGGGCTGGGCCCTCGTGGGGCGCCCGGTGGACGACGACGGCATGCTCGAGCTGCTCGAGCCCTGGCGCGGGCACCGGCACCGGGTCGTGCGCCTCGTGACGGGCAGCGGCTTCGCGAAGCCGCGGTTCGGCCCGCGCATGACGATCCAGGACCACCGCGGCCACTGAGCCGGCGTCACCCGGGCCCTGGCGTCAGGGGGCCCGGCGGCCACCGGGGCTGGCCGCCGGAGGCGCGACGCGGGTCCCGGGGACCGCGCCCGGTCAGCGGGCGCGCGGCGGGGCGTCGGGCGACGCGTCGGCCCCGATGGCGTCGAGGACGCGGTGCGACACCGACCGGACGGCGTCGCCGTCGCCACCGAGCTGGTCGACGAAGTAGCGGCGGATCGCGGCCGTGTGCCCGCGCATGGCGGAGAGGGCGGCGCGACGGCCGTCGGGGGTCAGCTCGACCCAGGTGCCGCGGGCGTCCGAGGAGCAGTCGCTGCGGCGGACGAGGCCGCGGCGCTCCATGCGGGTCACCTGGTGGCTGACGCGGCTCTTCTCCCAGCCGATCTGGTCGGCGATGTCGCGCACCCGCAGCCGGCGGTCACCGCTCCGGCCGAGGCCGACGAGGATCTCGAACTCGGGGGCGGAGACGCCCGAGGTGCCCTGCAGGGCGAGCTCGAGGGCGCGGTCGAGGCGGCGGCGCATCGCGTAGAACGAGTCCCAGGTCTCCCACTCGTCGTCGGTGAGGTCCTCGGCCATGCGCCCAGTGTAGGGACGGCGGCCAGGCCTATCCTCGTGGCATGTCCGACCTGCGTGCCGCCCCCCACGTCGACGCGGTCGAGACGGTGCGTCGCTGGTTGTCGGCGGCGGCCGGGGCCGAGGGCACGGCCGAGGCGCCCGCCGACCGGCTCGCCGCCCTGCTCGGCACCCCCGAGGGCGTCGCCTTCGTGACCGGTCTCGTGGACCGGGTGCTCCGCGCGGACGATCCCCGCGCCTCCGGCCGTGAGCTGGAGCGGCTGAGCCGCAGCACGCCGGGGCCGCTGCCGTGGTGGGTGAAGGGGGCCGCCGTGCTCGGCGGCGGGTTCGCGTCGCTCGTGCCGCGGGCCGTGGGTCCGGCCGCGCACGTCGTGGTCCGGCGGACCGTCGGCCACCTCGTCGTCGACGCGCCGCGTGAGAAGCTCGCCGCCGCGCTCGAGGCCCTCGCCGGTCCCGGCGTCGTCCTCGACGCCTGCCCCGTCGGCCGGGCGGTGCTCGGGCGCGCGGGCGCCGACCGGCGCCTCGCCGAGGTCGTCGACCTCCTCGGGCGCGACGCGGTCGCGCGCGTGTCGCCCGTCGTGCCCGAGGTGCTGCCCCCGGCCGCGCCGTGGGCCTTCGACGAGTCCGGCGACCTGCTCGAGCAGCGCCTCGCCCCGCTCTTCGCCCGCGCCGCGGCGACGCCGGGCGGCGTCGTCACGCTCGACGCGGGCGGTTGGCAGCTCTCGGACCTCGCCGTCGACGTCGTGACCCGCCTGCTCGACGACCCCGAGCTGGCGGGCCTCGAGGCGGGCGTGACCCTGCCGGCGTCGCTGCCCGACAGCCTCGCCACCCTGCGCCTGCTGCTCGACTGGGCGCTGCAGCGGGTCGCCCGCGGTGGTGCCCCCCTGCGGGTGCGGCTCGAGAAGGGTGCGCCGCTGCTCGAAGAGGCGGCGGAGGGGCTGCTCGCGGGCCGCGTCCCCCCGACGCACGCCGACCGCTCGGACGACGACGTGACGCTGCTGCGCATGCTGGACGAGGCGCTACGCCCGGACGTCGCCGACGCCGTGCGCGTCGGCCTGGCCACGCCCGACCTGCTGGCGGTGGCCGAGGCCGTGTCCCTCGCGCGCTCCCGGGGCCTCGACGACCGGCTCGAGGTCGAGCTCGACCTGGGCGTCGCCCCCGCCCTGCTCGAGGCGGTCCGCGCCGACGTCGGCCGCGTCGTGCTGCGGGTGCCCGTCGTCGACGGCGACGACCTCGCGGGCGCCGCCGACCACCTCGCCCGGCGCGTCCGCGACGTGGCGCACGGCGGTCCGTGGGCGGCGGGCAGTGTGGTGCCGTTCCGTGACCCGGCCGTCCTCGGGCACGAGGCCGCCCGGCACCGGGCGGCCGTGGCCCGGGCGGAGGCGACGGCCGGGGACCGTCCCGCTGGGCCCCGGCGCGCGGGCCCGTCCGTGCCGCCGGAGGCCGGAGGTGCCGGTCCCGTCGCCCCGCGGGCGGCGGTGGACCCCGACCCGGGCCTCGACCGCGACCGCTCGCGGGCCCGACGGGTCCTCGCCCGGGCCCGGTCGTCGCGCCTCGGCGTCGACGCGGCCGCCGCGACCCGCCTCGACGACGGCGACGCGCTCGACGAGCTGCTGAGCGACGCCGCGCGGGCCGCGGTGGGCTGGGCGCGCGAGTCCGTCGCCTCCCGCGCCGAGCTCCTCGACGCGGTCGCCGACGCGCTCGCCGCGGCGCGCGACGTGCTCGCCGAGGTCGCCGTCTCCGAGACGGGGGCGACCCTCGTCGAGGCCGACCGTGACGTCTCGGACGCGGTCGACGCCGCGAGGTGGGCGGCGTCGCTCGCCCGCGACCTCGTCGACGTCCCGGCCGCGCGTCCGGAGCCGACGCGCCTCACGCTCGTGCTGACGCCCGGGGGCACGCCCTTCGCCACGCCGCTCGCCGAGGTCGCCCTCGCGCTCGTCGCCGGCGGGGCCGTGGCCTGGACCCCGTCGCGCACCGCGGTCCGCTGCGCCGCCGTGCTCGACGAGGTCGTCCGCGCGGCCGGCGTCCCCGGGGACCTGCTCGTCGTCCTCGACCTCGACCGCGGGGGCGACGAGGGCCGGTCCCTGCGCCGACGGCTCGTCGAGCACCCGGCGGTGGGCGCCGTCCGGCTCACCGGCCCGTCCGAGGTGGTCCGCGAGCTGCGCTCCTGGCGGCACGACCTGCCGCTCACCGCACGGACCCCGGGTGCGTCGTCGATCGTCGTCACGCCCGCGGCCGACCCCGACCGGGCCGTCGCCGACGTCGTGCGGAGCGCCTGCGCGGGGGCCGGGCAGCACCGCTCGGCCGTCGACCACGTGCTCCTCGTCGGCAGCGTCGCGACGAGCGCCCGCTTCCGCGACCAGCTCGTCGACGCGGTGCGGAGCCTCCTGCCGGGTCCGGCCCACGACGCGACGACGCAGGTGGGCCCGTTGCGCGAGCCCGCGGCGGGACCCGTGCTGCGGGCCCTGACCACCCTCGAGGAGGGCGAGTCGTGGCTCGTCGAGCCGCGCCGCCTCGACGAGGGCGGCCGGCTGTGGAGCCCGGGCCTCAAGGCGGGCGTCTCTCCGGACCGGGTCGGCGAGCACGTCGCCGCACCGGTGCTGGGCATCGTCGCGGTCGCCTCCCTCGACGATGCCGTGGCGCTGCAGTCGCGGCCCGGGGCGCGCGTCGCCGCGGGCCTGCAGTCCCTCGACGCGGACGAGGTCGCGCAGTGGGCGTGGGGCGTCTCGGCCGGGGAGCTCTCGGTCGGCCGCGCCACCACGGACGTCGCGACGCGCCGCCGGCCCGCGGGCGGTCGCGGGCGGGCGCTCGTCGGCCCGGTCGTCGCGGCCGGAGGCCCGAGCGCGCTGGCCGCGCAGGGCACGTGGGTGCCCCTCCCGCACGAGCCCCACCCGTCGCTGCGGCTCTCGGGGGTGCCCGACGTCGTCGTCCCCGTCATCGAGTCGTCCCGCTCGTCGTTGTCGTTCGAGCAGTTCGACCGGGTGCGGGGCGGGGCGCGGAGCGACCGGCTCGCCCGGGAGCGCGACCTCGGGCCGCTCGTCGAGCTCGACCACGCGGTCGTCGCGCGGGACGTGCTGCGGCACCGCCCGCGGGCCGTGGTGCTGCGCCTGGCCGAGGGCGGCGACCTCGCCGACCTGGTGCGCCTCGTCGCCGCGGCGGCCGGCACCCGGTCGCCCCTCGTGGTGAGCGCGGCCGTGCCGGTGCCGAGCGCGCTCGTGCTCACCCTGCGCGCGGGCGGCTCGCCGGTGCGCCTGGACGACGTCGTCGTCGAGAGCGACGAGGTGTTCCTCGCCCGGCTCGGCGCGGGACTGCTGCAGGCGGCGGCCCCGGCGGCGGACGACGCGGTCGAGATGTTGCGGCGGGCCGGTGGCGGTCCGGTCGTCGGCGGGGGCGAGGGTGCCGTCGCGGACGGCGAGGCGCGGCCCGAGAGCGACGTGCCGGCCCCGTCGGCCGAGGGGGTGGCCCGCTACCGCGACCTGCACGTCCGGCTCGTCGGCGGCGACCCGCGGGCGGTCCTCCGTGCCGTGCACGGCAGCGTCGACGTCACCGTGTGGTCCGGGCCGGTGACCGAGGAGGGGCGCATCGAGCTGCTGCCGTTCCTCACCGAGCAGTCGGTGGGCGTCGTCGTCCACCGGCACGGGGTCGTGGACCCCGCGCTCGCCGCCGTGCGGCTCTGACGCGGCGCGGGCCGAGAGGTGCGGGTCGAGCGGCGCGCGCCGAGCGGCGCGCACAGGTCGCCCGGTTCAGCGGCGGGGCACGTCGAGCAGCTTGGTGAGCACGATGGCGCTGCGGGTGTGGTCGACGTCGGGCGAGTGGCGCACCCGTTCGAGGGCGGCCTCGAGCGAGGGGATGTCGCGGCTGCGCATGTGCACGACGGCGTCGGCGCTGCCGGTGACGGTGCCGGCGTCGACGACCTCGGGTACGGCGGAGAGGATGCGCCGCAGCTCCTGGGGGGAGACGGTGCCCCGGCAGAACACCTCGACGTACGCCTCCGTCGTGAGGCCCTCGACGGCGGGGTCGACCTGCACGGTGAACCCGGTGATGACGCCGTCGGCGACGAGCCGGTCGACGCGTCGCTTCACGGCGGAGGGGCTGAGGCCGACGATCCCGCCGACCTCGCCGTAGGAGGCGCGGGCGTTGCGCCGCAGGAGGTCGATGATCCGGAGGTCGAGGGCGTCCACCCGATCGAGCCTACGCGGGATCCTTGCGTGCCGAGGGCGAGGGACGCACGGATCGTGCGCGGCGGGACCGGCGCCGAGCGTGGCGGCGGTGTGAGACTGACCGCGTGACCCACGCTCCCGACCCGTCGGCGACCGCGCCGACCGCGCCGACCACGCCGACCGCCGACGCCGCCTCTCGTGCCGACCGCTCCCGCACCGACCGCCGCGCGCAGCGGCGCACCGTGCTCATGTGCCGTCCCGAGCACTTCGCGGTCGACTACGTCATCAACCCGTGGATGGACCCGAGCCGCCCGGTCGACGTCGACCTGGCGCTGGCCCAGTGGCAGGCGCTGCACGACACGTACGTGCGCCTGGGCCACGAGGTGCGCCTGATCGACCCGGTGCCGGGCCTGCCCGACATGGTCTACGCGGCGAACGGCGGCTTCACGCTGGACGGCCTCGCGTACGGGGCGCGCTTCACGTACCCCGAGCGGCAGGCGGAGGGCCCGGCGTACCTCGAGTGGTTCCGGGGTGCCGGCTTCCGCGCGGTGGACGCGGAGGAGGTCAACGAGGGAGAGGGCGACCTGCTGCTCGTCGGCGACGTCGTGCTGGCCGGCACCGGCTTCCGCACCGACCCCCGCGCGCACGACGAGCTGGCCCGGCTCACCGGGCGCGAGGTCGTCGGCCTCACCCTGGTCGACCCGCGGTTCTACCACCTCGACACGGCGATGGCGGTGCTCGACCGCGACCCGGTGGACGGCACGGTGGGCGTCGCGTACGTGGAGGCCGCCTTCGACGAGCGCTCGCTGGGCGTGCTGCGCGAGCGGTTCCCCGACGCGCTGGTCGTGGCCGACGAGGACGCCGCCGTGCTGGGCCTCAACTCGTGGTCCGACGGCCGGCACGTCGTCATCTCGCAGGCGGCGCGCGGCTTCGAGCGGCAGCTGCGCGAGCGCGGCTACGAGCCGGTGCCGCTCGACCTCTCCGAGCTGCTCAAGGGCGGCGGCGGCGTGAAGTGCTGCACGCTCGACCTGCGCCCCTGAGCCGCCGAGACGGCCTGCGGCGCGCCCGGCGCGCCTCGCCCGTGCAGGGCCGGAGGCGCGTCCCGGCTCAGTCCCGCCGCACCAGCAGGTAGACGATGCTGCGCGC
>Ga0265797_10007415_pt1 | contig 15036 bp, 17 predicted proteins | sample P2T30metagenome_FD_192433 | JGI IMG/M metagenome (GOLD analysis project Ga0265797, IMG submission 192433) | Plant litter microbial communities from East Loma Ridge, Irvine, California - P2 T30 | ecosystem: Environmental > Terrestrial > Plant litter > Unclassified | place: USA: California... | reverse complement strand
CCTTGAGACGTTGACGTGTGGGAAAACTTTTGATGCAATGAACCCCCCCCCCCCGCTTTCCCGTTTCCCTTTCCAGAGATGAAAAACCCAACCCACACACACACACATCTTTCCAACTAAGTAAGCAACATCGCAGCACAAATGCCCAAAACAGAATAAATCCCCGTTTGCCTAGCCTAGCCTGGCCTAGCATGGGCCCTTGCCAACAACAGCCTCAGGGACCATGGTTTTTTGTTTTCAAAAAACGGTCAAAGGAAGGATTGTACATAGGTGCAATACAGAACAGTAGATGATGTGCCATTACCGCCGAGCCACGAGTGCAACTGCGGGTATCAATGTGGGTTACCTACATGACATAGACCCCCCCCCCCGTCCCCCCAAACGGCAGGGATTACCGGATACGAAGGGATGGAGGCCCAAGAAAAAAAACGGGGGAGTCCGTTGGGCAAGATAGAAGACGACGTCATCGTCGTTAGAGAACACGGGTCTCGGGGGTTTGTACGGCAGGATTGCGTGTTTGGTAGAGCTTTGAGGCCGAATGGATGGTTGGATTGGACGTAGGCGGGGGTAGTTTTGGGCTACGGCGATAGGGCTGGGGTATGTGCAGTAATAGGAGAGAGGGCAAAGTGAGTGAGTATGTGAGAGAGAGAAAGAGAAAGAGCGCGCGCAAGGCAACAGGGTGTTGCTGTTTCATTGCGTCATTTCACATACATGGGGGTAACGCTGCGTGCACTGACTGGGTTAGTGTCGCAGGTTAATCGTCTCTTCCGAAATTGCCAAGGACAAAGACGACATCACAAGACAAACATAGATTGTGAATTGAATCGTGCGATGGATGGATTTCTTGCTTGATTCTACGTCTCGCTAAGTAAAACTACTAAATGGGATATCATGAGTCTTCGTTTCAGAAGCCAGAGCCACAAGTGGGGCAGCGGGAAAAAAGCAAAAACAACAACAACAGATTGTGGTGCAATGCAATGCATTGCACAGATAGCGACGGACTGATAGAGGTAAAGCTGTGTTGGCGGCGAACACTTCGCAGTAGCCAACAGGGCAGAAGCTAGAGAGAGAGGAGAGAGGGATGTCATGACCTCTTTGTGCTCAAAAAGAGAAAAGAAACGAGAAATGCTCGATGAATAAGCGGAGGGATCAAAGGAGATGCCATATCGTTGCGCCATAGATACGCCGGGTATTATGCGGTTGGTAAGCCAAAAGCCAGAGTAAAAAGGATCAACCAGAAAATCGATGGAATGAAACAGAGGTAAGAAGCGGATCCAGGCCGAGGTTGCGATGAATGTAGGTAAGGCGGGTGTGACATGTACAAGGTAATGTGGTGTTTGCATAATGGTGAGCAAAGTCGTCTATACGCTTGTAGAGATTCGACGTTGGGTGGTAAAGGGAGAAGAAGTCATGGCCATGTCCATGCGCGTGGCCTATTACAGGGAATCCATGAAATCCATTAGTGACTTGCGACGTCGTATCGCACGGCTCTTCATGCTAGACATGGAGGCAGAGTCGCTCTCCGGGCACGGCGGGATAATGAGCGTCGGCTCCCGCTCGTTGGCGCCGCGAGGTAGCATCCGTCCCATGGTGGTCGATCGCTTTTGCTGCATTGTGCTTGCCGTCATTTGTGGGACTGGAGGTGCGGACTCGGGTGTTGGTGTTCTTTTGGAATCGGCGCCGCGCGACTTTGGTCGGAGGATTGTCGATGCGCGTCTGATCTTGTTCTGGCTGGGGAAGTTTGCGCCTCCGTCCAGGGGTGCCGTCTGTGGCGTCATGGGGGTGACGGGGGTCGGTGGAGCCTTGCCGTTGATGCGGGCATCGTATGGCTTCTTTGCTGGGGTGATGGCAATCTTGGCCAGAGACAACTTCATGGAGATTGAGCGTAGTCGCCTGTGCGTGGCGGGCTTCTTGATGATGGGCGATGCAGCACTGTTGGTCGAGTTTTCGTAGGGGTCCGAGCTGAGGAAGGAAAGGGCAGGGGACATTGGTGTCAGGGGTGCGAGGTACGACTGCCTGTTGGAGGCCGGGTAGGCGGCCGATTGAGTTGTTTGGATCCTGGAGAGGTCGAGACGCGATTTTGCGGGAATGTAGAGTGAAGAGCGCGCCGACGATACAGCCTCTCCGGCAGTCGAGGTCGAGGGTCGACGGGGGGCTTCGCTGGGTGCGGGTGAGTAGCTGCGGTTGGATGCAGTCTGGAAGGATGAGGAGAACGAAGCAGAGTCGGGGTGAGCGCTGAGCTTGGAGGTGACTGGGCTGTGGCTTGTGGATGGGCGTCGGGTCTCGGTGTCGGCAGCGAGCGATTTGGTGGGCGAAATGGGAGACGAGGGCATGCGGTTGACTGGAGGAAGCTTCAGAGACAGGCGTTGTGCCTCGTCTGCCTTTCGCAGCCTGCTTGCGGCCGTGACTGGAATTTGGGCAACAGAAGCCGAGCGCTGCTGAATGGTCGGGCGTGCAGTATCCATCTCGACTACCTTGGGCCGGCCTGCATGCGCATACGAGACCAAGACGGCCATGTCGCAGCTCATGCCTTTGTCCCAGCGGGAGATGGACATTCTCCGCGCCTGCTTGGAGAGGTCGTGGACGACGACCTGGTCGTAGTCATATTCCGAGTCCGAGTCGGAGCCATCGTCGGCCGTCAGGTCCTCCTCGCTGGAGAGATAGCGCTTCTGCAAGACGGTGGTGTCGTTTCCGGCGGCGGGCGGACTCGAGTCCGGTGATGCTGCGCTACTTATGCGTAGCGTCTCGGGCACATCGTCGCACAGATTGGGGCTCGAGGCGGAACTGTCGGTGCTCTGGCGCTGTGGGCGTGCGACAACGTCAGGCTTGGCAAAGGACCATTGCGAGAGCTGCGAGGTTACGGCAATGTCGACCATGGTTGCGAGGTGGGGGAGGGGGAAACGAGAGTCGGCGGGCAAAGCTTGTTCAGCGGCGCGGTATATAGATATATCGGACTGGGCGGTAGTTTGGCTCGGGTTGAAACCAGAGGCGTGCAGGTCCTACGCGCCAATGGTGGAAGAGGAGGGCGTGGCTTGGGGACACAAGGCAAGCGTCCGTCTGAGTGAGACTCGGGGTGTCACAGTAAACTCGCAGAGGCGACGCAGCCGGTTTGAGTGCGAGTGCGAGTCGTGGTGTGGTGTGGTGGTGGAGGGGCACTAGGGGTATTATGGTGACCAAGAGTGGGAGGGGAGAACGGCCGACGCTATATTGGACACTTTGGCGACGGGTGTATATATTGCAAGCACTTTGCAGCTCCAAGGAATGAGGGACCCCTGGGGCCTGGCAGCCGTCGAGGTTTCAAATGCAGGCGAGCAGGCTAGCAGGGCGACGGGCGGGCTAGCAAGGGAACGTGGGAACCTAAGAGTCAGGTCACGGAGCCAGTGCGCCCATTCATCATTTCACCGACGGCCTGGCGACTTTTGGGCGATGGCGCAACCTCTTGAGCCTTGAGCCTTGAGCCGTGAGCCCTTGAGCGAGGCGCGAGAGCCAGCCTGCACCTCGCGGCTTAGCGGCCGGCCAGGGGTGGTGATGATGTGCGAAGACGGGCTGATGTGACTGGCCCTGCCGCGCGTTTCACCTCGACGGCGCCCACGCAATCAGCACAGAGGAGCGGGCGATAAGCAAAGTCGAACGTCGCAGCGAACGCGTGGGAGGTGGTGGAGCGGCTGGTTGCTGCTGGTTGCTTGGTGTTTGGTTGCCAAAAAAAAAAGGGCATGCGAGGCGCTGTCGGCCGTCGCAGCAGCACGGCACGCGGCCATGATCGCCCTCCCCCTTCATCTCGAGCACGCACAATAGGCATGTCCGCCTCGTCGACACCAGCCTGACAGGTGTTCCTGTGCCGCTCAGGGGCAGCACCACTCAGCGTCCACCAAATCCGAACCGGCTCGCGCTGTGTGGGGTTGACCCAGAGACGGTCGACGCCATAGCCGCACAGGATCCATCGAGATCCCCGCCAACGTCCATATGGGGGGTGTTTTTTTTTTTCCTTTGCCCGCTGCACCCGTTGTGTGTGCGTTGGCACCAGGCTGTTCCGGCTGGGAACTGAGCGCCGCGGACTGCCGCGAAGAGGACGCCTTCCATCATGCCCTGGGCAAACCCATTGTGCTTGCGAGAAGAAGCCCATGCCAGGCGGGTGGAGTTTGTTCCGACGCGTCCGCGAGCGAGCGAGCGAGAAAGAAGTAGGCCCCGGTCTGGACGGCGGTGGACAATGAATGACGAGGCATGCGAGAAGACACCAGGCTCGCGGCGCCCATGTTTGCATGCAGTGGTGTTGCGGAACCCCCCAAACCTCTTCTGCTTGGCATCCTTTTCCTTCTCCTTCTCCTTCTCCTGCTGCTCAGGTACCTCTCTCGCGTCGGGCCAAAACGCCGTCACCGCCATGCCGCCAGCTCTGTCTGCCGTGCCATTCATTCGCGCCTACAACACTGGCCAGCTGCCCACACCGCCACCACCCACGGCGGCACCAGGATGCAGGATCCACCCCCTTCTGCCTGTCCTTCTACCCTGTTCTACCCTGAACTACGCCTGTACGCTGGCGCTATCTGCTGCAAACTCTGCTGCACTCTGCCTACCCCGACTCAAGCCAGACATGTCGCTCGTGCAGCTCCTGCGACGACGATCCCTGCCCGCAACCGACTGCAAGACGCTGCTTGCTGCGGTACTGCTTGCCTAAACCGTCAGGCTCGTGGCCGGATTCGGCCACTAGCATGGCTCTCGCCAATCTGGACATATTAGGACAACACCCTAGCACCTGCTCAACCGGACCTGAGGGCCGTGCCAGCTACCACCCACAACCTCGACCCAGTGTGTGTGTGTATGTCTGGGCAGCCATCGCGAGGCTTGCAGTCGCATGCACAACAGGCAACCCTCAGCTTGTCTCGCGTGTCCGGCAACCCCCATCGCATAACACACTACCCGTCTGACATCTTACAGCCGCTTCCTGCCTTACACCGCATTGTTTCGGTCGCGGTTCCAGGCTTACACCATCAATCCACTCCATCTTCTCTTGCGTCATCACGTCCGCCTACCGTACCGACAAGCTGTCCAACACCAACGTCTGTTTCAGCCTCATGTTTCTTTTTCCATCCGCTCGCATGGCACCAGACGACCGCTGGCCGAGTCCAACCATGGTCAAACAGGCCGCCTCGACCCTGCGTCCAACACCTGCTTGTCTCAGCTGCAGTATCGCTGTACTATCCGGCTCAAAATTGCCACGCTCACTCATACGTCGTGCTACCACCGAGTCTCGACCCTGAGCACCCCAACCTGGCCACGACAGCTGCTCTCGCCAAAGTCACGCCAAACACCGGCGACTCCCCTCTAGCCGGTCAAGCCACGGCCGGCATATCCCACTGCATTGCCATGGCGAGAACAAGGTGCGGAAACAATTATGCTACAAAATTCATGCTTCTGACAGGACGCCAACCGGCAATGCACCATGCCCAATTCAACCTACCAACGCTGACGTTCCGATTGAGGTAACCCGCACACGGGGTTCAACAACACCCAGTCTTCCGGTTCATCGGAGCTACACAGGCATGCTCCCGATCCTCCACATCTCAACCGGGCATCTGCTCGTTCCTCCAGACATGCTTGTCGTCAATCTGCTGACGGCCTCCAATCATCTCGGCTTTACAGCCCCGTTTATGCTGACTCGGAAGCGACTCATGCGCTGTGCTACATGAGAATGTTTCAATCATTCTGTGACGGTTTTCTGGTGAGGCCTCAGTCCGGAAGTTGTGCACTCCGAACCTCAGCCACAACGGCGAACGGTCATCGTTGAGACGCGTGAATGTCCGCCGCCTGGCACGTGCCACACTATCGAAAGGTCTATTGTAGACGTCGTGTGAGCGATCAAAACCACACACGTTGCAAAAACACCATGACATGCACCGAGAGGACTCCAATGCGAGGCAATCACACCATGAGCCCAACTATATGCGTCTTCCCGTCATCATTGTGCAGCACCAACATTCTCGAATATCTCTTCATATGTAGCCAGATCAACACACCACCAACGAGATCGAAGCGAGTTTCAGGTAGAAGCATCACCTGATGCCACAGGGGTGAATATGCCGGCTCCAGTACGATATCACCATAGCCCATGGTATCATGCATCGATGGCGCAAGCCACCGTATACTAGTATTCATATTACCCGATTGGCAGGGATATGGCTGCAGCCGACCGCATTCGTCAGCAGAGCTGGCCTTGCAAGAGGAAACAATATTTTTTTTGCAAAGGTCCAGGTTCGAGTTGATGAAAGATCACTGCATGGTTGCAGTCGGGTTATCGCTGGACTCAACAGAGTACATCGATATTCCTGTGCGGATGTCACCAGTTCATCGTATATGCTTCTTGCGTGGGTCCACATGCCTCTGTCGTCTTGGGCACGGTTGATCGGTACACAAACTAGGAACTCCGACTTCAAGGTGAGACTTGTCCGCCCCGCTGTACGAGCAAAAGCAGAGAGACACGGAGATGAGGCCGAAATCGCAAAGCAGAAGTACCCATCCCTCACCGATCGCTTATAGCATTCGCGTTCGTTCAGGGGAGTGGGAGAAGAACAACAGCAACACAATGCCCGTCAATATAAACAAATACTCCCGGCAGATGTTCACATTGCCACATGGGAAGCAAAGAAGGAAATCAAAACAAACTACCACGGCCTGCTAAAGTTTGGTTGCGCCATCCCCGCAGCGCACCCAGCATCCAAGATCACCGCACACGGGTAGGTAACAACAGTCTGCATGCGCTACGTACTCGGCCACGATACTAATCTCCCTCTTTGCATCCCTTCCCAACAGCCTTTTACATGTGAACACAAGCAGCCGGCTTCCTTGTTATATACATCTTTGTCAATAGGGATGAGGACATTGGCATGGCTGCTTCTGCACAACTCTTGGCATTTTTGCTCGTTTCGTCCCAATAAACAGATCGTCAGGTACTTGCCGATTCGCATCCCCGCAGTCCAATTGCCGAAGATTCTATTAGATGGGTAGACACTAGAGTCTCGTTACCTATTCTCCTGTCTTGGGTCAAAATTCCCATCACACTCGCTATCATAGTAATCCTAATTGACTGTTGTTATTGTTGTTGTTGTTATTGTACGCACTCCCAACTGTTGTCATTGCACTAAACGTGAACACACCCCTTTTCTCAAAATACTACCTTCTTCGGAATCCGCCCCTCCCCGCATTGTTTGATTTATTTGCTTTCTCGAGAAAAAAAGAATGCAACTCATTGCGGAAACGGCGACGCAGCCACATATCAGCCAACAGTTTCACGACAACAACCATCACTACCATGGCCACAGCCGCTTGCCGCGCAAGTTGTGGGAACACCCCGACCCGACATCCACAGCCATGTGGCGTTTTATGCAGGACTCTAATGCAAGGCATGGGTTGCAGATGCAGGTGGGTTTGCTTTCTCGTTTTTTTCTTCTTCTGGAATAGGTGTTGAGGAAGGAAAACGAGAAGAAAAAAGGGCTACTAACAGCGACAACAGACCTTCCAAGACTTACACTCATGGAGTGTTGGGCACCATCGCACACATTTCTGGGACGACGTTTGGGCCGCTAGCGGGCTCATCTACTCTGGAAGCTACACTAACGTATGTATAGTGTACAAAAGCACTTTTCATCTTCATCTTCCAAACCAAATCCACCAAATCACGTCCTCCTCACCGCCAGCTCGGCTAACACGCTTGGAACAGGCCGTAGACACATCCATACCCATGCAAAACAACCCGCGCTGGTTCGACGGCACAACCCTCAACTTTGCCGAAAACATACTCTTCTCTGCAGCACTGGAAGATGCCTCAATCCGCACTACAATAAACAAAGCGGACAACAAGATTGCCTTGACCCAGATACGCGAGGGCAACACTGAAGTCGAGCATTTGACATGGTGTGAGTTACGCCGCCGCGTCGGTCTGCTGGCCAATTCACTTCGTGCAAGAGGAGTAGGCAAAGGCGACCGAGTCGCGGTGATAGCCAGCAACAGTTTCGATACATACATCACATTCATGGCCATCACAAGTCTTGGCGGCTTGTTCAGCTCTAGTAGCACAGACATGGGCACCAAAGGTATACTAGAACGACTTTTGCAGATCAAGCCCAAATACGTCTTCGTAGACGATTGGACTGTTTACAACGCCAAGACAATTGATCTCCGACCCAAAATCCAGGAAGTCATTGCTGGCATGGGTGAGGTGACCGAATTTCAAGGGATAGTTGTCCAGCCTCGATTCACTGACCGCCCTGCGGACATTGAGGGTTTCAGCAGGACTGAAACTCTGAGCAACCTTTTGGCTTGTGCAGGTGGTAATGAAGAACTCGAGTTTGAGCGAGTCGCATTTCACGACCCGTTTTTGATCGTCTACTCCAGCGGTACTACCGGCATGCCAAAGTGTATCGTGCATTCCACAGGAGGCGTACTCATAAACACTTGCAAAGAGGGCATACTTCACAAGGAAATGACTCCGGAAAGTGTCGTTTTGCAATACACCACTGTAAGGGTTTCCTCTGCCACAGAGTTTCCATTTGGCTGACGAGCCACAGACTGGCTGGATCATGTACCTGGTCACTGTTCAGATGTGTCTTTTTGGTGTTCGAAGCGTCTTATACGATGGCTCGCCTTTTAAACCCTCGCCGCAGGGTTTTTTATCCATGCTGGAACAACAGCAGGTCACCGACTTTGGCACTTCACCACGTTTCCTGCATGAGTTGCAGAAGCGCAATATCAAACCCCGCGACTTCCTGGACTTGACGCATCTGAAGAGTGTTACTACTACAGGCATGGTGCTCCCTGAAGCGCAGTTTGAGTGGTTCTACGACACGGGCTTCCCTGCTCATGTCCATCTTCGCAACATCTCTGGTGGAACCGATTTGGCGGGCCGTTTCGGCATCGAGAACCCCCTGACGCCAGTCTATGCGGGAGGCTGCCAGGGGCCATGCCTGGGTATGAAGGTGGAAGTCTACGACAGCTCGATCGAGACCGGCCCTGGGGCTGCAGTCCCAGATGGCGAGCCAGGTGAACTCGTCGCCACCGCCTCGTTCCCCAACCAGCCCGTCTTCTTCTGGGGCGACGATAGTGGCGACCGGTACAGAAACGCATACTATACTCGCTTTCCCCATGTATGGACACACGGCGACTTCATTCAGATTCACCCGTTAACAGGACAAATCACCTTCCTTGGCCGTGCCGACGGCGTACTGAATCCATCTGGTGTTCGATTCGGCTCTGCAGATATCTACAGCGTCATCGAAACCCATTTTCCAGAGGTAGCAGATAGTCTATGCGTCGGCCAACGGAGACCAGAGGATACCGACGAGACAGTCATCTTGTTCCTCAAGATGAACGACGGATTTGCATATAGGGAAGGGCTTGTAGAGCGGATCAAGAGTAAGATCAGTCAGGAGAGGAGCAAGAGGCATGTCCCTCGATATGTGTTCCAAACTTGGGATATTCCGGTAAGTCAAACTGCATGGATGAACCATTTTTCAATCGAGGTACGACAATGCTAACCAAAAAAAAAACCACCCCTTTAGACCACCGTGAATCTGAAGAAAGTGGAGCTACCGGTCAAGCAGATTGTATCTGGCCAGAAGGTCAAGGCAAGCGGGACTTTGGCCAATCCCGAGAGTCTCAGGTACTACGAGCAGTTTGCAAAGGTCGAGGAGGTGGTTGAAAGGTTGGCCAGGGACAAGCAGCGGCGCAGGAGAAGTACATTGTAGGTACAGACGGGAACATATATACAGCCCCAATAGGTGCGTGGACTGGGACTACACCTTGTGATTGGCGAATTTGGGAAACAGGCTCAATTTGCATGATTACCAAGATTGATTCTATACCATTTACAGGCAGTAGGTGCGATCAAGGACAAAGAAGACTGCTGTAAACATGTACAAAAAAGTACAAAATCTCACTCAAAACATGTTAGTGATTGACCAGATGAAATTGCGTAAGAAACGCGTTGCCTAGAGTAAGGTGGGGTGACACGTCGGCCCTCTTTCACCCCGCCCGTGCGTCGCGTTAGTTCGCGATGTCGCGTTGTCACAACAAACAACAGCCGCAACGTTGCAGCATAATTCTTATCGCATCTTAACCTCTCAAAAATCGCGATACCTAGAGTCTCATGCGCGGCTAAGATGGTGCGCACGCATTCTTCGCACACGGCCAGCCCCACGCGCTTCCAGTCGCCCCAGCGCAGCCCGGCGCGTCGGCCATCGCAGGATGGATCGCAATATGAGATGGACCTGGATGCCTTGGGCCTCAATTCGACATTCGAGTCTACCGAATTAGACAACAGCCACCGGCCGCCTGTCGACCATGTAGACACGAGCGAGATTGAGGGGCCGGAAGACTTCACGATGAACATGACCTACTGGATGACGGCAGATCTCCCGCTGGCACAGATAAAGTCGCGAAAAGAAGCAAAAACGAAGCGGCCTGTGATTAGAATGGACGCAATGCAAGAGGACAGTGAGGGGCAAGTGGCGAGGAATGCGACCGACAGGCCGACACAGGATCGCAACGAGCAACGGAGAGACGATCGATCCCGCACCGCTTCGCCAACAAGGCGCCCAAACGGCACCACAGGCGAGCGCGTACACAGCAAACCTCCGTCTGAACGGTCAATGGAAAACGAGGAGAAGGTCCGGAGTTTTCTCAGCAATCTTCCAGACACGGAGATGGATGGCGCCATCACTGGCACGCCCCTACACGTTCCTAGACACAGCTTTTTACAAGTACCCAGGTCCTCACCGCCCAAAGCGCGTTCTCTCCAGCCAACGGTCGAGGACTATGATACCCCGCGGAAACCAACCGCAGAGACAGTCATACGACACACTTCGGCTATCATCGACACGAGCGAGCAGGATGCCGCGCGGAACAAGATCATGGAACTACAATCTCAGCTCGAGCAGCAGGAGTCGAAGTCAAGATCCCGCATTACCGAACTCGAGACGCTTCTCTCCTACACTCGCTCCGATCTCGAAAGCGCACGTACAGACAACTACAGACAAAAGGAGAGGGTGTCAAGTTTGGAGAAGAGCATGGCTCAGCAAACTGCAGACCACCAAGCATCTCGCGCAGCGGCGGACAGTGACTTGAAGGCGCGCGAAAACGCGCTCGAGACTAAGATGCAAGAGTTTGGAGAGGAGATGCGCATCCAGAACCTGGCGAAGCTGGAGACCATGGTGGAAGAATTCGAGCGACAACGAAAAGCACTCGAGGAATCAAAACAACGACTTACTGAAGAGGTCAAGTCGAAAACTCTGGGTTTGGAGGAGGCGCAAAAAGAATTGGCAAATGCGCGGCGTTTGCATGAGCAAGAACTGCAGGACCTGAACAAGGCGCAATTGCGACAGCCCGAGGACAGAGACGATGCTGACAAGGAGCGCCTAATGCTCGCCGAGCAACTTTCTTCAGTCCAGGCGCGCGCGCAAGCCCTACAATCAAGTCTCGAATCTGCCACTTCTGAGGCTCGAGCTGCGCGTGAGGACGCAGAGAACAAGGCGCGAGGCCATGCGACACGCATCACTGAGCTTGAGGCTCACCTCTCGACGGCGCGGTTTGAAGTACAATGCGCCGAGGCTGATATGGCAGCCAAGAAGCAACTGTTCCAGACAAACCTCGATCTTAGCTCTCGTCTTCGGACACTACAATCGGAGTTGGAAACTGCACGAAGAGGCTCTGCTGGGCAAGAACAGGGTGAGCACCGCACAGCTGATCTTGAGGCACGTATCAGGGATCTTGAATCCGAAATAACTTCCCTCCGGTCACAACTCGAATCAACCAGCACACCACTCCAATCTGACAACGACCAAGCCCGCCATATAGCCGATCTCGAAAGAAATATACAATCGTTACAGTCGCAACTACAGTCGGCCAAACACGACCTTGCCACCAAAGACGAACAACTATCGCAATACATGGAAGCTCAAGAACACAACGAACAACGCCTAAACACGTCCCTAGGCCGGATCCAAAGCCTCGAAGCCGGCATGACAAGCCTCCGCCAACAGCTTGCCGAAGCCCACCGCGACGTAGCAAAGGCCCGTGCCGACGCTGAACGCGTCGAACATGACCTTGAGGACGCCAACGACCGTCTACACGATGCCCGTGCCGAAGCCGATCGCCGGGTAACCGACCTCGACCGAAAACTCGCCAAGATGAAGGAGATGAAAGCCGAGGCGGAGGCCAAGTACAAAGAGCTTCGCGCCCAGCACGAAGACCTGAAGGAAGGCCATGAAGCCATGACGCATGATACCCGCGACAAAGCAGAGGACGCCGTACGCAAAGCAGCCAGCCTACTCGACCAAGAGCGCAGCGAGAGGAAGCGTCTACAAAAGGAACTTAGGAAGACCAGGCAAGAATGCGATGACCTGCTCGCCCGTCGCAGTCTCCACCCCACCTCTTTTGACGACGATGACGACGACGAAAGCTCCACCATCGCAGCGCAAGAAGACGCACAGTCCAAGCAGCCTCCTCCAGCCTCGTCCGCAGAACTAGCATCCGTCCGCACCGCTCTCGTCGCCCAAACCGCGGAAACGGCATCCCTAAAATCAACACTCGCTTCCCTACGCAAAGAAGTCAAATCCCTCCGCCGCCCATCAGATTCACAACTCGCGCTGCTTCAGAAGCAAAACGCCGATCTGCAGGCTCAGCTTGCACACCAGAAAGCTGAGCATGAAGCCCTGGATGCAGCCATGGACGAGAAGTTGGCGGGCCTGCTAAGCGGCTTGGTCAAGGAGAAGGCGAGAAGTGTGGTCGGTGTTCGAGACGGGCAGTGGGAGGAGAGGGTCAAGGGGTTGGTGGGGGAGAGGGAGTTGCTGGGCAGGGTGGTGATGAGGCAGTGGGGAAGGGAGGAGATGGGCGCTGGTGCTGGTGCTGGTGCTGGGGAGGAGCGGGATGGAGAGGCGAGAGGGAAGCAGAGGTATGGGTATAAGTTTGTGAAGAGGGAGAAGTGATTTTGGTTTGTTTGTAAATGAATCTATGATGGCGTTTGGATAGAGCTGGCGGGCGGGCGGGCTGGCCGGTAGTTTTTGTTTTTTTGTTATGCGTTATGAAGCCCGTCGATGACTTGAAAGAAAGATTGAGAAACAAATCGTTATTGAATATCCCTTCACCACTTCTCTCATATTCCACTCTTCACCCTGTAAACCTCCATACAATTCTCTCATCCCAAAAAAGCCCTCAAAGCAAGCCCTTCCTAGCCAACTCAACCTTCTTCCCAAACTCACCCACCGCCCATCCCCCCTTGGACCCACAGATTGCAATCCCCTCGCCAAGCTCAAATTTATCTTCCACCGCCTCCCACGCACACGGGCAATGGTGGGGGAAGTGGACGCAGGAAAGGGTACCGGGGCAGAGGTAGTGTGTGCATTGTGCTGTTCTCGTGTGTTAGCAACCACTTTTTCTATTCGTTTCTTCTTTCCCATCTCCCTCTCTTCCTTCTTCCCCTCCCTCCCGAAAATAAAACAACATGGAAAGATGAGAGTATTCACGTACCTCCTTCATACTGCGCTTGATACCAACTTGCATCACTCCGTACGTTTTGCGCTTCTTGGTGCTGATGATGTCCGCCTCCACCACCGCCGTTGCCTCCGCCGCCGCCGCCTCCGCCGAACATTTGGTCGAAGAAGCCGAATTGCGCGAGCGTGGGTGTGAAGAGGGTTAGGAGGAGGGAGATGAGGACGAGGGGGGGTCGTGGCATTGTTGGTGTTGTTGCGAGTGTAGTAGGTAGGTTACGGGTGTTTTAGGTTGGGTTGCGACTTTGACTCGTTCTGCTCCTCGCCCAGATGGAAGATAGAACGATGTTACGTGTGAATTGTGGGTGAATGCAAGTTGAAAGTGTAGGATAAACTTGTAGGGGGGGTTTTTTTTCCCCAAGACTCTAGTTTAAATCAACAAAGAGAATAACCAGATTCAACAGAGAGAAAAAAAAACTACTCCTTGGGCTGAGTAGAGTATTTGCGGGCGTCGGGGAAGGAGATAGGTTACGAAGCGGTGTTGAAAGTGGGTGATGTGGAACTTAGGAGGAGGACTGCAAACCAGACAAACACACATGCTGGGGTTGGTTCATCATTTTTGGCAGGGATGTTTTTACCGGTACGCGCAGGCTTGGCAGCAGCACCTCCCACCTCCTCCCCCCCAAGCTTCGGCGGTCCGCAGAAAAAAACTCCCGCGATTATTTCGTCGTCGGAAAGCTTCCCTCTTTGTCGCGCGCAACACCAACCACAATAATCAGTCATATCCCCCTATCTATAACCTCACGCGCGCACACAATCACAGCTTTAGGAAAAGAAAGAAACTCCCGCAATGTTCGTGCTCTCTCTCACTCTCTCTCACTCTCTCCATCTCGCATAAACAGCTTTCCCTTGGACCCAACTAACACAAACCCAACTCACACAGCATGCATCTAATGTACATCCCCGACCCCGCGAACCCGAGCAAGCGCATCTACACGCTGAAAAAGGTCATTGATGGCGAAGTGAGCAAGAGTGCGCATCCGGCGCGCTTCTCGCCCGATGACAAGTACTCGCGCCATCGCGTCACCATCAAGAAGCGATATGGACTGCTTTTGACACAGCAGAGTAAGTTTGATATATTTTTTTGATAAATGTTACAAATCCTGGTTGGGATAAAAAGAAAAGGGCGCATTGGGTTACAAGTAGAAGCAGAATTGAGCTGCTGGGGACTAACTCTCTGCAGAGAACAAGGTGGCCGAGAAGGTGTAAAATGCCAAAACATGTGAGAGCAGCGATGGATTGATCGAGAGAGTTATCGAAGCATGTGAGCAAATGGAAGGGGAACAAGGTTGCATAACGACAACGTCAAGCTATGCAAAGCTGGGCACGAAAAGAATAGAAAGACAGGGCATAATGCACGGCGTTTGAAGGGCGTAAACAAGGGCGCAGCGAACATGTCCAAACGTTGGCAATGCTGGTCGACGAACACTTGACGACGGGCACAAGAGTCGAAGCCAGAGAGAGAGAGTGTGTGTGTTGTTTCTCATCAGAGATTTAGTAGGAT
>Ga0265797_10007414_pt1 | contig 15042 bp, 16 predicted proteins | sample P2T30metagenome_FD_192433 | JGI IMG/M metagenome (GOLD analysis project Ga0265797, IMG submission 192433) | Plant litter microbial communities from East Loma Ridge, Irvine, California - P2 T30 | ecosystem: Environmental > Terrestrial > Plant litter > Unclassified | place: USA: California... | reverse complement strand
CGCTGGAGTGGGGCTACTCGGGACTGGGAATTGAACGATGAAGTCTGGCTGAATCCGGAACGGAAACCGCCAGAGCAATTAAGAAAAGCCGCATGACTTGACGCGACATCTTTGTTGACAACTACCGCATCGGCACAGGTAACGTATTGTCCTTACTCAGCAATGTCAGTGCCTCAGCCCCGGCGTACTCACGAAAAGTGATAACCTCGCCTTCGTTCGCTCATTTATTTAAGGAAACATATGCGCTATATGCGGTTTACACTGTTAGCGGCTGCGCTGGCAACCGGATACGCCAACGCGTCGCCAACTGATCCACGCAACGGCGCCGAGTTCACCGCCCTGGCGACACTGCAGGCTACTCAGACTGTCGGCAAGAAAGTCGAAGTAATCGAGTTCTTCGCCTATCACTGCGGCGCCTGCAATGCCTTCGAACCGACCCTGGTCAGCTGGGCCAGGAAGCAGGGCGAGAATATCGTCATGCGCCGCATTCCGCTGCCATTCCAGGGCCCGCTTGACCCGGAAGCGCGCCTGTTCCTGACCCTTGAAGCGATGGGCAAGCTCGACGAATACCACCACCGCGTGTTCCGCGCCGTGCACGTCGAGCGCAAGCGCCTGATGAAGGACGGTGAGATCATCGCCTGGGCTGCAGCCAATGGCCTGGACAAGGCCAAGTTCATGGAAGCATGGAACTCGTTCGGCGTGCAGACCAAGCTCAAGCGCCTGTCGCAGCTCGCCGATGCCTACAAGGTCAGTGGCACGCCAACCGTGATCATCGATGGCAAGTACGTGGTGTCGCCGGACGCCGTGCGTCAAGCCAACAAGATCCAGGATGTGGGCCAGTTGATGACGGCCACCGGCCAGGTTCTTGACGCACTGGTGAGCAAGGCCGCTGCCAGCAAGTAAATAGGCGCTGTGCGCGTTAGCTGTTGATGACCCCGAATGCGATGCGCAGCAATTGCTCGACAGAAGTGACTCGACCGCCATCGAGCGCCCATTGCCATCCCAGGTAGTTAGGCAGGTAGCGCGATGCGACGCCATGTAAACGGGCCAGCCATTGCTTGAAGCGCCGGTGGTAGGCGTTGACGTTTTGCACATGGATGGCGCCGGCGGCGCTGGCACGAACCCGTTCGCCGCTACTGAGATTGACGGCCTGGTGTGCAATGCCATGCGTACGGGCGAAGGCGGGATAGGCCGCGTTGGCGTCGCTGACCAGCAGCGCTTGCGGATCGAGTTTCGGCAGCAGATGCTGTGTCAATTGAGCCGCCCTCAGGGCGCCACGGCCGACGACGGCATCGATGGTCTGGCCGCTGCGGTCGCGCGCCACCAGGATGCAATCGAGATGGCGGGAAATGCCGCGCAAGCCGGCCCTGCCACCGCGCTTGCGCGGCTTGCGATCGAGCTTGCGCGAACCCTTCTGCGATTCGAGCAGGAACATTTCGTCGGCTTCCACGATGCCGGTCAGGCGCTCGGGCCGGTCGTGCTTGACCCGGTCGAGAAACCGGTGGCGCCAGCGAAACGCAGTATTGCGGTGCACGCCGACCCGCTCGGCGGCTGAGCGAACCGCACGCGAATCGAGCAGCGCATGCAGATAATCGAGCCATTTGCCTTTGTGCCTGAGCCGTGCCAGCGGCGTGCCGGTCAGGTCGTTGAAGGTGCGACCGCACTGGCAGCAGCGAAAACGCTGCAGGTCGTTGGCCTGGCCATGCCGGTGACAGCGTACGCAGCCGCAATCGGGACAGCGGCGAGCGCGTGAGCGAATCTGGTCGATCAGGGTGACCACCCTGTCGAGCCCAGCTGCCGGATGCAGGGCGTCAAGCAGCTGTTGTCGCTGCGGCTGGTTGAGCACCTGCAATTGGGCCAGCAGCGTTGCAAACCCGGGCGCTTTCATGATGCGCTCCTGTCGATATCGATAGGAGTTGGACCATCGATCAGCCCAGCAGTTCAATGCTCATCCACAGCTAGCGGGCACAGCGCCAGTAAATAGGCCATAGATCAGATCGACCGCCGGTTGACTGGACGGCAGGGCGGGCTATACTGCGCTAATCGCTTTCGCCGCCCGCCATGAACCAACTCCGCCTGCCACAGTCTGACGCTGCACTGCCCCTGAGCACAGGTGGCAAGCGCGTGCATGCGTGTGTGGCATCGCGCCGAGCGGCGCACCTTTCCAGCCTCGACCTCGCCCGGCTTTCCCGGGCTCGGTGAGGACACACGGCGGGCCAGCCTGCCCGTCCTCCCGGGCCGCCTCCATCGCATCGTGGCCGCACCATCCGTGCCGCCGCAGCCATCAAACATCGGCCCTACCGGGGCCTATCAGTGGAGAACAATATGAAACCATCCATCGTCGTATCCTGGCTCGACCTCGAGCGTCTTGAACGTATCCTCGACCGCCTGCCCGCCGCGCAGGCCAATGCGCGCGATGCGTTGTTGAGCGAACTCGAGCGTGCCGAGATGGTCGAGCCGTGGGAGATGCCGCCCGACGTCGTGACCATGAACTCGCGCGTGCGCTTCCGTTTTGAAGGCTCCGACGAAGACGTGACGATGACCCTCAGCTATCCGAAGGACATGAAGGACAGCGGCGAGCAACTGTCGGTGCTGACGCCAGTCGGTACCGCCTTGCTTGGCCTGCGCGTGGGCGCCAGCATCGCCTGGCAACGGCCTGGTGGCGGTACCTTCGAGGCCACCGTGCTCGAGATCGACTACCAGCCGGAGCGGGCAGGGGAACTGCACCGATAGCACGGTGTGAGCGCGGCGCTTTGTCTGCACTTTTCCATGTGTACAATAACCGCGCTTACAACATTCTATCGAAGGGACTTTCCGTGAAACGCTTCCTGACCGCCTGCTTCCTGTGCCTTGGCTTCATCGGTATCGCCAGCGCCGCCACCGACGCCGCACTGACGAAACAGGTCAACGCCTTCGTCGACGAATGGCATGACGACGCAGCCAATACCCGCATGGCCTACTTCGACAAGATCGCCAGGGACGGCGTCTATATCGGCACCGACCGCACCGAGCTCTGGACCCGCGACGAATTCAAGGCCTGGTCGAAGAAGCATTTCGATGCCAAGAAGGCGTGGACCTTCAAGGCGAGCCGCCGCAATGTGTATGCGTCGGCCGATCAATCGATGATCTGGTTCGACGAACTGCTCGATACCAAGAACATGGGCCATGCCATGGCCAGCGGCGTGATCCGCAAGACGGCCAAGGGCTTCGAGATCGTCCATTATCAGCTGTCGCTCGCGGTGCCGAACGACGTGGTGGATCAGGTGACAGGCATCATTGCCGACCACGAGAAGAAGGCCAAGAAATAAACCTGTGAAACAACCTTATATCGGCCGTTTCGCCCCATCCCCAACAGGCCCGCTACACGCGGGCTCGCTGGTGGCCGCCCTGGCCAGCTACCTCGACGCCCGCTGGCACGAAGGCACCTGGCTGGTGCGCATCGAAGACGTCGACGAGGGGCGCAGCGTTGCCGGCACTGCCGATGGCATCCTCGCGCTGCTTGACGCGCTCGGCATGCATGCCGACGGTGAGATCGTCTGGCAGAGCCGGAGGAAGCACCTGTACCAGGCTGCCGCCGACCGAATCCTGAACGATACCTATCCCTGCGGTTGCAACCGGCGCGAGATCGCCGATTCGCGCCTTGGCTTCGCGCCCGATGGCGCGGCGATCTATGCCGGGACCTGCCGCCATGGTCTGGCGCCCGGTCGCGAGATGCGCAGCCTGCGCGTGCGTGTACCCGAGGCAGGCGCGGACGAGGTCACCTTCACCGACCGTTTCGCGGGCACCGTCACCCAGCACCTGGCGCTCGACTCGGGCGACTTCGTGTTGAAGCGCGCCGACGGCTTCTGGGCCTATCAGCTGGCCGTGGTGGTCGACGATGCCGAACAGGGCGTCACCGACATCGTGCGCGGCGCCGACCTGCTCGATTCGACGCCGCGCCAGATCTACCTGCAGCGCCTGCTGGGCGTGCCGACGCCGCGCTACCTGCACGTGCCGGTGGTCAGGAACAGCAATGGCGAAAAACTGTCGAAGCAAACCGGCGCGCTGGCGGTGACGGCGGGGGACGAGCCGGCCGCCATCGCCGCGCTGGTGCAAGCCGCGCGCTTCCTCGACCTGGATCTCGGCTTTGCCCAGTCGCCGCCAGGCTCGCGCGACGCGTTCTGGCAGGCGGCGATCCCCGCGTGGGGCCGTCTGCTAGCGCGCCGCGCCGCTGCCGCCCCTATATCGCCAGTTGCGGCTGCGGGCTGAAGCGGCGCCGCGCCAGCAAGGCCAGCACGCCAAGGCCCATTCCCATCATCGCCCAGGTGCCCGGTTCGGGAATCGGCGCCGCTACCGCGAAGCCACGGATTTCGCCACCCGTATAACGCTCGGTATGAATATTGACGTAGGCCTGGTTGCCGTTGAACGCATCGATCAGCGCGCCGCTGGCCAGTTGCGGTGTGCCGCCGTTGGCTGCCAGGAAGGCCGGGTCGTAGACCGCCGCATCGCCCAGGTCGAACACCGCCGAATAAACGCCGGCCGTGACCTGGAGCGGAAACTCGAGGAAGGGGATGGCCACCGCCGACACGCCACGGAAAGCATCCACCGTGCAGCAATGGATGTGGGCGCTGATGGTCGGGCTCGACAGGTCGCGGAAGGGAATGTCGGCGCGCAGGATCATGTCGTCGATCTCGAAGGCGGCGACGCTCGACCCCGGCGAACCGTTGGGAATGTCTTCGGCGGGACCGCTGGCAACCGCGCGGTAATAGACCGGCGCGGCGTTGCTGGTGGCGGCGACCAGGGTCGACGCGGCCAGCGCTAATACGGTAAGGGCTCGTTTCATGGTAAACCTCCTGATCAGGAAAGAATCCAATCGCGCCGCCGGATTGGCGGCGATGCCCAAAAAATTAGCACATCAAATGCAGCCCGCCCACACCGTACGGGGGATCAAAAGCTGCAGAGAAATCTCTGCAGTTCAGGCAAGAGAGGTAAGGAAACGCGAGGGATGCTTACTGCGGATTGCGCAGAATGCTGATCTGGCCGTCGGCCTCGAGGAAGGCGCATTTCATGTGGATGCGCGGGCAGTCGGCTTCACGCAGCGCTTCCTCGACATCACTTTCGGACAGGCGGCAGCGCTTCATGACCTTGTCAAAGAACACGCCATCACGCCCGATCAGCACAGGGCTGCCCTCAATGATTTCTTCGAGCTTCTTGCTGCGCGATGTAACGAAGGCGAACAGCACCGTCAGCGCCACCAGCGTCGCCGCGATGATCAGGCCGCCGAACAGCGATTCGTCACCGCCGGTCATCGAATTCGATACCGCCTCGGACAATAGCATCACCACCAGCAGGTCGAACGGGGTGAACTGGCCGACGGTGCGGCGGCCGGACAGGCGCATCATGATGAGCAGCGCACAATACACGATGGCGCCGCGAGCAATAAACTCCCACCAAGGAAGATCGAGGTCGAACATGGGCCCTCCGCAGGCATGACACGGTTCAGTTCATTGTAATCACTTTATTAACACAATGACTTTAATTTGCGTGTTGCCTGGGCCGCTTCCCACGCGGCGAGCGCGGCTTCGTAGCGCGCCAGCGCGTCCTCATACAGGTCGAAGACACACGGCGCGCAGCCGCTGCGGCAGCAGTCTTCAAGTTCGGGGGCAACCGGCGGCACGGGGCGAGGGGCGGATGGATCGATCGACGTCATCTGCCCAGCATAGAGGATGCCGGCCCCGGCGTCGACTGCGCTCAATCCGCGCGGTGGTAGCTGCGCAGGTGGAACACCATTTTTCCGGATTCGTTCTCGCACACGCCGCCCATGCCTTCGCCGGGCCGCATTGTCAGGTTCAGCCGCGTGCCGTCGGCCTTGCCGGCGCAGGCCGCGTGGAAGGCAGCAGGAATCTCGGGCAGGTCGACTTGCGGCGGCGCCGGAGGCGCTGGCGGGGCGGGAATGGCGGCAACCGCTGGAATGGCCGGGATGGCTGGCGCAGCCTGGCTGGCGACCGGCGGCGGGGCGGGCGGTGCGGGCGGTGCAGGTGGGGCCGGCGGCCTGGGGCATTTGCCGCGTTCAGCCTTGCATTCGTAATGAACGGCGGCTTCGGTAGCGGCAGAGCCGAGCGCCAGCATGGCGGCCAGGACTAGCGGAATGGTTCGTTTCATGGTTGTTCTCCTCAGTGGGGCTCAGTGGCGATCAACACCATCGTGCATCCCGAATGTGGAGAAAAAATGGAGACTCGGCTAAAGATCGCAGCGGTAACCGAGCCCATAGATCGAGCGGATCGGCTCCAGGCCGGGCGCGACGGCGTCGATCTTGCGCCGCAGGTTCTTGACGTGGCTGTCGATGGCGCGGTCGTTGGCGTCGAAGTTGTCGGCTTGTGCGGCGTCGAGTAGCTGCGCGCGCGACAGCACCTGGCCGGGGCGGCGCGCCAGGGCCGCCAGGATCGCGTACTCGCTCGGTGTCAGATCGAGCGCCCGGCCGTGGAGCGCGATGCGGCGCGCGGCCTGGTCCAGGACGAGAGCAGGGGCAGGGGCAGCCGCGCCGGCGCGGCGCAGGATCGCCTTGATGCGCGCCATCAGCTCGCGCGGGCTGAACGGCTTGCACAGGTAATCGTCGGCGCCCGTTTCCAGTCCCAGCAGGCGGTCCACTTCTTCCACCCGCGCGGTGACCATCACGATCGGCACATCCGAAAACGCGCGCACCGCGCGGCATAGCGACAGGCCGTCCAGGCCGGGCAGCATCAGGTCGAGCACGACCAGCGTCGGCGGCGCGCGCCGGATCGCTTGCAGCGCCTGGGCGCCGTCGCCGAACACGATCGGTGCGTAACCCGCGGCGCGCACATAGTCGGCGACGACAGAAGCCAGTTCCGGTTCATCCTCGACGATCATGATGGCGGTGCTCATGCGCCGTCCTTGCCAGCCAATGGCATCGATACTGTCACGCGCATGCCGCCAAGCGGCGAGTGGGCGAAGACGAGCGTGGCGCCCTGCGCCTCGAGCAGGCGCCGGCACAGGGCCAGCCCGAGACCGGCGCCGCCATGGTCACGGCTGCGCGAGGCGTCGACCCGGTAGAAGCGTTCGGCCAGCCGTGACAGCGCTTCGTCGGGCACGCCCGGCGCGCTGTCGTCGAGCGCAAGATGGATGCAGCCTTCCACGGCTTGACCGCTTAGTCGCGCCGTGCCGCCGGGTGCGGTATAGCGCAGGCTGTTCTCGAACAGGTTGGCCAACACCTGGCGCATGCGGTCCGGATCGGCCCGCACGGGCGACTGTGCAGGTCCATCCGCGAGCTCGAGCGTCATCCCCGCCGCCTGGAAGCGCGCCGCGAAGGCGTTCGCTTCGGTGGCCGCCAATTCCCACAGGTCGAGCGTTTCGTGCCTGCATGCCAGCTCGCCCAGGTCGGCGCGCGCGAGCGCATACAGCTCGTCGATCAGCCTGGTCAGGGCCAGTACCTGGCGTTGCATGGCGTCGATGGTCGCCGGCGTCGCCTGGCGCACCCCATCCTGGATCGCTTCGAGCTGCGCGCGCAGCACGGCCAGCGGCGTGCGCAGTTCGTGCGAGGTATCGGCCACCCACTGGCGGCGCGCGGTCTCGGCCTGGTCGAGGCGCTCGGCCAGTGCATTGAAGTGGCGCGCCAGCGCGCCCAGTTCGTCGCTGCGCTCGTCAGGCAGGCGCACGCCGTAGTCGCCCGCGGCGAGGGTGGCGGCGCCGCGCGCGAGAGCGTCGATCGGACGCCGGAAGTGGCGCGCCAGCAGGGTCGCGGCCAGTGCGCTCAGCAGGACGGCAACGGCGCCGATCAGCCACAGGCTGCGCTGGAACTGGGACAAGAACGCATAGGCCATCACATCGCTCGGCCGGTGGCTGCGCGCAACGCCAAGGAAGCCCACCGTGCGGCCGTCGACCTCGATCGGACGCCGCGCCAGCGGCAGTGTGCCAGGCGCACGTCCGGCCAAGTATTGGCCGTCGGCGTCGAGCAGGGTGACGCGTGCGTGAAGATCCTGGGTGATGCCACCCGCGGAGGCGCGCTGGCCGGGTGCTGGCACTATCGGCGGCGGGAGCGGCGGGAGCGGCGGGAGTGGCGGCGCAGGTTGCGCAGGTGGGGCCGGCGGGGCGGGTGGTGCCGGCGGGGCGGGTGGTGCCGGCGCGACCGGTAGGGCCGGCGCGACCAGTGGCAGACCCACGCCGCGTGCCGCTTGCAGACGCGCGAGCTCGGCGCCGATCCAAGCGCGCCGGCCGACGGCCGGAATGAAGGTCCAGGCGCCCTGCTGCCGATAGTGGCGCGCGAGCGCGGTCGACAACTCGTCCAGGCGGTCGAGTTCAATGGCCTGGGCATAGTCGCCAAAACCCTGCAGGACGTTTTGCCGAAGCAGTAGGACACCAGCGCCTGCCACTGTCAGAATTGCCAGCAGGACGGCAGCGAACAAGCGATGCGCGATGCCGATTTTCATATTGCCATATGGAATCGGTGATCGTTCATCGTAGCCCATCCGTTCTGTTTGGATTTAGTTTTCACAATTAACATTCTATAAATTGAACGTTTTGCAATGGTTTTTTCCTTCAGAATGCCAGTCGACGCCGGTGGCCGGGCAAGGCTTATTCCTACAGGCGCACTGGCGTTTTATGGTGTCCAGATCGACATCGACGGCCTACCATGAAGTCCCTCGAGTCAGCTTTTTCGCTGGCACTCTGTTCATCAATGCAAGGAGGCGATCATGGCAAACAATTCGCAAAACAACAACCCGCAGGGCAATAACCAGTTCACCAAGCAAGGCAGCCAGCAAAGCGGTAACCAAGGTAAGCAAGGCGATCAAGGAAACCAGGGCGGCAGCGGCAACCAGGGTTTTGCATCGATGGATCCGCAGCGCCAACGTGAAATTGCAAGCGAAGGCGGCCGTGCGGCCCACGCATCCGGCAACGCGCATGAGTTCAGCTCCGAAGAAGCGCGCCAGGCAGGCTCGATGAGCCACAAGAACGACGGCAACAAACAGAGCGGCAGCCAGAGCGGCAGCCAGCAGAGCGGCAACCAGGGAAGCCAGGGTGGCGGCACGCGTGGCGGCTCGCCCGAGCAGCATGCCAAGGCCGGCCGGCAAAGCCACAAGAACGACAATCGCTGACCCTGCGTAAAGCAGGGGGCTTGATCCATACCGCCGGCCATGCCGGCGGTTTTTGCAATGGTTCAGTACACGTCCCGGCGATAACGCCCGTCGACCATCATGGCCTCGACAGTATCGAGACCAAGTGCCGATACAAGTGCATCGTGCACGCCGCCGGCCATGCCCTGCAGGCTGCCGCAGACATAGATCGCCGCACCATCCGCGACCGAGCGCCGCAGCGCTTCTCCATGCGCATCCACCAGGTGCTGCACATAACGCGCCTGCCCGTTGTCGCGCGAGAACGCCAGGTCGAGCCTCGCCAGCATGCCGCCATTGCGCCATGCTTCCAGTTCATCGCGGCACAAGAAATCATGGGCCGCGTTGCGCTCGCCAAACATCAGCCAGTTGGCGTGGACACCTGCGTCGATGCGGGCCTTGATCAGCGAACGCAATCCAGCCAGGCCACTACCGTTGCCGATCGCGATCAGCGGCCGTGCCGCATTCGTGCCCAGCCTGAAGCGCGCATGGGCACGCACCCGCAGGCGGATCGTGTCATGTGCATCCGCGCACACGCATAGCCAGCTGGAGGCAGCGCCCGGCGTGCCATCTTCGCGCATCTGCAGACGCACCAGCAGTTCCAGCCTGCCTTCGCCCGGCACCGAGGCGATCGAATACTCGCGCGGGTGGTCCGGGTCGAGCGGCGCGCTGAGCTGGGCCAGGTCGCCGGCTTCCCATGCAGGCAACACGCCGTCGCGCGGCAGCAGCGCAATCCGGTACAGCGGCGCGCCGGCGCTGCCAGGATTCAATTGGACGCGGCTGGCGATGCGCCATTCGCCGTAGGCCGGCGCTTCCCAGTCGGGCGCGTCGCTGGTGCCGGCCAGGTGGCTCAGGTGGTGCTGCCATGCGGCCAGCGATTCGGGCGCGCCGCGGTCGACATCGATCCGCTCGAACAGCGGCGTGGCGCCACGCTCGAGCAGCCAGTTGTCGAGCGCGCGGCCGAAGCCGCAATAATTGGTGTAGGTAGTGTCGCCCAGCGCCAGCACGCCGTAATGCAGGTGCGACAGGTCGGGCATCGTGCCCATCGTCTGGCCGGCGAAGCGCGCGGCGGTATCCGGCGCATCGCCTTCGCCGTAGGTGCTGCAGACGAACAGTACGCGCGAGGCGGCAGCCAACTGCGCGGTATCGAGTGTCGACATGCAGACCGCGCGCGCATCGAGGCCGCCCAGGGCCAGGGTGGCGGCGGTGCGCTCGGCCAGGAATTCGGCGCTGCCGGTCTGGCTGGCATGGACCACCAGCCAGTCGGCCGCGCCGCCGGCCGGGCGGGTGCGCCCCAGGTGACTGCGCCAGAAGCCAAGGCACATGGCCAGATAGACGCCGGACAGCGCGAGCGCGCCGCCCCAGCGCAGGGGTTCGATCGTGAGCATTATTGAAGAAGTGAGCGCCAGTCGCCCGAAGTGGTCTCGACCAGGCCGCCAGCATCGCGCACCAGGAAGCGCGCCGCAATGCCACGCGCCTCGGCGAAGGCCAGGCCTTGTTCAGGGCCCAGCACGGTGAGCGCGGTCGACAGCGCATCGGCCGCCATGCAGGTCGGCGCCAGCACCGTCACCGAGGCGACGCCGTTGGCGACCGGGTAGCCGTTGCGCGGGTCGAGCGTGTGCGCGGCGCGCCGGGCGCCGTGCTGAAAATAGCGGCGATAGTCGCCCGAGGTGGCGATCGCCAGTCCGTGCAGGGCGATGACCGATTGGCGGGCGCCGGCATCGGCGTCCGGTACGCCCTCGACTTCGACCCACCACGGTTCGCCATTGGCCTTGGTGCCGGCGCCGCGCAATTCGCCACCGGCTTCGACCACGTAATGGCGCACGCTGCGCTGCTCCAGGCAGCGCGCCATGCAGTCGACCGCATAGCCTTTGGCGACCGAGGAAAAGTCGAGCAGGGCGCCGCCCGGCTGCAGCAGGCGCCGTCCCGCGCGGTCCAGCACTGGTTGGCTGAGCGCGCGTTGCGCCAGCGCGGTGCCGATTGCGACCGCGCCCGGCGCATGAAATCCATCCTGGTCGTAGCGCCGGATGGCGCCGAAGCCCCACAGGTTGACCAGCAGGCCGCCGGCCGGATCGTAGGCGCCGCCACTGTCGTCGAACACGCGCAGCGCGTAGTCGGCGACGTCGAAAAAGTACGGCGGCAGCGCATGCCAGCTGCCGGCCGGGGCCGCGTTATAGCGCGACAGCAGGGAATCGGGCTCCCAATGACTCATCTGCGCAACGATCTCATCGAGCTCGGCCTGCAAGGCGCGCTCGACGACAGCGCCATCGGCGCCGGGTGGCAGCATCAGCCGCGCCGACCAGCCGGTGCCCATCGCCGTGCCCGAGGCGGTGTGCAAGGTGCTGCCCCCGGGCGGCAGCGCCATGTCGACCTCGAGCGGAATGAGAACGTCGCGCATCCGGCTTATTGCGGCAGGACTTCGAGCGTGGCTGCGTAGCTGTAGCGCTTGGCGCCCGGCTGCGGTTTTTCCTTGCCTTCGCCGAACGGTGCGTTGGCGCTGAGCCAGTACATGTTCGCGGCCGGCACGGTGAACGAGGCTTCGCCCTTGGCGTCCGTGGTCAGGCGCTGCTCGCCCGAGGAACCGCGGTACTTGACGGTGCCTTGCACGATGCTGAACGGCAGGTTGGCGATAGGCTTGCCGTCGAGGTGGAAGCGCACGCGGATCGGTTCGCCCACGCGCAGGTCGGACGGGTTGGTCAGCGGGATCATTTCCAGGCCTTCGCCGCTTGGCCTGAGCGCGGTGTCATTGAGCTTGTTGGCCGAGACGAAGGTTTCGTTGCGCGAGTGGACGGCGGTGGTCTGCACCTCGGTGGCGCCGGCCGGGATTGCCACTGCCGGGCTGCCTGCGGCGCCGCGGAAGCGCTTGGTCTCGCCGTTCAGCTTGTAGCTGCCCATCAGGTTGTTGTTGACGATCGCCAGGCGGTAGGTGCCGTCTTTCGGCAGGCGCAGGTCGAGGGTGCTGCGGTATTTGCCGACCACCGCGCCTTCGGCCTTGGTGGTGGCGCCGTCCGGATCGGTGATGGTGAGATTGTCCAGGCGCAGCGGGTGATGGTTGAACTCGAACACTTCGTTCGAGATCGCGGCATCGATCGTGACCCAGGCTTCCTTGGAATCGACCATCGCGGTATTCGGCAGGATCCAGGCGCGGTGGGCATGGGCGGTCACCGAGGCGCCGGCGAGCATGAGGCCGACGATCGCGGCTTTGATATAACGGTTGTTCTGCATGGAGTTCTCCTGGTGTGTTTGTCGTTATTGGATCTGCAGCGCGACGGCGCCCAGTTCTTCCTTGCCGGCTGCATTCGCCGCCAGCTTGCCCTTGCCCGCCCAGCTGAACGGCACCTTGACCACTTCGCGTCCGCCCGCTTCGCGCGCCGCTTCGACCACCAGCGTGTAGTCGCCGGCCGGGAGTTTATCGATGCCGTACTTGGCGCCGGCGAACTTCATGGTGTGGGTGCCCGGCGCGCGGGTAGCGCCGCTGACGCCGTCGATCGGCAGGGTGGCGTCGCGGCCCGCCTTGCGCCACCAGGTCCGCAGATCCTTGACCCATTTCTCGCCGCCCTTTTCCTACATCTTGACGTCGTACAGCACGGCCAGGTTGGAGGCGATGCTCTGGTCGGCATTCTCGATCCAGATCGCGACATAGGGCTTGTGGTATTCGGCCACGTTCAGCTGCGGCACGTCGAATTTCACGGACAGGTCGGCGCCCGTGGCCCAGCCGGATGCGAGCGGCAGGGTAAGGGCGAGCGAGTGGGACAGTTTCATTCTTGGTCTTCTCTCAGGTTCAGTGGACAAACAGGAGGGCCAGCACGATCGGCAACACGATGCCGAAACCAACTACCGGCCAGGTCGACGGCCGCTTGGCCGCGTGGTACTTCATGATCAGGAAGCCGGTGATGCAGAACACCACGCAGGCGATGGCGAAGATGTCGATGAACCAGCTCCACACCGCGCCGGTGTTGCGGCCCTTGTGCATATCGTTGAGCCACGAGATCCAGCCGCGGTCGGTCTTTTCGAATTCGGCGCTGCCGTCGACCGCGATGCGCAGCCAGGCGTCGCCGCCGGGACGGGGCAGGGCGACATAGGCATCGTCCTCGGTCCATTCGGCGCGCTTGCCGCGCACGTCGACCGGGAAGGCGGCATTGGTCCAGTCGGCGATCTCGCTCGGCAGCGGCACTTCGGCGTCGACGTGGTCTTCGGCGTAGGCCTGTAACTGGGCGCGCAGCGGTTCGGGCAGGGTGGCTTTCAGGCGCGTGACGACCGGCTTGGCCTCGATCAGGGTCGCGTTATTGAGCGTCAGGCCGGTAAAGCTGAACAGCAGCATGGCCATCAGGCAAATGGCAGAGCTGATCCAGTGCCATTGATGCAATTGCTTGAGGTAGAGGGCGCGCCCGGCGCCGGGCAGCACCGTGCCCGCCACCGGTTTGCTGACGGCTGGATTGGCGGGCTCGGCTGTGTTCTTGAGAGGAGTTACGGGGGAAGACATGCAACAAATGATAACGATTATCATTTACACGGTCAACTCGACAATAAAAAGACTGTCGTAATCCAGACATAATGAATACCTCAGCGGACACATTCTGTAATAAATAATTTCTTGGAAGCCGGTCCGCCTTGGTCTGGATCATGCGTTACAATAATGTGCGCAAATTGGCAGGATTTTGCACACGTAATTTGGTACCGAACATTCCTTCCCCCACAACTTGATGTCAAGAAGTGCAATCCGCTAACCGGTCAGGCCGTGTCGCGGAAGGTTTTAAACAACCCGCCCAACCCTCGCGAAGCGCGAAACGAAAGGTGAGCAAGAATGATGCAACAATATAACGCCAACTCCTACCTGTTCGGCGGCAATGCCCCGTACGTGGAAGAGTTGTACGAGGCCTATCTGGACAACCCGACCTCGGTGCCCGAAAACTGGCGCGCCTATTTCGACCAGATGCAGCATGTGCCGGCAGTCGACGGTTCGAACCGTCCTGACGTCGCCCATTCGTCGGTGGTCGCCTCGTTCGCCGAACGCGCCAAGCAAGGCCCGATCCGTACCGTGGTCGCTTCGGCTGACTCCGAGCTCGGCCGCAAGCGCGTCGCCGTCACCCAGATCACCGCCGCCTACCGCTACCTCGGTTCGCGCTGGGCCAACCTCGATCCGCTGCAGCGCCAGGAACGCCCGCCACTGCCAGAACTCGATCCGGCCTTCTACGGCTTCACCGAGTCCGACCTGGACACCGTCTTCAACATCAGCAACACCTACTTCGGCCAGGAAACCGCGCCACTGCGCGACATCCTGAACATGCTGCGCGATACGTACACCCGTTCGATCGGCGCCGAGTTCATGTACATCAGCGACCCGACCGAAAAGCGCTGGCTGCAAGAGCGCCTGGAAGCGATCCGCTCGACCCCGACCTTCAGCGCCGAAAAGAAAAAGCACATCCTCGAGCGCCTGACCGCGGCCGAAGGCTTGGAACGCTATCTGCACACCAAGTACGTCGGCGCCAAGCGCTTCTCGCTCGAAGGCGGCGAATCGTTCATCGCCTCGATCGACGAAGTGATCCAGCGTGCCGGTGAAAAAGGCGTGCAGGAGATCGTCATCGGCATGGCCCACCGCGGCCGCCTGAACGTGCTGGTCAATACCCTGGGCAAGAGCCCGTCCGACCTGTTCGAAGAATTCGAAGGCAAGCACGCCGATGACCTGCCGGCTGGCGACGTCAAGTACCACCAGGGCTTCTCGAGCGATATCTCGACCCCGGGCGGTCCGGTCCACCTGTCGCTGGCGTTCAACCCGTCCCACCTCGAGATCGTCAATCCGGTGGTCGAAGGTTCGGTCAAGGCGCGCATGATGCGTCGCGGCGACAAGAAGGGCAAGGAAGTGCTGCCGATCCTGGTGCACGGCGACGCAGCGTTCGCCGGCCAGGGCGTGGTCATGGAAACCCTGAACCTGGCGCAG